>Ga0209986_10000360_pt1 | contig 43438 bp, 38 predicted proteins | sample BlataG_FD_183168 | JGI IMG/M metagenome (GOLD analysis project Ga0209986, IMG submission 183168) | Deep subsurface microbial communities from Black Sea to uncover new lineages of life (NeLLi) - Black_00105 metaG (SPAdes) (version 2) | ecosystem: Environmental > Aquatic > Marine > Oceanic >... | reverse complement strand
TGTCACACCCCGCCGGGAGAATGACTGACGTGGCGGAATCCGCGGTTCGCGTAGTTGTCAGCCCATCGCTGTCCGAGGGCCACGACCGCCGCTCCGTCGTCGTCGACGCCGCCACCGGAGAGGTCATCGACGACGCCCAGGGCTACGGCTACCAGACCGCGCCCAACGCCCACCGCGCCCGCGCCTACACGTCGATGTCCCCACCGAAGAAGCAGCAGCGCGACACCGTCAAGAAAGGTGTCCGTCGCTGGTGTCAGAAGCACTCTGAGTTCATGGCCGACATCGAGCGGGCCATGCCCTACGCGTTGAAGGACGGTGAGGCGTTCACCGAAGCCGACGTCACCGCACTGTTGAAAGACCACTGCCTGCAACTGAAAGACCACTGCCTGCAACCGCCGTTCACCGTCACAGAACTGATGAGGCACTGGTGAGTTCCAGCAAGCCGTTGCGTCGTATTGCAGCCCCGGTGGTGGCTGCGGGTCCGTCGGGGAAGCGTTTCCGCACCCGGCTGCACCTGTCTCAGGGGGAGGCCGCGGCGCTGACCGAGATCGGGCAGTTCCTGGGTTCGCTGTATCGGCGGGAGTTGGCCGACCGGATCCGGGTGGGCCGGATGGACCGCAAAGCCCAGAGCGTGTGGCGTGCTGAGCGCAAGCGGGCACTGACCGCGGTGTCCTCCTCACGATGGGCGGGGGCGATCACGCGGGCGGTCGAGGACCAGTACCAGCTGGGGATGCGGGCGTTGGGCGCCCATGTCGGGGATCTGCAGTCCGCGATCGAGGTCCTCGAGCAGCGCTGCGCGCTGCGCCCCGGCCAAACAGCCGCCGAGGACTCCGCTGGTGGTGGGCGGCATCGCCGGCCGAGGCGCGGCTACGCCACCGCCGGGGAGCGGTTCTCCAAGACCCGCCGGCTGGCCTCTCTGCGGCAGCGCCTGGCCGCCGCGCAAGCCGATCTCGCCGCCGGGCATCCGGCGGTCACGGTGGGCGGGAAACGGTTGTGGCGCAACCGCCACAACCTGGCGGCCGCCGGGATCGACGAATCCGGGTGGCGGGCGCGCTGGGACGCCGCGCGGCTGTGTGTGACCGCCGATGGGGAGACCGGGAAGAACGGCGGCAACGAAACCATCCGTGTTGATGATCAGGGCCGGCTGCGCCTGAAAGTGCCGGCCGCCCTGGCCGCCAAGTACGGCACCCACCTGCAGGTGGGCGCACCGGTGCGGTTCAGCCACGGCGGCGGCGATCTCGCCGCCCGCATCGCCGCCACCCGGGCGGTGCGCTACGACATCAGTGTCGATGCTGTCAGGGGCCGCTGGTATCTGGATGCCTCCTGGGCGATCACCGCCGACCCGCCCGCCGAGCTGGACCAGCTGCGGCAGGGCCGGGTGCTCGGGGTGGACCTCAACGCCGATCACCTCGCCGCGTGTGTCCTGGACGCCTCCGGTAACCCGGTCGCCCAACCGGTCACCATCGGCGTGCAGGTGCACGGGCTGCGGGCCTCCCGCCGCGACGGCCGCGTCCGAGCGGCGATCACCGCACTGCTCGACACCGCACAGCAGCACGGCTGTTCGGCGATCGCGGTGGAGAACCTCAACTTCGCCGACGCGCGCACCACCGGCCGGGAAACCATGGGCCGCGGCCAGCGCGGCAAGACCTTCCGGCGCACCGTCGCCGGCATCCCGACCGCGAAGTTCCGGGACCGCCTGACCGCGATGGCCACCCGCCGCGGGATCGCGGTCATCGGCGTTGATCCCGCCTACACCAGCCGGTGGGGCGATCAGCACTGGCGAAAGCCATTGCAGCAACAGACTTCCGATCCGGTCACCCGCCATCACGGCGCGGCGGCCGCCATCGGTCGACGTGGACTCGGCAAGCCGATCAGGCGTCGGCCGGCAGGACCCCGCACCCAACAGAGGATGAGCGCGGGCACTCCACCGGCTAGACCTGTGAGGACACCGAGAACACAGGGCGGAGCAAACCGCTCCGGTTCACCGGCACGCCCGACAGTCGCGCCGGTCCGCCGGACAGCATGCACCACCCGCGGCCAAGACCGTTCGGGCCGCAACCGAGCAGAACTCACTACTGCTCAGTAATCAGGAACGGTATCGAGGCGCTCGAGCGGGCCGACGGCAACCCGATCCGGATCCTGGTGGCGCCCTGAGCGTTTGACCCCAGCCGGGTGCGGGTAGCCGAACTGCATGAGGTGCGCGGAACATGTGGTCGCGCCCAGCGACCTTTGGCAGCATTACGACGACCCGCCGGACGGTATCCGGGTCAACATGATCATGTCCGCCGATGGCGCCACCGCATTCGGCGGACTCGCCGGCCCCCTGTCCGGTCCGTGCGACCAGGACCTGTTGCTTGCGCTGCGCGGATACGCTGATGCCGTGCTGGTGGGAGCGGAAACGGCGCGGGCCGAGCGGTACCGGCCGGTGCGGCTGACCGAGGATCAGCGCGCCGAACGCCGGCAGCGCTGGGGGATCACCGACATCCCGCCGATCGCCGTCGTCACCCGGTCGGGATCGCTACCGGTATCCCTGTTCACCAAGCCGGCGCAGCCGCCCCTGGTGATCACCACCGCCGAAACGGCCCGGACCCACCGCGACCTGCTCCGGCGCGCCGACCTGCTCATCGCCGGTACCACCGAGGTCGACTTCGAAACCGCCCTGCGGGGTCTGCGGGCCCGTGGGTTTCGCCGCATCCTGTGCGAGGGCGGGCCGACACTGTTCGATGAGCTGATATCCGAGGACCTGGTGGACGAAATGTGCTTGACGGTGTCGCCGACGCTGGCCGGCACCAAGCCCTCCGGCCGCCCCGGCGCTCCGACGCTGCAGGCTCCGGCCCGGCTGGACCTGAGCCACGCCATCCCCATCGACGACGACATCTATCTCCGGTACCGCCGCCGCGACGCCGACACCGGGCAGTAGTGCCGGCGGTCGACCGGATCCCCGACGGGTTCGTCGGGAAGGTCCGCGATATCACCGGGCCCGGTATCACCGACCGGTTCGGGGTGAGCTGCACCGATCTCGGGGCCTCGGTGCGGGCCTCCGACGGGAACCTGGTGTCGGTATTCGGCGACACCTTCTCCGGCAGTCGCGTCGGCGTCGGCGACTGGCGCTCCCCGGTGATCCTGATCGGGACCGGCGATGCCACCCATCCCATCGTCTACCGCCGGGCCGGCGGCACCGACGCCCGCTACGCCCGCCAACTGTGGCACTACCGGCACCGCAACAGCCGCGGGCTGCTGCGCCGCGGTATCAGCACGGTGATCCCCTCGGATCTGTTGCGGGTCGGCGACACGCTCTATCTGCACGCCATCGTCAACCGCGGCTTCGGCAATGTGGTGTGGACCGAGATCTGGCGCTCCGACGACGACGGCCTCTCCTGGCGCAATCTCGGGGAGTCGGCGAAATTCCCGGCCGGACTCTACAGCGGCCACGCGCAATGCTGGACCTGGGACTACGACCCCACAGACGGCTGGGTGTACGTGGTGTCGACTGGATTCCAGCGCAACAAGGGCCTGATCCTGCGCCGGGTGCGCCCCGACCACATCGGTGAGCAGTCCCGGTATCTGTCCTGGGCGGACGGCCAGTGGGGGCAGGAGGCTCAGGTCATCACCCCACCCGGCGAGACCTGGGGCGAGCTGTCGCTGCGCCGCTTGGATTGCGGCACCTGGGTTTTGGGCGGCTTCCTGTCGTCGTCCTACGCGCTGGGCTACCGCACCCTGGCCGGCCCCACTGAGGACCTGAGCGATGTTCCGGTGCAGCGACCGGTGCTGGGCTGCACATGGGATGACGAGGACCACGGCCGGTGCCGGGTGGCCCAACTCTACGGCGGATATATTCTGCCCGGAAGCCGGCTCGACCAGCCTGGCGGCGTGGGACTTGTTGTATCGCAATGGAATACCGCGCGGGGGTGGCCGTATCGGGTGATGCAGTTCCGGGTGACGCTGGAGCAGACCTGAGGTCTCGAACGTGCGCGAAGCGCTCACCGCGGCGGCGAGTCGGCGTACCGACACGCACGCTCGCGGTGGGGATTACAGCGGCTGCCGCCACATGGGCCACAGCGGCGGCCCTCCCCCGGGCATCGCGATCTCGCCGGTGACCTCGAATCCGAACCGGTGGTAGTAGCCGATGTTGTCCGGGTTACTCGACTCCAGGTATGCCGGCGCCCCCTCGGCGTCGCAACGATCCAGCCGCGACCGCAGTAGCGCATTGCCGAACCCCCCGCCGCGCACCTGCGGGTCGCTGCCGATCATCGCCAGATACCAGTGCGGCTCTTCGGGGTGATTGGCCTTCATCTCCTCGCCGAGCGCCCGGGCCACGCCCAACCGCCCCCGAAACGCCCGGAGCAGCGCGGGCAGCATCGGGATCTGCTCGCGGGGCGACTGCTGCCAGCGTCCGGGCGGATCCCACAGCGCGGCCGCGCCGACCCCGGACTCCGAAGACGCCAATTCCACCCCGCCGCCGGCCAGGAAGTGGTGGCGCGCCACCGCGGCGAAGAACCCGGGAAGTGCGGCCCGGCGTCTGGCCGGGTCGGGCTGCAGCCAGCACATCACCGGATCGTCGAAGAAGGCCCGGCCGAGCACCCGGGCCAGGTTGGGGACCGCGGCCCTGCCAGCGGGGCGCACATCGATGGGCATTCCGGCAGGCTAGCCCGCAGCGCTCAGCTCAGCAGCACGGTGATGCCGAGGGTGAGCACACATGCCACCACCGCCGCGGTCGTCAGTCCGTAGACCAGCGTGCCGGCCCGGCCGGTGGCGAAGCTGCCCATCAGATCGCGGTCGCGGGCCAGTCCCACCATCGCGATCAGCAGCGGAACCAGCAGCACCGCGTTGAGCACCTGGGTTCCGACCAGGATCGTCACCAGCGGGACGTCGGGCGCCAGCACGATCACCGTCCCGACCAGAGTGACGACCCCGTAGGTCGTGTAGAACGTCCGGGCCTCGGAGTACGGGTCGTCGAGGGCGGCCTCCACCCCGGCGTACTCGCACACCGAGTAGGCCGTCGACAGCGGCAGGATCGACGCCGCCAGGAAGGACGCCCCGATCAACCCCACCCCGAACAGGACCGCGGCCGCCTCGCCGGCCAGTGGTTCCAAGGCCACCGCGGCGTCGGCGGCGTCGCTGATGCGCAGCCCGTCCCGGTGCAGCGTGGCCGCACATGCGACCACCACGAAGAATCCGATCACCCCGGTCAGCACCGCGCCGGTGACGACGTCCACCCGTTCCAGCGGCAGGTCTTCGGTGCGCAGTTTCTTGTCCACCGCATAGGACTGCATGAACGACAGCCCCCACGGCGCCAGGGTGGTGCCCAGGGTGGCGGTCACGATCGCGATCGCCTCACCTGTCATCGGCATGGTCGGCACGAAAGTTCCGTGCAGCGCCGCACCCCAGTCCGGCCGGGCCAGGAATCCGGAGACGATATAGGCCAGGAACACCGTCGACACCAGCAGCAGCAGCCGCTCCACCCGGTGGAAGCTGCCGCGCAGCACCAGCAGCGACACCGCGACCGCGGCGAACGGGACGCTGAGATAGCGGCTGACCCCGAACAGCTCGAAACCGGCTGCGATACCGGCGAATTCGGCGCAGGTGGTGCCGACGTTGGCGACCACCAGCGCCGCCAGCACCGCACCGCCAACCCGCACCCCGTAGCGCTGACGGACCAAACCGATCAGGCCCTGTCCGGTCACCACCCCCATCCGGGCGGCCAGCCCGTGAAACACCACCAGCGCGATCGTCGACAGCAGCAGCACCCACAGCAATTGGTAGCCGTGATCGGCACCCAACACCGAGTAGGTGGTGATACCGGCCGGGTCGTCGTCGGAGAGCCCCGCCAGCAGACCCGGACCCAGGACGGCCAGCAGCGCGGCCCAGCGGGCCTTCCCCAGGCGCAACCTCACCTTCGCGGATTCCGGAACAGATGGCGCCGGTGCGGCCACACCCGCGACCGCAGCAGCGGCCGACCCCACAGCCGGGGCCGGCGGGCCAGCAGGGCACGCCAGCGGCCGGCGCGCTCACGGGACATCGCGGCGACGATCCGCGCGGACAGCGCCGCCGGCATCGCCCGCAGCACCCGCTCCCCCACCTCCGGCGATGTCGCGGCCACCGCCTCGGCGGCCAGGCTCGGCTCCTTGACCGCGAGGATCTCGGTAGCCGAGTCGGTGTCGACCCGGCTGACCAGGGCAGCCAGGCGCCGGGCATCAAGCCGGTGCACCGCCGCGCGCGGAGCCGTCAACTGCACCGCGTGGCCCCGCTCGGAGGTCAGGTGCAGATCCGGCCAGGCGACGACGTCCTCGGTGGGGCGCGGCACCAACCGGCCCAGGCCCAGCCGCCGCAGCACACCGCCGAACCCGACCTCCACGCCGCAGATCTCCAGCCGCGATTCCGGGGTGCGGGCCAGCACCACATCGGCGACCCTGGCCAGCCGCTGCCCGGCCAGATCCACCACCTGGGTGTCGAGCACATCCCGCGCCAGCCGGATCTCGTCGTCGTACAAGTCATCGCCCGGCACTCCGTGGGCCCCGACGGCCAGTACGGGGCGACCGCGATGCACGTTGGTCACCGCGTCCCAGGACAGCAGCACCGGCGGTGCACCGTGGCGGCTGACCAACAGCCGCTCGACCAGGTGCGGGCCGTCACCGCCGTCCAGGCGCACGGTGAGATCCGCGAGCCGACCCACAACCTCACCGTCGGCCGCCACCACCCGCGCACCGGTGATCCGGCTGAGCAACAGCACGTCGGCAAGCATGCCGCATTCACCCTCGCCGACGATGCTTACCCGATCTAATCAACCCAGGCCAACTAATACGGGCGACACGAGGAGGCAACACAATGCGGGCACTGCAGATGGTGGGGTTCCAACGCGAGCCGGAACTGAGGGAGATCCCGGAGCCGCAGCCCGGACCCGGCGAGGTGGTGGTCAGGGTCGGGGCGGCCGGGGCGTGCCACTCCGACCTGCACGTGCTCTACGAGATGGACGTCTCCGCGGTGTGGCAGCTGCCGATGACACTGGGTCACGAGACCGCGGGCTGGGTGCACGCCACGGGCGAGGGGGTGACCGGGGTGGCCGAGGGAGATCCGGTGGCGGTCTACGGCGCGTGGGGCTGCGGGCAGTGTCAGCGGTGCACGGTCGGCCTGGAGAACTACTGCGAGGTGCCCTCGCTGGTCGGCGGTGGCGGCCTGGGCCGCAACGGCGGCATGGCCGACTATCTGCTCGTCCCGCACCAGCGGTACCTGGTGGCGCTACCGGACGGACTCGACCCGGTCACCGCCGCACCGTTGACCGACGCCGGACTGACGCCGTATCACGCGATCCGGCGGTCCTGGCCGAAGCTGACCCCGGACGCCACCTGCGTCATGATCGGGGTCGGCGGCCTCGGCCATATCGGGGTGCAGATCGCGCGGGCCACCACCGCCGCCCAGGTGATCGCGGTCGACGTCAAGCCGGAGGCACTGGACCTCGCGCGCAGTGTCGGCGCCGACCATGCCGTGCTCTCCGACGACAACGCCGCCGCGGCGATCCGCGACCTCACCGGCGGCCGCGGAGCCGACGTGGTCATCGACTTCGTCGGCAACACAGCGACTCTCACCCTGGCCCGGTCGGTGGCCCGACCGCTGGGAGATGTCACCCTCGTCGGGATCGGCGGCGGGGAGGTTCCGCTGGGGTTCTTCACCCAGCCCTACGAGGTCAGCATGGCCACCACCTATTGGGGCAGCCGCGGAGAGCTCGTCGAACTGCTGGCGCTGGCCGCCAAGGGGCTGGTGCGTACCGAGAGCACCGTCTATCCCCTGGACCAGGCTGCGGCGGCCTACCGCGATCTGCACGACGGAACGGTGACCGGTCGGGCTGTGGTCGTACCGTAAAGCTCATGTGGGATTTCGAGACCGACCCGGAGTATCAGCGCAAGCTCGACTGGGTCGAGGAGTTCATGCGCGAGGAACTCGAACCGCTGGACCTCGCCCCGTTGGATCCGTACGACAAACAGAACCCGCACCTGATGGCGGTGCTGCGTCCGCTACAGCGCAAGGTCCGCGACCAGGGACTGTGGGCGGCGCACCTGAGCCCAGACCTGGGCGGGCAGGGCTACGGCCAGGTCCAACTCGCGCTGCTCAACGAGATCGTGGGACGGTCCCGTTGGGCGCCTTCGGTGTTCGGATCCCAGGCCCCCGACTCCGGCAACGCCGAGATCCTGGCGTTGTTTGGAACCGATGAGCAAAAAGCGCGGTACCTGCAACCGTTGCTGGACGGCGACATCTCGTCCTGCTACTCGATGACCGAACCGCAGGGCGGTTCGGATCCCGGGCTGTTCAACACCGCCGCAGTACGCGACGGGGACGACTGGCTGATCAACGGCGAGAAGTGGTTCTCCTCCAACGCGCGCTACGCATCCTTCTTCATCGTCATGGCCGTCACCAATCCGGAGGCGCGAACCCACCAGAAGATGTCGTTGTTCATCGTGCCGGCCGAGACACCGGGAATCGAGATCGTCCGCAATGTCGGCGTGGGCGGGGAATCCTCGGCACACGCCAGCCACGGTTACGTGCGCTACACCGACGTGCGGGTGCCGGCCGACCACGTGCTCGGCGGTGAGGGTCAGGCGTTCGCCATCGCCCAGACCCGCCTCGGTGGCGGCCGGGTGCACCACGCGATGCGGACGATCGCCCTGGCGCGCAGGGCCTTTGACATGATGTGCGAGCGGGCGGTGTCGCGGCAGACCCGCCACGGCCCACTGGGCGATTTCCAGCTGACGCAGGAGAAGATCGCCGACAGCTGGATCCAGATCGAGCAGTTCCGGCTGCTGGTGCTGCGCACCGCCTGGAAGATCGACCGCTACCACGACTACCAGAAGGTGCGCCGCGACATCGCCGCGGTGAAGGTGGCGATGCCGACCGTGCTGCACGACGTGGTGCAGCGCGCCATGCACCTGCACGGGGCACTCGGGGTGTCCGACGAGATGCCGTTCGTGAAGATGATGGTCGCCGCGCAGTCCCTGGCGATCGCCGACGGCCCCACCGAGGTGCACAAGCTCACGGTGGCCCGGCGCACACTCAAGGAGTACGAACCGGTCGACGGTCCCTTCCCGTCCGGGCATCTGCCGACCCGCCGGGAGGGGGCCCGCGCCCGGCTGGCGGAGTTACTTGAGCACGAGGTCGCCGAGCTTTAAGCCGGCGCCACGACCGCCGTTATCGCCAGCCTCTGCGCGGCTTCGGCAAGTCGACTGTCGTACGTCACGAAGGCGGTCAGGGGCGCGACGGCGGCTGCGGTCTGGGCGGTGGCCAGATGCATGGCGTCAAGCGTCCGCAGTCCCGAATCGGGATAGGCCGCCGCGGTGGAACGGATCACCGGGTCGATTTCGAACCGGTCCAACCGGGCAAGCAACGAGGGCACTGCGGGCAGACCCTCGGGCGCTGCAGCACGGATGGCCCGCGCCAGTTCGACCTCGGCCAAGGCCGACGTGATCCAGGGCATGTGGATGCGTTCATCCAGCCAGTCGCCGAGTGCGTCGGACTCGTCCTCCCGACGAATCAGCTTGACCAGCGCCGAGGTATCCAGATAGATCACGCCCTAGTACCTCTCCTCGTCACGCATCCTTTGCAGCAGCGCACCCGCATCGAGCCCACTCATGGGGATCGCGGGCCGGGGCGCCGGCCCCCGCACGTCCGCCGGTGCGACCCGGCCGGAACTGATCAGTGCGTCAAGGGGTCCGGCGGACGCCGGGATGATGCGGGCGATCACCTCACCCCGCTCGGTCAGCGTGATCTGCTCGCCACGCTTGACCCGGGCCAGAACTTTCGACGTCTCCTGGTTGAGCAGCCGTATCGACACTTCACCCATGAGACGAATGTACTACTTTTATGTTCTACGCTGCTACGGGTTGTTTTCGGGTCGCCGGGTGACCGCCTGTCCCTCGTGCACCATCGTTGCTACCCGCTGTCCGGCCGCGCCGAACAGTCCGGCGGTCATCACCCCGCGTCCGCGTGCCGCCGCCGGCGAGCGCGACTCCAGCAGATTCCACTGATCGGCCCGGATGTCGCGGTGAAACCAGGTCGAGGAGTCGGTGGTCGCGGCATGGTGGCTGCGGTCGGTCATCGAGTGCCCGTGCACCGCCAGCACCGGATCCACCCCGTAGATATCGGTCACGTAGATCGCGGCGCAGGCGTGCAGCATCGGGTCCTCCGGCAGATCGGCGGTGACCCGCCACCACAGCCGCCGGACGAATTCGCCGCCCTCGCGGTCGTCGTGGATGCGGATGTCGATCTCGTCCAGGGGCAGCGCGGGTGCCGGGCCGATGGGTCCGGTGCGGGCCAGTAGCTCGGGGTCCTCGGCCCCGCGGGGGCACGACGTCGGGTGATCGGAGTGCTGCGGACCGTCGGCGGCGACGGCGAACAATGCCGTCGCACTGATCAGAGTCCGGTCACCCTGGCAGCCGAGCACCCTCCGCGAGGATGAACTGCGCCCGTCATGCACCCGTTCCGCCTGGTAGCGCACCGGCTCGCCGGCGTCGCCACCGCGCAGGAACTGCACGTGCAGGCTGGTCACCATCCGGTCGGGGCCGACGGTGCCGCACGCTGCCGCCAGCGCCTGCGCGGCCAGGTGGCCGCCGTAGGCCCGTTTGCCCGTCGGGCCGTTGGCCGGGCCGACGAACGAATCCGGGCCATCCGGTGTCAGGGCCAACAGCGCGGCCAGAACGCTCACCGGCCTAGCCACTCAGCGGGCAGTGTGTCGTTGTCCTGCCCGAGTGCCGGTGCCGCGGTCGCCGCAGTGTGCATCCCGTCGACCGACATCGGCAGGCCGGGCGCCGGATAGGTTCCGATTCGGGGTTGGTCCAGCGGGGCGAACAGCGGGTTGGCCCGCACCCGCGGGCTCGCGGCCACCTCGGCGAAGCTCTGGTAGCGCTCCCACAGCACTGAACTGGAGTCCAGTGCCGCGGCGACGGCCTCGGCGGTGTGGCTGCGGAACCATGCCCCGAACAGTCCGTTGAGCACATCGCGGTGCTGATAGCGCTGTCCCTCGTCGTTGAAGTCCGCGCCCAGCGCTTCGGCTACGGCGGCAACGGCTTTCGTGGTTCCGGTCAGCTCGGTGAGGTCACTGAAGTGCCGGGGCGTCAGCGCCACCACCATGAAACCGACGCCGTCGCTGCTGGTGAAATCCTGTCCGTACTGGCCGAAGACGGCGTTGCCCAACCGCGGCCGGTGCGCCCCGGTCACCATCGCCTCGGTGAGGAATCCCAGGTTGGCGGCGGTCGCCAGTGCCACATCGTCCAACGGCAGGCGGATGCTGCTGCCCCGGCCGGTGGCGTCCCGGCGGCGCAGTGCGGCCAGGATCGCCAGCGCCGCGTACAGGCCGCAACTTACGTCCCAGGCCGGCATCACCTGGTTGACCGGACCCACATGGTCGGCGGGTCCGGTGACCATTGGAAATCCGGTGGCCGCGTTGACGGTGTAGTCCACCCCGGTGGACCCGTCGCCGCGTCCCACCACTTCGAGGTGGATGAGGTCGGGCCGCTCAGCACTCAGCGTGGGATACGAATGCCATTGCCGCCCGCTGACATTGGTGATCAGGATGCCCGCTTCGACGATCAGCGCCTGGACCAGGTGCTGGCCTTCCGGCGATCGCATATCGACCGCCATCGAGCGCTTGCCCTTGTTGAGCCCGGCCCAGTAGATGCTCTCGCCGCTCTGGGTCAGCGGCCATCGGCGGTAGTCCGCGGCACCGCCGACCGGATCGACGCGCACCACCTCGGCACCGAGTTGGGCCAGGGTCATACCGGCCAGCGGTACCGCGACGAAGCTGGAGATCTCAACGATCCGCACACCGGACAGCGGCCGGTCGGGGGGTTGGGCACTCACCCGACGAGTATGGCGGTCACTGCCCGTTGGCGAACGGCACCCCGAGGAAGAACAGGAACAACATCAGCAGGAACCAACCGGCGGCCTGCCAGATCACCCACACCCCTTCGGCCCGCCATACCCGGTAGGTCCGGATGAAGGCTCCGACACCGCCGAGGAACAGGACGCCGGGCACCATCACGGCCGTCACCTGCGAGCGCCATACCGCGGTGGCGGCCAGCGCCACTCCGGTGAGAGCGATCACGATGACGACGTAGGTCACCGCGGCACGGAACATCTGCGGATCACGCCAGCGCTTCTCGACGTCGTTTCTCGAGCCGGGGTCGATGGGTTCAATGAAGCCGGGGTCGCTGCGGTGAGTGTTCATGGCCTCCTCCACCTCCAGCCTAGGCCGCCGGAGCGGTTCGTTCCAGCTGCGGTCGACCGGGCTGCCCGCGGGTGATCGGCGGCCGGTTACCGTGACGCATGCGGCTGGTGCTGATCTCGGACACCCACATCCCAGCACGCGCCCGCGATCTCCCGCCGCCGCTGTGGGCCGGTATCGAGGACGCTGACGCGGTGCTGCACGCCGGCGACTGGGTGCACGTGGACCTCCTCGACGAACTCGATGCCCGCTCGCAGCGGCTGATCGGCTGCTGGGGCAACAACGACGGGCCGGCGTTGCGCTCGCGGCTGCCCGAACGGGCCGATGTCACGCTGGCAGGGGTGCGGTTGACCGTGGTGCACGAGACCGGTACCGCGGCCGGCCGGGAGGCGCGGATGGCGTCCCGCTATCCCGATACCGACGTCCTGGTGTTCGGGCACAGCCACATCCCCTGGGACAGCACCGCGGCCGGCGGGCTGCGCCTGCTCAACCCGGGCTCGCCCACCGACCGCCGGCGTCAGCCGTTCTGCACGTATATGACCGCCGCCATCGAGTCGGGGGTGTTGGCGGACGTCACCCTGCACCAACTGTGACACGCCGGGCCGTCAGCGGGCGACGGCGCGCAGTCGGTTGGCCAGCCCGCTGGCGCGCACCGCCTGCCGTCCCACCGCGGCGCGCACCTGATCGGCGGTACCGACCACCCGCACCTTCTGCCGGGCCCGGGTGACCGCGGTGTAGAACAACTCCCGGGTCAGCAGCCGGGAGTCCTCCGGCGGCAGCAGCACGGTGACCTCCGCGGCCTGGCTGCCCTGGCTCTTGTGGATGGTCATTGCGTGCATGGTCTCCACATCGGCGAGCCGGCCGATGGCCAACTCCACCGGTCCGTTCGGGCCGGCCATCGCCGCGCGCAGGACGCCGTCGCGCTGCACCGCGACGCCGATATCGCCGTTGTAGAGCCCGAGTCCGTAGTCATTGGCGGTGACCAGCACCGGCCGGCCCGGGTACCAGGGTGCCCACAGCGGCATATCGGTGTGTTCGGCCAGCCAGCGTTCGATCTGATGGTTCCAGTACGCCACGCCGTAGCGGCCTCTGCGGTGCGCGCACAGCATCCGGTGCTCCTCCAGCGTCGCCAGCGCCGGACCGGCGGCTCCGAGCACCGCCGCTTCCCGCAACTTCAACGCATGCGGCACAACGACTTTGCGCAGGACTCCGGACGCGTCGCCGCTGTCCACCCATTCGATGTTGTCGCCGCCGGCTGCCAGCACCGCAAGCGCCGCGTCACCGTCACCGGTGCGGATCGCGTTGGCCAGTGCGCCGATGGACTCGCCGAACCGGTGCGGGGTGATGAGCCGTGCCACCGGGGAGTCGGTGGTGGAGTCCAGTCCATCGACCAGGTCCGCCAGGACCGCGCCGGCCTCCACCGAGGCCAGCTGATCGGAATCGCCCACCAGCACCAGCCGGGACTCCGGCCGGACCGCTTCCAACAGCCGGGCCATCATGGTCAGCGACACCATCGATGTCTCGTCGACGACGATCACGTCATGGGCCAGCCGGTTGTCCCGGTTGTGCCGGAACCGCGACGAGGTGTCCGGCCGGCTGCCCAGCAGCCGGTGCAGGGTGGTCGCCGCCAGTTCCGGAAGGCGTTCCCGGTCGACGGGACTCAGCGCGTTGACCTCGGTCCGGACGGCTTCGAGCAGCCTGGCCGCCGCCTTGCCGGTGGGGGCGGCCAGGGCGATCCGCAGCCGCGGCCGGCCGTCCAGTTCGGCCTGCTCGGCCAGCAGCGCCAGCAGGCGGGCGACGGTGGTGGTCTTGCCGGTACCCGGGCCGCCGGTGAGCACCGTCAACGCCCGGGACAACGCCACCTCGGCGGCACCCCGTTGCTCGGCGTAGCTGTCCGGGAACAGCCGGCCGATATCCGGCGGCGTGCCCGAGCGGTGGGCGCCGGCCAGGGCCAGCACATCCTCGGCCACCCGACACTCCTCGATCCAGTACCGGTCCAGATACAGCAGGCCGGCATCGAGGTGCAGCACGGGCTGGTCGGTGACCAGGGGGCTTTCCGATACGGCCTGCAGCCACTGCGCGGGTTGCGGCCACGGTAGGTCCGGGCTGCCCACCTGTCCCGCAACCTCGGTCAGGTCGATGCAGACCGATCCGCCCCGGACCGCCCGCACCACAAACGCCACCGCCAGGGCCACCAACTCCTCGGCGTCCTCGGCCAGCGCCGTGAGGCGTTGCGCCACCAGCACATCAGCGGCCTCCAGCACACCGGCCTCGTTGAAGGTGCGCAGCAGCCCGGTGGCCACCACGCTGCGCCGCCAGTCGGCGGGGTCGGTCACCGGTGCCGTCATAGCGCCGCCTCCCCACCGTCGAGCAGATCGGACAGCGCGGTCACCAGCGCCGCCGGCGGACGCCAGCCGAACACCCCGGCGGGGTTGCCGTCGGCGACCGGGGTGTCCGGCCCGCACATCCCCCGGACGAACAGGTACAGAATGCCGCCGAGGTGCTGCTCGGGGTCGTAGCCGGGCTGACGCCAGCGCAGGAACCGATGCAGCACAACGCTGTACAGCAGCGCCTGCAAGGGATAGTCCGAATGCAGCATGGCCTCAGCCATCCGGCCGGGGGTGTAGTCGCCGGCCGTCAGCGGCCGGTCCTGCTCGCCGAGCCAGTTGGTCTTGTAGTCGGCCACCAGGTAGCGACAGCCGGATCCGGACGGCACCCGCAGCACCACGTCGAGAGATCCGCTGAGATAGCCGCGCAGCGGCTGACGGCCCAACGTCGCGTCACCGAGCCGATCGACATAGGCCGCCAATGGGTCCTGCGGGCCCAGATGCCGGCCGAGCAGCGAACCCACCGCGGACAGCCGGATATCGGGTACCTGCCCGCGCAGATCTCCACCGGCCAGTGGGAACTCGAAGTCCAACTCGCACAATCGATCCGACATCGGGATCTGGCGCAATGTCAGGTTGTCGGCCAGTGGACCCAGCGGGGTGTCGTGCAGGGGCACCAACGCCGCCGCCAGCGCGTCGGCCGGCACGTCCACCGGCCACCACCGCGAGTGTTTCTCGATCTGGGTGCCGAGTTCGCCCGCCAGATCGGCCGCCTGCGGGTCGGCGGTCTCCAGAACGGCGTGCACCAGGGTGCCGAATGTGGCCCCGCTGGGCAGCTGCGCCATCGGCGAATCCATCTCGCCACCGGCCGACGCCGCCAGCAGGGGGATGTCGGCCACCTCGTCATCGAGCTCGATCACCTCGGGCTCGCTGCTCACACCGACGGCTTCCTGTGCGGAGCGAACCAGGCCGGAATAGGAGGTGCGGCGCCACCGGGTGTCGATCGAACGGTGAAAGTGTCTGGCCCGCAAATCCTTCGGGGCCTGCTCCGCGATCGCCGGCTGCACCTCCGCGATCACCGCCTGCTCCACCACCGGCCCGCCGGCGGCCTCCCACTCGCGGAACCGCTCGATAGCGGCGAGGTCGGTGATCGCCTTCGGATCGCATCGGTCCCGGATGACGCTTTCGCCGGGGCGGCGGTCGCGCAGCAGCCGGGACAACCCCCCATTGGGCTCGTCCTTCGACGGTGCCCACCAAGCCACCACCTGCGACTGCGCCCGGGTCATCGCGACGTACATCAGCCGGCTGTCATCGCTGGCGGCCTCGCTTCGGCCCAGCGCTTCGACCTCCCGGTAGTCCGGGGTGTCCGATCCGCCGACGTGCAGGCACCGGATGTCGTTGTCGTGGAACAGGATCAGATTCCGGTCCTGCACATTGCGGTTGAAGGCGAACGGCAGGTAGACGATCGGGAACTGAAGGCCCTTGCTACCCCACACCGTCATGATCTGTACTGCCGCGGCATCGCTGTCCAGTCGTCGGTAGCGCTCCACCGCACCGCTGCGCTCGTCGCGGCGGCTACGTAACCAGTCCCGCAGCGCCGGCAGCGTCAGGTGCTCGCGGTGGGCGGCCTCCTGAAGTAGCTGGGTGAGGTGGGCCATATCCGTCAGGTACCGCTCGCCACCGTGCCAGCGCAGTGCCCGCTCGGCCATACCGTGCAATTGTGCGGCTTCGAAGACGGCGGCGACGCCGACCTCCCGGGCATGGTCGGCCCACTCCCGCAGGGTGTCCGCCACGCTGTCGGTCAGCGAATCACCCTGGAGCGCAAGATCAGCGGCAGTCTTACCGAAGAACATGGTCGAGGCTGCGGCGCGGACCAACCCGGAGCGGTGCGGCTGATCGAAAGCCTCCAGCAGGGCCAGCCAGTCATCGGATGCGTCGGAGCCGAAGATATCGGAGTCGCCGGTGTACACCGCCGGGATTCCCGCGTCGGTCAAGGCGTCGAAGCAGGCCCGGGCGTCCCTGTGTTTCTCGACGATCACCGCGATATCGCGCGCGGCCACCTTGTGCCCGTCGAAGGTGGCGTCGCTGGCCAGCAGTGCACCGATATCGGCGGCCAGATCCCGGGGGATGAAGTCGCGGAGGTCCCCGATCGGGATGATCTTGGTGCCGCTGCGGCCGAACTTCTCCCGGGTCACGACCCGCAACCGGAACGGGTCGTTATGCGGGGCCCCGGCCAGCCGGCTGCCCCGGTGGTGGGCGTCGACATCGCGCACCACGATGCGCCGATCGCCCAGTTCGGCGCCACGCAACACGGCCTGCAGTCGGGCCACCAGAGTGTCGTCACTGCGCCAGTTCGTGCCGAGCGTCTGCTTCTCGCCCGCGGTCTCCGCCGCCGTCAGGTAGGTGACGATATCGCCACCACGGAACGCATAGATGGCCTGCTTGGGATCCCCGATCAGCACCACGGTGGATACCTTGTGGAAGGCCTGGTGGATCACGCTCCACTGCACCGGGTCGGTGTCCTGGAACTCATCGACCATCACGATCGGCCAGCGTCGGCTCATCCGCTGCCTGGCTGCGGAATCCTCGCCGGCCAGAGCCTCGGCCAGCCGGGTCAGCAGGTCGTCGTAGCCGAGGATTCCGCGGCGGCGCTTGCGGATATCGAGTTCGGCGAGGACGGCATCGGCGAAGTCGACGCACGCCGCGGCGCGACTGCCCGGCTGCGGATCCCGGGGGCGCAGTTGGGTCGACGGGTTGCCGGCCACCGCGCGGGCCAGGGCCAGCGCGTCAGGGTAGGTGATCGGCGGTTCGTCACGGTCACGGCCGAACCGGGCCAGGTAGAGGTCATCGACGATCTCGGTGACCAATTCGTCGAGGCTCTCGACGAGTTCGACCCCGGTGTCGGTGTCACCGGCCACCCCGAGCGAGGTCAGCACCAGCCGGCAGAACTGGTGGACGGTGGCGATGGTGGCGGCATCGAAGCCGGCCAGCGCGTCGAGCAGGTTGGTGCGACGTTGGCGGAGTTCCTCCGGGGTGCCCTGCAGCAACCAGTGGACCACCTGATTGTTCCCCGCCAGCTCCGGATTGTCGAAAGCCGCTGCTGCATCGGCGATCTGGCGGCGCACCCGGTCACGCAGTTCCTGGGTGGCGGCCCGGCTGAAAGTGATCAGCAACATCTCGTCCAGCCTCGCCACACCCTCGGCGATATACCGGGTGACCAGTGCGGCCAGCGCGAAGGTCTTACCTGTACCGGCGCTGGCCTCCAGCACGGTGGTCGAGCAGTGTTTCGGCAACGCGCCGAGCAGATCGAAGGTGCGGGGTTCGGTTCCCGATGCCATCAGCGGCCACCATCCTGGGCCTGCAGCAACGGCAGCCACAACCGGGCTGCGTAGGCGCCGAGACGGGTGGTCTCCCCCGGATGTTCCTCGCCGGGCCGGACCGGTTCCATCAGGTCGGCCAGCGAGGCCCCGTGCCCCCAGGCCCGAACATGGGCGGGTTGGGCGTCGTCGCCGGGAAAGGCACCGGAGCGCCAGCGGTTTCCGGCCGCGTACAGCGGGTCGGCATCGTCATGGCGGGCCTGCGCCCAGGCGAAGGACGTCTTCAGCGGGATCGGGAGCGGTTCGCGCCGTCCAGCGTCGTAGATGGCCACCAGATCTTTGAGCAACTCGACCGCGGGTGTCGCCGGGCCCACAAGGTTCACCAAGCGGGTCCGGCCCCTGCCCCGCGCCCGCCCGATACATGCCGCCGACCAGTCGGTGCCCGGCAGGTGGGCGGTCAACGCCAGCAACGGAATCCAGGCCGCAAGCAGATGTTTACCGTCCAGCCTGCTATAGGTGGCCGACACCAGCCGCGGCCCGTACACCGGTGAGACGGTCCCGGCCAGCCGTCGGCCCCCGCCGAGTTCGATGTCGACGTCGATCGCTCGCGCCGGCTCGGTTCGCAGCGGGATCGCTTCGGAGGCCAGCGCCACCGCCTGATCGCGGATCTCCTTGGCCTTACGCCAGCCCAACTGTCCCGGCGGCAGGGTCCCGCGGCACCATTCCGCCTTGAGCGCCCGCTCCGGGCTCATACCGCGCAGCAGATCGGTGAGTATCCGATCGCCGACGGTCCACTCCTGCAGTGCGTCGATCTCGACGGGGATCGCGTCGTCGATCCCGTCCACCTCGGTCGGCAGCGTGTAATCCAGCGCCCGGAAGAAACCCCGGACCGGATCCTTGAAGAAACCCACCAGTTCGGCCAGTGACACGTCCCCCGGGACGGGCGGGGGCAGCTGGCCCTCGGCGAAGCGGGGACGGTCATCGCGGTGGCCGGCCGCGGCGATCGCCGCGCGCTGCACGGTCGGGTCGAAGCTGAACGTGGTGTCCGGCAGTGCCGCGATGAGCGCGCCCGGTTCGACATTGCGGGCGTCGAAGGGCTGCAGTGGGTGGTGCACGGTGATCCGGTCGCGCACCGGGCCGCCCTCGGCGATGGCGGTGGCATCGAGGGCGTCGAGCAGCTCTGCCAGCGGAACCGCCGGCGGGCGCTGCTGACCCGAATGCTCGTTGGCGCCGGTGTAGGTGATCACCAGGGTCTCGGTGGCCGCGCAGACGGCGTCCAGCAGCAGTTGGCGGTCCTCGGAGCGGATGTCGCGCTCGCCGGTCATCGGCTCCCGAGCCAGCGCGTCATCGCCGTCCGCTCCCCCGGTGCGCGGGAAGACGGTGTCGTCGAGGCCGACCAGGCAGACCACCCGATGCGGTACCGACCGCATCGGCACCATGGTGCACACGGTCAGCGTCCCGGTGCGGAAGTTGGCCCGGGTGGGACGGCCGGCCAGGTGCCGGCTGAGCAACTGGGCCACGTCCGGCAGCCGCAGCTGGGTCTGATCCCGTGGCCCGGCGGTGGCCACCACATCGTTGAATTCCCGCTCCAGTTGGCTGAGCTGCCAGGTGTCGGCGTCCTCGAGGCGGGTGATCAGCCGGATGCCGTCGGCCAGCGCGGTGAGCCACTCGCGCAGCGGCCGGGTGCCGCTGAGCGAGTCCACCACGGCCTGCAGACGTGCGCAGAACTCCGCCAGCCGACCGGCCAGTTCGACGCTGTTGCTGCCGACGTCGTCGAGCGGCAGGGTGGTCTGGATCCAGGCCTGCGAGTCATCCGACAGTGCCACCCCGGTCAGGATCCGGTCCAGCCCGAACCGCCAGGTGTTGTGGACGAAGTCGACGCCGTAGGGACTGCGGTGCCCGGGGTCGAAACCCCATCGGATATTGGCCTCCCGCACCCAGTCGGTGATATCGACCAGGTCGTCGTCGGTGAATCCGAAGCGAGCCCGGACCGGGGCGGCGTTGGCGATGTCGAGGACCTCGGTGGCGGTCACCCGGCTTCCGGTCAGGGTGAGCAGTTGGGAGGCCACCGCCAGCAGCGGATTGGTCTGCACCAGTGACCGGTCGGCCAGTTTGACCCGCAGTTGGTGCGCCGGGTGCCCGTCGCGGACCACCTCACCGAGGCCGAAGTCGGCGACGATCAGCGGCGCATAGGTCTCGATATCGGGGCACATGACGAGGATGTCGCGCGGTTCCAGGGTCTCGTCGTCGGCGAGCAGGGCCAGCAGGACCTCGCGCAGGACATCGACCTGCCGGGCCGGGCCGTGACAGCTGTGGATCTGCACCGAGCGGTCGGCGGCCGGCAGGCTGCGGCCCTGCGGGCGGACGGTATTGGCGGCGATATCGGACTGCAGCCAGCCGAGCAGGGTGTCGGGATGGTCGGTATCCGGCAGGAACTCGTCGGTGGCCACCGTCTCGGGCAGGCTGCGCTGCAACTCACGCAGATCGCGGCCCAGGGTGGCCAGCAGCGGATGGCCGACCCGCCGGTGGGTGTCATCATCGCGGCGCGGGACCGGGCCGTGCAGTCCGGCCAGCGCGCTCCACAGACCATCGCTGGGATGCGGCAGCCACAAGTGCAGGGCGTGGTGGTCGGCCAGGGCGTCGAGCAGTTCGATATCGGTCGCCGCCAGTCGGGTGTAGCCGAACAGCGACAGCCGCTCGGGTACCTCATCGCACCCCGACTCCCGAAGCCGGGCAACGGTTTTGGCGTGCCGGATATGTGGCGGGTCAATGGCCATCACGTCGACCAGGTGCCGCCACAGCTGCGGCTGCCAGGCCAGGTCGGGGGCCAGACCCGCGCTGTCACCGTCCAGCCAACCGGCCGGCAATGACGGGCGCTGGCGGGCGTAGGAGGCGAACAGCCCGGCCAACCGACGGGCCACCGCGTAGCGCCGGCCCTGCCGCAGTTCCTTCTCCTCCCCGGCCGCGAAGTGGCCGAGATGGGCGGCCAGCGGGTGACACCACGGCTCGTCGAGGTGTGAGTCGATGACATCCAGCAGCGGCCAGGTCATGGCGTCCGGAGACCAGGGATCCTCGTCTCGGGTGCCGGCGATCTCGGCGATCAGGGAGACCGGCGATCGGAAGGACACCCCCGCACACACCCCGTCGGCGCCGCGTCCTCGGCCCAGCACATGGGACAGCCGCTGGGACAGCCAGCGCTCCACCCCGCGCGCGGGCACCACGACGAGTTCCTCGGCGAACGGGTCGGACAACGGCGTGGCCAGCAGCGCCCCCAACCCGTCCGCGAGGATGTCGGTGCGTTCCGCGCGGTGTATGTGTAGGGCCATCGCGACCACCGTAGACGGCCCCACCGACAGACTCCGGTCGATACACTTTCGCCCTGACCAACCCGGGAGGCGCCGATGCGGGCAGAGCGGTTCGATTTCCCCAATGCGCAGGGCCATCAGTTGACCGGCCTGCTGGAATCCCCGGCCGGCGAACCGTCGGCCTACGCCCTTTTCGCGCACTGCTTCACCTGCAGCAAGGACAGCCGCGCGGCCAAACGGATCGCCGAGGCTCTCGCCGCCCGGGGAATCGCGGTCCTGCGTTTCGACTTCACCGGGCTGGGCTCCAGCGAGGGCGATTTCGCCAACACCGATTTCTCCTCCAACGTCGCCGATCTCGTCGCCGCGGCCGATCATCTGCGCCGGGTGCGACGGGCACCGTCCCTGCTGATCGGCCACAGCCTCGGCGGTGCCGCGGTGCTCGCCGCGGCCGGCCGGGTCCCGGAGGTCGACGCGGTTGCGACGATCGCCGCCCCATCCGACCCGGGCCACGTCGCGAGCCTGTTCGGTGACCGGCTGGCCGAGATCCGCGAACACGGGGAAGGCGAGGTCGTTCTGGCCGGCCGGTCATTCTGTATCCGCCGCGAGTTCCTGGACGACATCTCCGAGCAGAACCTGCTGGCCGACGTCACCCGGTTGCGCACGGCGCTGCTGGTCATGCACGCCCCCGGCGATCAGGTGGTGTCGGTCGACAGTGCGAGCCGGATCTTCCTGGCGGCCCGGCATCCGAAGAGTTTCGTCTCGCTCGACGATGCCGATCACCTGCTGTCCCGCCGCCGGGATGCCGTCTACGCCGCCGACGTGATCACCGCCTGGGCCGAGCGCTATATCGCCACCACCGACACCGGCACCGGCTCCGGCACCGGTACCGGCGCCGCGGCGGCACCGGGAGACGACGGGCCGCGCTCGGTCGAGGTCACCGAAACCGGCGTGGGCACCTTCCAGCAGGCGGTGAAGGCGGGCCCGCACCACCTGATTGCCGACGAACCGGTCGACGTCGGCGGCCTGGACACCGGGCCGTCGCCGTATGACCTGCTGCTAGCAGCGCTGGGTGCCTGCACGACCATGACGCTGCGGATGTACGCCGACCGCAAGGGGCTGGCCCTGCGCGGAGTGTCGGTGCGGTTGCAGCACAGCAAGATCCACGCCTCGGACTGCGCATCCTGCGAGACCTCCGAGGGTCGGATCGACCGGATCGACAAGGTGATCACCCTGGAGGGCGACCTCGACGACGCCCAACGCGCCCGGCTCCTGGAGATCGCCGACAAGTGCCCGGTGCATCGCACCCTGCACTCCGAGGTGCAGATCCGGACCGAACTGTCCTGAGCGACTCCCGTCAGGCCAGCAGTCTGGCGATCGACCGCAGCGGGATGTGCAACCAGCCCGGCCGGTGCCGGGCCTCATACGCCGCCTCGTAGACCGCCTTGTCCAATTCGTAGGCGGCCAGCACCTCGGCATGCTGTCGCGGGTCCGATCCCGAACCGGCCGCGTACCCCTCGCAGAACGCCGCGCTGTTGCGCTGCACCCACTCCCGGGCCCGGGCCGCCAACTGCCGGTCGGTCTGCTCATCAGCCGAGCCGTCCAGCGTTCGGTATGCAGCGTAAGAAAATGAGCGCAACATCCCGGCGACGTCACGCAACGGTGAATCAGGTTGGCGCCGTTGCTCGAGCGGCTGCCCGGGCTCCCCCTCGAAGTCGATCAGCAACCAGGTCTCCGGGGTGCGCAACACCTGGCCGAGGTGCAGGTCACCGTGCACCCGCTGCACGCTGATGCGCTCGTCGGCCAGCGCCGCGTACCGTGCCTCGATCGCGTGCCGGTACCCGTCCAGTTCGGGAATGTCCGCGGTCGCGGCAAGGCGCTCACCCATCAGATCGACCGGCAGCCTCGCGGTGGCTACTCCCAGTGCCCGAGCCAGATCGGCGTGCACCGCCGCCACCGCCCCCCCGAGTCGGTAGGACTCGCCGGCGAAATCGCCGCCCACCTCGAACGCGTACAGATCACCCTCCGCGTACAGGTCGCGGGTGCTGGCAGTGGCCATATCCCAGCCATCCGCCGAATTCGCGGCATAGGCGGCGACCATCCCCAGCGGGCAGGTCTGTCCCTGATCGGTCATCTCGAAAGACCCCAGCAACCGGGCCACATGCGGGTTGTCCGCCAGTGCCAGCATCCGGTTGAGTTCGATATCGGGGTTGATCCCGAGGCGGACCCGGCGGAACAGCTTGAGGATCGCGCGCTCGTCGAACACCACGCTGGTGTTGCTCTGCTCGACCTCGGCCACCCGGGCCGCGGCGTCGCCCGGCAGCGCCGGCCCGGGTTCCCGGCCGAAGCGGATATCGCCGATCACCGCCGAGGAATCCACCAGGGACAGCAGGAAACGTGCCGACTCAGGGTTGTAGAGGGCGTCGTATCCGGTGTTGTCCCCGACGCTTCCGATGGTCGCGATCGCCTCATACTCCGACGGAAGTTCCGAATCCCACTGCACCACAACCTGATATCGGTCAGCGGAGCCGTCGGTGTAGTCCACTTCGACAAGGGTGAGATCCAGCCCGTCCCGCAGGCGGACCACAGCATGTGTTCGCACCGAGGCCGTCGTCCGACTGCGACCGGCATACCACCGTTGCCGGGGCAGCCACTCGGCCCAGGGCAGTGCGGTGACGTCGGGGCTCATGAGTTCTCCTCGAATTCCATCGAGAACCAATAGAACCCATGTCCCGGCAGGGTCAGCAGGTAGGGCAGCTGACCTATCCGTGGGAATCGGACCTGCCCGGTGAGCTCCACCGGTGTCGCCGAACTCCAGTTCTGCAGGTTCAGTTCGATCGGCTGTGGAAAGCGGGACAGGTTGTTCACGCACAACACCACTTCGTCGCCGGCTTCGCGGACATAGGCCAGCACCGACGGGTTGGAGCCGCCGAGTTCGCGGAACGCACCCACCGCGAAGGCCTCATGATGCCGCCGAACCGCCAGCATGGTGCGAGTCCAGTTCAACAGCGATGCCGAACTATCCCGCTGCGCTTCGACATTGACCGCGGTGTAGCCGTAAACCGGATCCTGGTTCGGCGGCAGGTACAACCGGCCCGGGTTGGCCGTGGAGAACCCGGCATTGCGATCCGGTGTCCACTGCATCGGGGTGCGCACCCCGTCGCGGTCCCCGAGCCAGATGATGTCACCCATCCCGATCTCGTCGCCGTAGTAGATCACCGGCGATCCCGGCAGCGACAGCAGCAGCGCGGTGAACAGCTCGATCTGGTTCCGGTCGTTCTCCAGCAGCGGGGCCAACCGGCGGCGGATGCCGACATTGGCCTTCATCCGCGGGTCCTTGGCGTATTCGGCGTACATGTAGTCACGCTCGTCGTCGGTGACCATCTCCAACGTCAGCTCATCATGGTTGCGCAGGAAGATACCCCACTGCGCGGTGTCCGGAATCTGCGGGGTGTGCGCCAGGATCTCCGAGATCGGGAACCGAGACTCCCGGCGTACCGCCATGAAGATCCTCGGCATCAGCGGGAAGTGGAACGCCATGTGGCACTCGTCGCCGCCGGCCGCCGGGTCGCCGAAATACTCGACCACATCCGCCGGCCACTGGTTGGCCTCAGCCAGCAGCACCCGGCCCGGATACTCGTCGTCGATCACCGCGCGGCACTTCTTCAGGAAGGCGTGCGTTTCGGGAAGGTTCTCGCAATTGGTGCCCTCCCGCTCGAACAGGTACGGCACCGCGTCGAGGCGGAAGCCGTCGATACCGAGGTCCAGCCAGAACCGCAGAGCATCGATCATCGCCTCCTGCACCCGCGGGTTGTCGTAGTTCAGGTCGGGCTGATGGGAGAAGAACCGGTGCCAGTAGAACTGCTTGCGCACCGGGTCGAAGGTCCAGTTCGACTCCTCGGTGTCGATGAAGATGACCCGGGCATCACGGTATCTGTCGCTGGTATCGCTCCAGACGTAGAAGTCGCCGTACGGCCCGTCGGGGTCACGGCGGGACTCCTGAAACCACGGGTGGGTGTCGGAGGTGTGGTTCATCACCAGGTCGGTGATGATGCGAATGCCGCGGCGGTGCGCGGCGTCGAGTAGGGCGACGAAGTCGTCGACGGTGCCGAACTCAGGCAACACCTTGTAGAAGTCGCGGATGTCATAGCCGCCGTCGCGCAACGGGGAGTCGTAGAACGGCGGCAACCACAGGCAGTCGACACCCAGCCACTGCAGATAGTCCAGCTGTTCGATCAGCCCGCGCAGGTCGCCGAGGCCGTCGGCATTGGAGTCGTAGAAGGCCCGGACCAGAACCTCGTAGAACACCGCACGCTTGAACCAGGTGCGGTCGGCGGGCAGGGTGCGGGCGTGGACGAAATCCCCGGCCATCGGGTGCTCCACCACGCCGTCCTCGATATGGCTGCCCTGGGCCGGGACACTCGTCGACTCCACCACGGTTCACTACCCTTCCCCTGTCGAGCCGAACCATCAACCGGTCCGGAATCCAGGGTTAGCGGACCCGGACCACCACCTTGCCGCGGGCGGTCCGGTTCTCCAGCGATGCCACCGCCTCGCCGGCCTGCGAGAGCGGGTACACCTGCGGCTGAGGCGCCGCCAGCGTCCCGGACTCCAGCAGCGAGGCCAGACCCTGCCACTGCTCGGCGAGCGCCCCCGGGTGCCGAAGCACCCAGGCCCCCCACCCGACGCCGACGACGTCGACGTTGTTCAGCAGCAGCCGGTTGACTTTGACCGTCGGGATCTCCCCACCGGTGAAACCGACCACCAGCAGCCGGCCGCCGGGGGCCAGTGAGCGCAGCGAGTCGGTGAACCGGTCCCCGCCGACCGGGTCCATCACGATGTCCACCCCGGCACCACCGGTCAGTTCGGCGACGGCATCCTTGAACCCGTCGGCCAGCACGACATCGGTCGCGCCGGCCGCCCGCGCCACTTCCGCCTTGTCCTGGGAGCTGACCACCGCGATCACCCGGCGTGCCCCCAGCGCCGGAGCCAGTCTCAGGGTGGAGGTGCCGATACCGCCGGCCGCGCCGTGCACCAGTACCGTCTCCCCGGCCGCGAGCCGGCCCCGCACCGTCAGCGCGAAATACACCGTCAGGTCGTTGAACAGCAGCCCGGCGCCGGCCTCGAAGCTGACGTTATCCGGCAGCGGGAACACCCGGTCCGCCCCGAGCACCGCGGTCTCGGCCATCGCCCCGCCGATCATGGTCAGACCGACCACCCGGTCACCGGGCTTCACCCCGGCACCCTCGGGAGCCGAGCGCACCACACCGGCCAACTCGGCACCCAGGGTGAACGGCAGTTCCGGGCGGTACTGATAGAGCCCCCGGGTCAGCAGCGCATCGGGAAAGGCCACCCCGGCGGCGTGAACTTCGACGACGACGCCGTCATCGGACGGTTCGTCGATCTCCACCACCTCGATGGACTTCGGGCCGCCCAGTTCGGTGACCCTGACCGCCCGCATCAGGGCTGCTCGATGGCCAGCAGTTCGACCTGCAACTCCCCCCGGGGAGTGCGGTAGGTGATGGTCTCGCCGGCCTTGCGCCCGAACAGCGCCAGGCCCAGCGGGCTGTCGGCGGTCAGGGTGGTGTCCTCAGCGCCGGCCGGGGTCTCCTCGATGAAGTTGACCACCCGCATGGCAACCTCTTCACCGTCCGGCCAGCGCAGCTTGACGGCAGTGCCGTTGGGCAGCTGACCGGGCACCGTCGCGTTGCCGCCGGCCAGCAGCCAGCTCAGCCGGCTGATCTGCTCGTCGAGCCCGCCGAGGTCCTCGGCCCGCTGCAGGGCATCGGCGGCGTCGCCGCGGTCACCGACCGCCTCGGCGTCGGCCTGCAGTTCGGCGTGCAGCTGTTCGCGGCGTCGGCGCAGATCCACCAGCTCAGCCTCCAGGCGGGCGCGTTCCTGCTCAGCGAAGTTCGTGTCCTGACTCATGCACGACAAGGTACCGCCACCGTCAAGCCGCCCGGTGCGGCCGCCCTGCCGAACGGGTTCGGCCGTCGGCGGTCACCGGTATCGTCGCTTGGGTGGCATCCCGCGATCATGGCGACCCCGGCGACGCCCCGACCATGCCGCCGCCGCTGGCGGAGGTCACCGATCCGGCCCGGCCGTCGGCGGCCGAAGAGGCCCGGACCATCGCCGCCGCCACCAATGCCGGCACGCTGGCCAGTCTGACCGCCGCCGGTGACCCGTGGGCATCGTTCGTCACCTACGGGTTACTCGACGGTGCCCCGGTGCTGTGTGTGTCGCTGCTGGCCGAGCACGGCCGGAACCTGGCCGCCGACCCCCGGGCCAGCATCGCGGTGGTGGCTCCCGGCGCCGAGTCCGATCCGCTGGCCAGCCCGCGCATCACCCTGGCCGGGGTGATGCAGCACCCGGTCGGCGACGAACTCGCCGCCGCCCGAGCCGCGCACATGGCCGCGGTCCCGGCGGCGAAGTACTACATCGACTACAGCGATTTCGCGCTCTGGGTGCTCAGAGTGCACCGGGTGCGCTGGGTGGGCGGGTACGGCCGGATGGATTCGGCGAGTGCCGCGGATTACGCCGCCGCCGAGCCCGATCCGGTCACCCCGCATGCGGCGGGCGCCATCGAGCACCTCAACGCCGACCACGCCGACGGCCTGGCGGAGATGGCCCGGGCGCTGGGCGGGTACCCCGACACCGAGTCGGCGGTGTGCACCGGCATCGACCGCTACGGCCTGGATCTCAAGGTGCGCACACCCCGCGGGGAGGCCTACACCCGAGTGGGCTTCGGCGGGCCGCTGTCATCGGCAGACGAGTTGCGCTCGGCGACAGCCGGTCTGGTCAGGCGAGCACGCGCCTGAGGAAGTCCACCTGGTCGATCTTGACCTGGGGATCGGTGTAGATCGCGAAGTGGCCGTACGGATAGTGCCGCAGTTCCGCGCGCGGCGCCCGCCGGCCGACGGTGATCGTCGAGGACGGCGGTGTCGTGGTGTCGGCGTCGCAGACGCACAGCAGCACCGGCATCGTCAGCCTCGCCGCCAACCGGACCGGCCGAAAGAACGGAAGCGTCAACATCAACCGGGCCGCGACCTCATTACGCCACAGCGACTCCGGTCCGATGATGGCCTGGAATCCGGTCAGCGCATCCGGTTCGGTCAGGGCGGCGAAACTGCCGGGCGGACCGGCCGCCGGCATCAGAACCGGCTCGCGGCCCAGTACCGCGCCGGCGGCGTCGCGCAACGCCGCCACGGCCGCGGGCACCAGATTGCGCACAGACATCCGCCGGAGGATCGGGAGGCTATCGGTGTAGGGGGCCTGGGCGATGACGGCGGCGATCCGCGGGTCGGCGGCGGCCACGGTCAGCACATGCCCGCCACTGAACGACGATCCCCACAGCGCGATCCGGTCCGGGTCGATGCCGTCGGCCCGGCGGGCCCACTGCACTGCGGCCCGGTAGTCGTCCTGCTGGCGGCCGATGTCGAGCAATTGCCGGGGCAGTCCGGTGGAGGCCCCGAAGTGCCGGTAGTCGAACAGCAGCACGGCGAACCCGGCATCGGCGAACGCCTCGGCGTAGTCGGGCAGGCCGTCGTCCCGGGTGGCCGAGAAACCATGCGCCATCACCACGCACGGCACCGGGTCGTCGCCGTCGGACGGGCGGTACAGATAGGCGGCGAGTTCCTCGCCGTGCGAGGGAATGCGGACATCGACACGCTCTCGGCCCATACCTCTGAACCTAGTACCCTCAGGCCATGACCACTGCGACCGAGGTTCGACAGACCGTGGCCGGCCTGGCCGACGAGCAGGACTGGCAGCGGCGGATCAGCGATGACGGCCGGGTCGACGTGTTCAACCGCGGCACGGTGCGGATCCGGGCGATCTGGCAGGGCGAGCACACGCTCAGCGGGGCATCGCTGTTCCACGACGAGATGTACGAGTCCTACACCCGCGACGTCAACACCCTGCGCGCCTGGTTCAAGCGCTGAGCGTCACCCGCTGACGATCACGCGCCTGGAGCCAACTCCAGCACGGCGGCCAGTTCCCGCAATGCCGGACGCGGATCCCAGGCCGGGTTGCCGTCACCGAGGACCTGCACCAGCACATGGTCGGCACCAGCGTCGAGGTGCGCGGTGACGCTGGCAGCGGCATTCTCGACCGAACCCATACCGACGATGCCGCGGGCCAGACGCTCGGAGCCACCCGGGACGAAGTCACTCTCGTCGAAGCCCTGGCGCAGCCAGGAGTTGCGGTAATTCGGCAGTCCCGAATAGATCTGCAGGTGCAGGTGCGCCCGCCGCAACTGCTCCTCGTCGTCCCCGCCGACGACGACCGCCTGCTCGGAGACCACCCACTTGTCCGGCCCGAGGATCTCCCGGGTGACCGCCGTCTGGCCGGGATTGACCAGATATGGATGGGCGCCGTCGGCGTGGCTGCCGGAGAGCTCAATCATCTTGGGGCCCAACGCCGCAAGCAGTCGGGTCGGCCGACCTGACCCCGGCTCGATCATCTCCGGCAGCGCGGCCATCCGGTCCAGGTAAGCCCGCATCGTGCTCAGCGGCTTGGCATAGGTGCCACCCAGCATGTTCTGCACCAGCGGCCCGTGGCTGACGCCCAGGCCGAGCACGAACCGGCCCGGGTAGAGCGCGTTCAGGGTGCGGGCGCCGCCCTCCATCGTCCCGGCGACCCGGGCGTGGATGTTGGCGATACCGGTGCCGACCACGAGCAGGTCGGTGGCCTGCAGGAAGGCGGCCGATTCCACCATGCAGTCCTTGAGACCCACCTCCGGCAGGAACAGCGACCCGTAGCCGAGCGCCTCGATCTCACTGGCCACCTCCTGGGCGGCCTGCATGGGCCAGGTGTCGCTGGCCCACCAGACACCGATACGGGACGGGAAGTCGATGCGAGCGCGTTCTGCCACGGCTGACGACTTTATCCGGCTTCATCGCGCCGATGCCCGGCGGCCGCACGCATCCCGCCGACCCCGGCGGACACGCCACATAGAGTGGGCTGGTGAGCTTCGATCTGTCCACCGTGTTCCGTACCGTCGCCGAGGCATTGCCGGATCAGCAGATCCTGATCTGGCGGGACCAGCGCCTGACTTACGCCCAGATGGACGCCCGCATCGACGGGGTCGCCCACTACCTGGTCGCCCAGGGCCTGGGCTGTCACACCGAACGCGACCAACTGGAGAACCACCAGTCCGGCCAGGACCACGTCGGGCTGTATCTACGCAACGGCAACGCCTACCTCGAGGCGATGGTGGCCGGCTACCGCGCCCGGGTGGCGCCCTTCAACGTCAACTACCGCTATGTCGAGGAGGAGTTGCTGTACCTGCTGGCCGATTCCAAGGCCCGCGCCCTGGTGTACGCCGCCGAGTTCGCCCCGCATGTGCAGTCCGTCCGCGGCCGGCTTCCCGAACTGCGGGTGCTCATCCAGGTCGCCGATGACTCCGGCAACGAGCTGCTGCCCGACGCCGTCGACTACGAATCCATCATCGGCACACCGGCACCCGCGGCCGGTATGCCGACGCCCACCGGGGACGACCTCTACATCCTCTACACCGGCGGCACCACCGGGATGCCCAAGGGTGTGCTGTGGCGCCAGCACGACATCTTCATGTCGGCCATGGGCGGGCGGCCGTTCATGGCCGGCGGCGAGCAGTTGAACACCTATGACGACCTCACCGCCCAGGTCCGGGCCAATGCCGGTGTGCGCTCGCTGATCTTGCTTCCGCCGCTGATGCACGGCGCCGCGCAGTGGGGTGTCTTCAACACCATCAGCAGCGGCGGTTGGATCGCCATCCCCGACGACGTCAAACGGTTCGACGCCGACGCCGTGCTGCGGCTGGCCGAGCGTGAGCGGGTGCTCGGCATCCCCGTCGTGGGCGATGCGATGGCCCGGCCGCTGCTCGACCAGATCGAGAAGGGCGACTACGACCTGTCCGGTCTGATGGCGATGACCAACGGCGGCGCCACGCTGTCGCCGACGGTCCGCGACCGGCTGCTGACGGCGCTGCCGAACCTGATGATCCTCGACGCGGTCGGCGCCTCCGAGTCTGGTGCGCAGATGACCACCCTCGCCACCAAGGGCGCGGAGATGAAGGCCGCGACGTTCACCCCGCTGGCCGACACCACCGTCGTCGCCGTCGACTTCAGCCGGGTGCTGCAACCCGGCGACGGTGAGGGCTGGCTGGCCCGTCGGGAGTTCGTTCCGCTCGGGTATCTGGGCGACGCCGAGAAGACCGCCCGCACCTTCCCCACCATCGACGGGGTGCGCTGGTCGATTCCCGGTGACAAGGCCCGCTATCTGGCCGACGGCCAGATCGAGTTGCTCGGCCGCGACTCGGTGACCATCAACTCCGGTGGCGAGAAGATCTTCGCCGAGGAGGTTGAACGCGCCGTCGCCAGCCATCCCGCCGTGTACGACGTAGTGGTCACCGGCCGGCCGTCGGAGCGCTGGGGCAACGAGGTTGTCGCGATCGTGCAGTTCGCGGAGGGCAGGTCCGCCACCGACGCCGAACTCGCGGAGGCCTGCCGCGCGCACATCGCCGACTACAAGGTCCCGAAGGCTTTCGTGCACAGCGAGAAGATCGTGCGCTCGCCGGCCGGTAAGGCCGACTACCGCTGGGCCAAAGCCCTGGCAACCGAGGAGAACGTGTAATCCTCCAGCGGCGAGGTCCTACTGAAACGCCGTGAGGCCGCGATGGTTTCGGGCCGGTGGTACACGGTCTGGCCCAACGAGTTGACGAAGTAGGTGCGCAACCCCGGGTTGCAGTCGGTCAGATACAGCCGGATGGCCTTGCCCTGGCGCTCCAGTTTCTCGTTGCGCCGGGTGAAGGCCGCCGGTGTCACCTCGGCGACCTGGGCGCCCCGGCGGCGGGCCTCGGTGATGACCCGTACGGCGTGCGCGGCCACCGTCTCCAGATAGTCGAACCAGGCGAACCCGACGAACCCCAGCGGCCCGACCAGTTCCCACCGGTTCGGCATCCCCGGATAGGCGCTCCCGCCGTAGCTGGCCAGGCCGTGGGTGCGGTACTGCTCGGCGAGGTCGACGCCGTCGCGGCCGATGATGGCGCCCGGGCGGTAGGTCTCGGGGTCGGTCCACAGTTCGTAGCCGGTGGCCGCGACGATCACCTCGGCGGGGTGTTCGACCCCGTCCACGGTACGCACGCCGGTCGGGGTGATCCGTTCGATGGGAGTAGTCACCAGATCGGTTTCCGGCCGGTTGAAGATCGGCAGGAACGCACTGGAGATCACCGGGCGCTTGGCCAGGATGCCGTAGCGCGGCACCAGCTTGCGACGGGTTGCGCTGTCCCGCACCGTGATGCGCAGCAGGCCGCGATACAGCGCTCGGCAATAGGCGTCATAGAGCGGCATCAGACGCACCAGCGCACGGTCGGGTAGCCGCCACCAGAGGTGCACCAGCGGGCCGACCAGCAGCAGGTCCATCAGCCAGCGTCCGGCCCAGTCGATACCCGCCAGCACCCCGGGCAGCCTCAGCAGCCGGCGCAGCCGCGGGGTGATATCGAAGTCGATCTTGGGCAGCACCCAGGCGGGCGTGCGTTGATAGACGTCGAGGTGCCCGGCTACCGGTGCCAGCGCTCCGGCGATCTGCACGCCACTGGAACCGGTGCCGATGATCGCCACCCGCTTCCCGGCGACGTCATAGCTGTCGTCCCAGTCGGTGGGCCGCATCACCCGGCCGGCGAAGTCGCCGATGCCGGCGATCGGGATGTCCGGTTTGGCGTTGACGTAACCGCCCACCGCGCTGATCAGGAACCGGGCGGTGACCGTGCGGCCGTCGGCGATGTGTAGCCGCCAGACCCCGCGGGCGTCGTCCCAGACCTGACGGGTCACCTCCGCACCGGTCTGCAGGTGCCGGTAGACGCCCACGTCGACGGCGACCTGCTGCAAGTAGCGCTGGATCTCCGGTCCGGGTGCGAACAGCCTGGACCAGTTCGGGTCGCGGGCGAACGGGAACTGGTACCACAGCGACGGGATGTCCACCGCCAGCCCCGGGTAGTGGTTGTCGCGCCAGGTCCCGCCGACCTCGTCGGCGCGTTCGAGGATGACGAAGTCGTCGATCCCGGCGCGCTGCAGCAGGTACGCGGCGGTGATTCCGCCCGGGCCCGCGCCGATGATCGCCACGTCGTGGAGGTGTTCGGTGCCGTTCGGGCTCACGTCACCACCGTACGGCCGCGGCGTCCCCCCGGCGAGCGTGCGTGTCTGCACCCCGACACGCCGCACACAGCGTGCAGTACGCGCACGCTCGCGGGGACCCGGAGGGGTACTGGCGACGTAGGATCGGCGGCTGTGCAGACCCCGTGGGGTGAGGACGTCAGCGCCGGACGCTACGCCGGCCATCCCGGCCTGCTCTATACCCGGCGCCCCCGGACCTTCACCGAGTTGCTGTTCGGCGTGCAGCGCTGGGCCCCACGCACCTTTCTGGTCCAGAACGACCGGCGGATCAGCTTCGGGGAGTTCTTCGCGACCGTTGACACTGCGCGGAACCGGCTGCAGCCGTTGGGGATCCAACCCCGAGAGCGGGTGATGCTGCTGGCCTACAACAGCCCGGACTGGGTGGTCGCACTCTGGGCGATCTGGTCACTGGGCGCGGTGCCGGTACTGGGCAACCGCTGGTGGAGCCCGCAGGAGGCCGCCCACTCCATCGCCCTGACAGCCCCGCGCGCGGTGATCACCGACGCGCCGGATCTGGCCGCGGCGGCCGGAGTCGCTGTGCTCGACATTGCCGAGATGCGGGTGGAAGGCGCAACGGCGTCGAGCACTCCGCCCCGAATTCCCGGGCCGGACGCTGAGGACGACCCGGCCGTGGTGCTGTTCACCTCCGGCAGTTCCGGCATGCCCAAGGCCGTCGAGTTGTCGTTCCGCGCGGTGGTGGCCAACCAGCACAACGTGCTCGCCAGATCCCGACAGTTGCCACACCTGCTGGACCCCGACGCCCCGCAACCGGTGAATCTGATCTGCACACCGCTGTTCCATATCGGCGCCTTCGCCACCCTGCTCACCCAGACCATCACCGGCGGGCGCATCGTGTTCAACACCGGCCGGTTCGATCCCGAACAGGTGCTCGACCTCATCGAGTCCGAGGGGGTGCAGCGCTGGGGTGCGGTTCCCACCATGGCCATTCGGCTCCTCGAGCACCCCGGCTTCGAGGCCCGCGACCTGTCCACTCTGCGGTCATTCCCCCTTGGCGGGGCACCGGTGCCACCGGCCCTGGTGCAACGGTTGACCCGCGCGCTACCGCACCTCGCCCGCCGCGGATTGGCCAATATGTGGGGTATGACCGAGGGCGGCGGCTTCCTGTCACTGGCCGCAGGCGCGGACCTGGCGAATCATCCCGGGACGGTCGGTCGGCCCTTCCCCACTGTGGAGATCACCATTGCCGACCCCGACGACGCCGGAGTGGGCGAGGTCCTGGTCCGCTCCCCCACCGTCATGCTCGGCTACCTCGGAATCGACGATGGCACAGTCGATTCCGACGGCTGGCTGCACTCCGGGGACCTCGGCCACCTGAGCGCCGACGGCTATCTCTTCATCGACGGCCGCAACAAGGATATGGTCATCCGGGGCGGGGAGAACATCGCCTGCCCGCACGTCGAGGCCGCCCTGCTCCGGCATCCCGACGTGGTGGAGGCGGCCGCTCTCGGGCTGGCGCACCCGGACCTCGGTGAGGAACTGGCCGCCGTCGTGGTGCACCGGCCCGGCACCCGCCCGCCCACCGAAGACGACCTCACCCGCCATCTGCACAGCGAAGTCGCCTACTTCGCCATCCCGATCCGGTGGCTGATTCGCACCGAGCCGCTACCGACCCTGGCCGGGGAGAAAATCGACAAGAAGAACCTCGCCGCGGAATTCCGGACGTGAGACCCCGGTGAGAGCCCGGTGAGAGCAATCGTCCTGCTCGCGCGCAGCGGTCATCTCGACAACACCGGGACCTTGCATGCCCTCGGCCTCGGCTGGACCACCAGCCCCACCCCCACCGCCCAGCACGTGCTGATCGTCTTCGTCGAAGTGGCGTGGTCGGAGCTCGGAACCGAGTTCCCGATCCGCGCCGAACTCATCGACGGCGACGGGGCCCGGGTGGCGCAGACCGAGCAGAGCGTCATCAACGCCCGACGGCAGCCGGTCCACCCGGAGGGCACCCCGGTGACGATCCCGTTCATCGCCACCATCCCGCCGTTGAACCTCGCAAGCGGCCAGCGCTATCAGTGGCGGGTCACCATCGGCGGACAGATGCACGAGGACTGGCTCGCCGGGTTCACCGTCACCCCGTGAACCGGTCCGTCACAGCAGCGCGTTCAGCCAGTTCCGGGCATCGGCGACGCAACTCTGCGGCAGCGAGAAGTGATCGTCGCGTGGGTAGTCGCGGGTTTCGACAGTGCCGCCGAAAGCCCTGACGGCATCGACGTAGCCGGTCTGCCAGGACACCGGGACCACGGTCCCGCCGTCGAACGAGTCGATGCACACCAGAACCGGCGCAACGGGTTTCCGGGCGGCGGCCGACCCGGCGATGATGGCGGCCTTCCACTCGTCGAAGTTCGGCGGCGCGGGGTTGAGCACCGGCCCCTTGAGCCGGAACAGCCGGGCCACGGTGTCATTGAGATGGTGCACCGGCTGGGTGTTCCAGGCCGTCTCGATGATCTCGACGCCCAGCGGTGTGAACGCCTCGGACAGGTTCAGCGCGGAGGGGTTCGCCGCCTGAATTCCGGCCAGCATCATCACCAGGTGGGAGTCCGGTGGCACGGCGGGGTCGGTCAGTGCTGCGGTCACCCCGCTCGGGTTCTCCAGGGCGATCTTGCTGACCCCCGGCGACATCGCCACCGTGCCAATCAATTTCAGGTCGCCGTAGTCCTCGGCGTCGAGTTCGGCCACCGTCGCCGCAGCGCCGCCGCCTTGCGACCATCCGGCACACCCGAGGTTCGTTCCCGCGCCCGCCTCCAACGAGCGTGCCGCATGCGCGGCGAAGACGCCGTCGCGGCCGTTGGTGCGGTTGACGACGTACTGGTGCATCCCCGGCGTTCCCAGGCCCTGATAGTCGGTGGCGCACACCACCCAGCCGTCGTCGATGAACCCCTGCAGGCCGGGCACCCCGTAGTCGATCTGCTGGGTGGCCCGCGGCTCGAAGTAGGTGATCAGCTCGCGGGCCGGGTCGGGCTGCGCCGACGGACAGCCGGCATCGCCGAGTCCGGTCGTGCCGTGGCACCACGTCATGATCGGCCGGTTCTCCCCCGGTCCCGCCGGCGCGATGACCAGGCCGCTGGCCTCATGGGCGACGTCGTTGACATCGCGCGTCACATAGCGGATCCGCCACGCCCTAGCACCGGTGATTCCGGTGTCCAACGGCTCCTGGCTGAGCAGGGTTCCCGGCTTGCCGGTGACCGCCGCCGCTACTCCACCGAAGCCGGCAATGAACCGCCGCCGTTGCACATCCACGGTGCTCGAAACTACCCGCTGCCGGTGGTCACCGTCGCGCGAACGGCGGGGCGTGCTCGGGACGCACGCCCACCCCGACGGCATAGGCCGGGATTGCGGTCAGCCACGGCAGCCTCCGGACCAGCCGGGCCAAGGCGGCCGGTGGCTGTACGGCGGCGCCGTCGAGAACCGGCTGCACCAGCCGGCGATGCAGGATGCGCTGCAGCCCCTGGGTGAGCACGGCCGGCGGCAACCGGCGACGCTGCACGGCGGCGAGGTCGCCGGACCGGACGTGCCGGGCGCGGAGCGGGTCGGCCAACAACGTCGCCGCCCCGACTGCGTCCTGCACGGCGAGGTTGATCCCCACCCCGCCCACCGGCGACATGGCATGGGCCGCGTCACCGATGAACAGCAGCCCGTCGACATACCAGCGGGTGAGCCGGTTGAGTCGCGCGTCGAGCAGCTTCACGTCGTCCCAGGAGTTGAGGGTGTCGACGTCGGCCTCCGGGATCAGGCCGGTCAGTTCCTCCTTGAACGCGTCCAGTCCGCGGGCTCGCAACCGCGCGTCGCTGCCCTTGGCGATCAGGTAGGCGATCTGGAAATACCCTTCCCGCGGGATCATGATCACCAATCTGCCGGGGGCGGTCCGCGGGATCAGCGAGTACGTTCCGGCGGCCTCCCGCGGCAAACGGAACCACCAGACGTCGAACGGAACCGGGAATTCCCGCACCGGCAGGCCGGAGTCCCGGCGCAGGATCGAGCCCCGGCCGTCGCACGCCACGGTCAGGTGCGCGGTCAACTCCCCCGCACCGTCCGGGCAGCGGTAGCGCACCCCGGTGATCCTGTCGCCGTCCCGCAGCAGACCGGTGACTTCGTGTTCGAGGCGCAGCGTGAAACTCGGCTCCGACCGGGCCGCCTCGGCCAGCAGGTTGAGCAGGTCCCACTGCGGCACCATGGCGATGTAGGGGTGCGGCTGACGCAGCCGGCGAAAGTCGACCAGCGTCACCGGCTGCCCGTCGATGTTGAGCGCACCCTGCTCCACCCTGCTCTGCGGCATGGCAGCGAACCGGTCCCACAACCCCAGTTCGTCGAGCAGTGCCAGGGTGCTGGGATGCACGGTGTCCCCGCGGAAGTCACGCAGGAAGTCGGCGTGCTTCTCCAGCAGGGTGACCTCGACGCCGGCCCGGGCCAGCAGCAGAGCCAGCACCATCCCGGCCGGCCCGCCACCGACGATCGCGCAGGTTGTCCGCTCCAGCATCAGATCTCGATCCGCGCGCCGATGATGACCGTCCGGTCCAGCGGCAGTCCGAAGTACTCGGCGTCCGATGTCATCCGGGAAATCGTAATGAACAGCCGCTTGCGCCACTGCGCCATCGTCGGTTCCGGGCCGGCTCGGAGGTTGATCTCCGAGATGAAGTAGGAGGCCTCATCGAGGTCGACGCCCCCCGCCATCCGGGCCGGGTCGACCAGCCTCAGTGCGGCGGGCACGTCGGGCTGCTCCATATAGCCAAATCGGGCCACCACATAGAAGATCCCGTCAGCGGGGTCACCGAGATCGTCGACGGTGATGCGGTCCGCGTCGGGCACCCGCGGAACCGGCACGGTGTCGACGGAGACGATGACGACGTGCTGCTGCAGCACGTGGATCCGGTCGACATTGGCCCGCATCGACAGCGGAGTCACGGTGCCGCCGCGGTTGAGGAAGACTGCCGTGCCCGGCAGCCGGGGCAGCGGGGGTCGGCGTTGGGGGAGACCGCCGATGAAGTCGCTCAGCGGACCCACCGCCTTCTCCCGGGCCGCCACGGCGATCTGGTGACCGCGCTGCCAGGTCGTCATCACCACGAAGGTCACCAGGCCGATCAACAGCGGGAGCCAGGCGCCGTGCAACAGCTTGGTCAGGTTGGCCGCCAGGAACAGCAGATCCACGACGAGCATAGCGCCGCCGCCGAGGATCAGCAGCCACAGCGGGGTGCGCCACCGGACGTGCGCGACGTAGAGGAACAACAGGGTGGTGATGGTGATGGTGCCTGTCACCGCCATGCCGTAGGCGTAGCCGAGCGCCGCCGAACTGCGGAACCCGAAGACCAGGATGACCACCGCGACCATCAGCAGTCCGTTGATCCACGGCACGTAGATCTGGCCGATCGCGGACTCCGAGGTGTGGGCGATCCGAAGCCGCGGCAGGTACCCCAACTGGGCGGCCTGGGAGGCGACCGAATACGCCCCGGTGATGACCGCCTGAGAGGCGATCACCGTCGCCGCGGTGGACAGCACGATCATCGGAAGCTGCCCCCACTCGGGGACCAGCATGAAGAACGGCGCGTTCACCACGCTCTGGTCGCCCAGCAGCAGCGCCCCCTGGCCGAAATAGTTGAGCACCAGGGCCGGCAGCACCAGACCCAGCCACGCCAGCGTGATCGGAGTACGGCCGAAATGTCCCATATCGGCGTAGAGCGCCTCGGCGCCGGTGACCGCCAGCACCACGGCGGCCAACGCGAAGAAGGCGATGTGGAAGTGGCCGGCCATGAACTCCAGCGCGTACACCGGTGAGAGCGCACGCAGGATCTGCGGGTGGCCGATGATGCCGCGGACCCCCAGAATGCCGATGACGACGAACCAGACGACCATCACCGGGCCGAAGAACCTGCCGACCGATGCCGTGCCGTGCCGCTGAACCGAGAACAGCGCGATGATGATCACCGCGGTGATGGGGACGACGAAGTCGGCCAGGCCGGGGTCGACGACCTTGAGGCCTTCTACGGCAGAGAGCACCGAGATCGCGGGGGTGATCATGCTGTCACCGAAAAACAGTGCAGCACCGAGGATTCCGAGGGTCGAGAGGGCGGCGATGACGCGCGGATGGGACTTGTCCCCGAGCCGGCGCACCAGGGTGATCAACGCCATCACCCCACCCTCGCCGTCGTTGTCGGCGCGCATCACCAGCACGACGTAGGTGAGCGTGACGATGGTCATCACCGACCAGAAGATCAGCGACACCACGCCGTAGACATTGGCCCGGCTGATCGGAACCGGGTGCGGGTCGGCGGGGTTGAACAGGGTCTGGACGGTGTAGATCGGGCTGGTGCCGATATCGCCGAAGACCACACCGAGTGCGCCGAGGACCAGCCCGGCGCGTAGTGGCCGGCCGGAACCGGGTACGGGCTTGGTCGCATCCGTCCGCACAGGGCCGTCCCCATCCTGGAGTCCACCGGCACTGGCGCGGCCGACGCCTGATCGTATCGGGGGGATCTCGCCGATTCACCCGAAGCACACCCGCCAACCCGCCTAGATTTCAGGGCAACGAAGGGAAGCGGAATGCGCATATTCTGGGCGATCCTGCCCGCCGCCGCGCTGGCGCCACTGGTGGTGGCGCTGTCTCCGCCGGCAGCCGCCGCAATGCAGATCGGTCACTACAACGCGATCATCGAGGGCCGGTACGACTTCCACACCTGGATCTTCAGTTTCAGTTCGTGCAACCCGCCGGACCCGATAGACCAGTGCGCGACGGTCTCGGCCAATCCGATGCCGATCGCCAAGGCGTTCCAGTGGTACGCCGAGGCCCGTCAGGCAAACGGCACCTACACCATGACCGTCGACGTGCCGGACGGGTTGCGCTGCGGCAACGTCTATTACGGCCCGGTGATCCCGACCCGGGACGTCTACACCTGGGACGCGGTGACCCTCCGGGGAACGCTGGCCTCGTCGTTCGCGACCGGCTGCGACAACGCACCCGGGGGCACCTTCACCTACCCCTTCAGCCTGGTGCGGCTCTAAGTCACCCGACCAGGGTCGCCGTGCGCAGCCCGATCAGCACGGCGAACACCGCCAGCACACCGATGCTGGCCGCGGCCTGAATCAGGGTGCGACGGGGACGGGGTGCGTAGACGAAGACCGCTGCGATCAGGGCTCCGGTGATCAGGCCGCCGATATGGCCCTGCCAGCTGATCCCGGGAACCGCGAAGGTCAGCACGAGGTTGATCGCGATCAGGCCGACGAGCCACCGGATGTCGAGACGAAGCCTCCTCGCCGCGACGAAGGTCGCCCCGAACAACCCGTAGATCGCCCCGGATGCCCCGACGGTGGGGACGTTCGGCTGGGAAAACAGGTACACCATGACCGAGCCGCCGAGGGCACTCAACCCGTACAGGACGGCGAATCGCCACCGCCCCAGGTGTTCTTCCAACGGGGGCCCGATCACGTACAGCGCGTACATGTTGAACAGCAGATGCAGGATCGCGAAGTGCAGGAAGGCCGACGTCACCAGTTGGTACCAGTCGCCGGTGGCGACCAGCACCGGCCACAGCGCCAGCCGGTACACCTGTTCGGGCGGGGCGAATTTGGCCAGCAGGAAAACCACGACGTTGACGGCGATCAGACCGTAACTGACCATCGGAATTCCGGTACGGATCACCGCGCCGGCCGCGGTCCTCACCGGCGGCACGCTGGCGGCCGCAGCCGCGACACAATCGAGGCATTGGTGCCCGACGGACGCACTGCGCAGGCATTCCGGGCAGGCCGGACGGCCGCAGCGGGTGCAGCTGATATACGTCTGGCGATCGGGGTGGCGGTAGCACACGGGAACCCCGGCCGGGGTCTGCGGTGAATAGGGCATGTTCATGGTGCTTGCCGACGATACTGGTCCGGTGCAGCCGGTGGCCGCGACGACGGAATGCGTAGTATTCAGCCCCTCTTGCTGCTGATCCGATTGCCGAAACTGACACTAACTGTCAGATTAGTCGTGGTCCGGCCCTTGCCCTGCCCGTGAAATGGCACCTGAGCGTTGAGGATACCGAATAACTGCGACCGCTGGCGAGGGCGCGGATTCCGTAGTACATTTTCTTTAGGTTGAGATCGCAGCCGCCCTGAGATGTTGTGGACCCTCAGCGGTCGGTCACCCACCGCCGAACCTCTCCGCCGATCTCACCGGGCGGGTGTGAAACCTCTGCGGACACGAAGGGGGCCACATGCCCGTCACCAACAATGTCAGCCCGCTGGTCATCCCCCGTCCCGCCGGCCGGGGAGCCGGGCCGGACCTCATCCGGTCCCGGGCACTGAGTGCGACCACCGTCCTGGTCGCCGCCTTCGGCGAGATCGACGCCGCCAGCGCCACCGCCCTCGCCGACGGTATCGAGCGACATCTCCCCGGTTACCGGCAGCTCGTCCTGGATCTCTCGCAGTTGGAGTTCTTCGGAACCGCCGGATACTCGGTTCTGCACACGGTGCATGCCCGGTGCACGCAGGCGGGCATCGACTGGGTACTGGTTCCCGGGCCAGAGGTGGAACGCCTGCTGCGGGTCTGTGAACCGGACGCCATCCTGCCGACCGCGCCCAATATCGTCGCCGCGGTCGCCAGCCTCGCCCGCACCCACAGCGGCCGGCCCTGCTGAACACCGGCCCGCGCCGGGTCCAGCCCCTGCTGACATACTCCGACTGACGGCAGTCGGTCAGCGGAAGGGCGCGGATATGAGCACACCGGGTCGGCGTTTCAACGCTGCGGTGACGCGCTTCTGGACGCTGGCCGCGCCGGTCTACGATCTGCCGTTCCTGCAGCACTGGGTCTACCAGCCCGCCCAGGACGAGGTCATCGCGGTGTTGCGAAGCCACGGCGCCAAGCGGGTGGCCGATATCGCCTGCGGCACCGGCATTCTGGCCACCCGCATCCAGGCCGACCTGCAGCCCGACGAGGTGTACGGGGTCGATATGTCCGACGGCATGCTCGAACAGGCCCGGGCCCGGTCGACACAGGTGCACTGGCGCAAGGGCCCGGCCGAGAAGCTGCCCTTCGCCGACGGTGCGCTGGACGCGGTGGTCAGCACGTCGGCATTCCACTTCTTCGACCAGCCGGCGGCCATGCGGGAGTTCCATCGCGTGCTGGCGCCGGGCGGGCTGGTTGCGGTCGCCACCATCAGCCCGCCGATGCCGGCGTTTCTCAGCCGGTTGTCGTCGGGGCCATCCTCGGCTGCCCACAGTCCGTCCCCGGCACAGATGCGGACGCTGTTCGGCACCGCCGGGTTCACCCTGACCGATCAGCACCGGATCAGCCGGCCGCTGTGGACCCGCGGCGTCTGGGATCTGATCACCATCGGCACCAAACCCTGAGGAGGGACCGCAAGATGGCCGTGGAACTACTCGCCACCAGCGTCGAAGTCGGCGTGGTCACCACCAACCTTGATGCGATGGTGGGCTTCTACGAGAACTTCCTGGGCCTGCCCCACCAGGGCGACCTGGACTTCCCCGGCGGGACCATGAAGCGCTACGCCATCGGCAACAACGTGCTCAAGCTGGTCACCCTCGACGAACCCCCGGCAGCGCCGGCAGTCCCCGGCGGCGGGCCGGCCCAGGCCGGGATCCGCTACCTCACGCTGGTTGTCACCAACGTCTCGGAGACGGCCCGCCAGGCCGAGGCCGCCGGACAGACGGTGGCCCAGCCGCTGGCCGAGTTCGCCCCGGTCCCGGGCATGGGCTGGATGTTCCTCGCCGATCCGGACGGCAACTGGGTCGAACTCGTCGGACCGCTCTGAGATGGCCGACGTGCCTGCCGATCTGCACCCTGCCGTCGCCGTGCTGGCACCGCTGCTCGGATCCTGGTCGGGTCGCGGATCCGGCGAGTACCCCACCATCGAGCCGTTCGGCTACACCGAGACCGTCACCATCGGACATGCCGGCAAGCCTTTCCTGACCTACACCCAGCGGACCCGTTCCGACGACGGATTGCCATTGCATGCCGAGACCGGCTACCTCCGGGTGCCGTCGCCGGGCCGGATCGAGTTCGTGATCGCCCATCCCACCGGGGTCACCGAGATCGACGAAGGCACGGTCACCACCGACGGCACCGGTCTGCTCATCGCCGCTCGCTCGACCACCATCGGACTGACTCCGTCTGCCAAAGAGGTGGTGG
>Ga0209986_10000359_pt1 | contig 43492 bp, 42 predicted proteins | sample BlataG_FD_183168 | JGI IMG/M metagenome (GOLD analysis project Ga0209986, IMG submission 183168) | Deep subsurface microbial communities from Black Sea to uncover new lineages of life (NeLLi) - Black_00105 metaG (SPAdes) (version 2) | ecosystem: Environmental > Aquatic > Marine > Oceanic >... | reverse complement strand
TTTGATCTATGGCGTGCACTTCGCTATAAAAGGTCCGAGGCTTCACCCAAGGTGACCGGCACTTTAAAAGTGCCGGTCACCTGGTCAGCCAGGCGGAATGTATTCCGTCCAACATATATGAAAGGAAACGCTGCGCGCAGGACGATCGATTACTGATTTACTTCCCCGATCCTCCCCGTCGCGCAGCATTCATTGCCAAAGACAGAGCTATTTATTTCTTCACCAGTGAGATCAGCCCCTCCTTCATTTCCCCAAGCGCTCCTTCAAAGCCCGAGTAAGCGCCGGTACAATGTCAAATAAATCGCCAGCAACACCGAAACGGGCCAACTTGAAGATCGGAGCTTCTGAGTCCCTATTGATTGCCACGATCATCTTAGATGTTCGCATTCCAGCCAAGTGCTGAATGGCGCCCGAGATTCCGCAGGCAACGTAAAGGTCTGGTGAAACCACCTTTCCTGTCTGACCAACCTGGAGTGCGTAGGGGATGTAGCCAGCATCGACCGCTGCTCGGCTAGCTCCCATGGCCGCGCCAAGCGTTTCAGCAAGATCGCGAACAAGGGCGAAGCCCTGCTGAGCTCGCCAAATCTCCTGTTCTTTCTCGTCAGTGATCTCATTCGGTGGGGTGAGCTTGGGGTTGTTGGAGACACCGCGCCCTCCCGAAACGATGATCGCGGCATCGGTAAGACTAACACCAGCCTCAGACGGTTTATAGCCGGTCACCTCAGTGACGACTTCGCCAATGACGACCTCGACCCGAACAACCTCCCCACTTCGATCAGACTCAGGCTCAGGTTTAGGGAAAGCCCGGGTTCGAAGGGTAATGATCTGCGGGCGCTTTTCGCGACAAACTACTTTCGTCAGCAACTTGCCGGCATAAATCGGTCGTGTGGCAAGTATGGCATCGCCGTCAATCTCAAAGGAGATCACGTCTGGCGCCATGCCAGTCTCAAGATCGACAGCCACCATACCCGCCAACTCGCGCGTCCTACTTGTGGTCGGAAGGATGAGCACTTCAGCCTCGGCTGCCAAGTGTGAGAGCGTTCCCGCGAATAGCTCCGGCCGGTAATCCTTCAACTCAGGATCATCCCCCAGTAGCACTTGGTCGGCTCCATATTCAATAGACTGGTTGGCAATCCCTTCCACCTCGTGGCCCAGGACGACCGCGGTTACACCACTGCCCAACTGGTCAGCTAACGATCGCGCCACCCCAACAGCCTCCCATGAGGCTGGCAGAACCTGACCGCCAAAGTGATCGATGTATGCAAAGATTTTATTGGCCATCAGATCACCTTCTCCTCGATCAGCCGGTCAGCCAACCTAGCGGCGACTTCCTCCGGCGTCTCGCCTTCAATCATCTCACACTCAGTCTCAACTTTCAGCGGTGCGAATATTTCTGGCCAGGTCATCGCTGGTGTTGGGACCTCATCTAACCCGATATCAGCTGTTGACCAAATCGGCATCTCAGCCCGAGATGCCTTGCGGATACCCATGAAAGATGGATAGCGGGGTTCGTTTATCCCTTTCACCACGCTGACCACCGCCGGTAGGGACCCGCGAACTAGCTGGCGGCCCTCGTCAATCATACGCTCGACAGCGATAGTCCTGCCCTCCGGATCAAGTGAGGTAATGTCAGCCACAAGGCTGAGAACCGGCCAATTGAGCCTACGGGCGACTTGGGGACCAGTGATTCCCGTGTCATTGTCCACCGATCCCCGACCGAAAAGAACCAAATCAACCTCGCCGATCTTTTTGATGGCTGCTGCAAGAACCTTGGAGACCACCAGCGGATCCGCGTCCTCCAACGCAGGATCATTGATCAGGATGGCTTGTTCGCAACCCATGGCCAAAGCCAGCTTTAACGCCTCCATGGCAGCTTCCGGTCCCAGGCTGAGCGCTGTCACCTGGCCAGAGTGAGCCTCCCTGATACGCAGCGCCTCCTCAACAGCATATTCATCCCACGGATTAAGCACCAGTGGCGAATCCCCCCACGAAACTACGCCGTCTTCAACGCTAACCGTGGCTGCCGTATCCGGCGTTTGCTTAACACAGACAACGATGTTCAAGATATCCTCCTTCCCTCACCTATGGTATAGCGTACTTTGTATTGTGCAGTTTGACGTCCAGCCTGAAAAGGCTCACGCCTCCTGCCAGTCGATAGGGTCGTAAACGGGCATCTCGCAGCGCAATGGCTTATCACGTCGATGTCCGAGGGCATAATCTGCTTGAATCAAAATCTGAATTTCATTACTGCCCTCATAAATCAGGGCTCCTCTAGCGTTCCGCATGAAGCGCTCCACATCGTACTCGTCACTATAACCGTAGGCGCCATGAACCTGGATCGCCTCAGAAGCCGCGGTGAACGATGCCGCGGTAGCAAACCGCTTGGCCATAGAAGTTTCCCGTGTGTTTCGTACACCTTGGTTCTTCAACCAACCGGCCTTCAGGTAAAGTAAACGAGCAATTTCATAATCCTGAGCCATGCGGGCGATCTTCGCCTGAATCAGTTGGTGCTTTGCAATCGGCTCACCAAAAGCACGGCGTTCATTTGCATAATCGACGCTGGCCTTAAGCGAGGCACGAATCAATCCCGTTGCGCCGGCAGCCACAGTATAGCGCCCACTGTCCAAAGCCGACATTGTAACTTTAAACCCTTCGCCCTGCTCGCCAATCCTGTTCTCGACCGGAACACGCACATCTTGGAGCGATATCCACCCGGTAGAACCGGCCCGCACCCCTAATTTCCCATGGATGTCACCGGTTGTGACCCCCGGACTGTGTAAATCGACCACAAATGTTGAAAGGCTCCGGCTCGGTTTGGCGGCATCTGGTATCGTCCGCACTGTCACTATGGCGATATCCGCCTTAGTTGCCAGTGAGATCCACATTTTCTCACCGTTTAGGATGTACTGGTCACCATCCCGTTTACCCGTCGCCTGAATCGCGGAAATATCTGAGCCTGCTCCTGGCTCGGTAAACGCGCCGCACCCGATCAAGTCGCCGCGCGCTAACGGCTCCAAGAAGCGTTTTTTCTGCTCGTTTGTTCCCCACTGCAGAATGGTCAATCCGGCCAATCCAGTATGGACCGACATAACTACCCGCAGTGTGGTGTCTACCGCCTCTAGCTCCTCACAAACCAGCCCCAGCGAGACAAAATCCATCCCCTGACCGCCATAACGTACCGGAAAACAAACTCCCAGGATGCCTAGCTTACCCATCCTGGGTAGAATGTGGGGCGCCATATCCTGCTTTCGGTCCCATACTTTGATGGTTGGGGCTACTTCCCTCTGGGCAAAGTCCCGGACCATCTTTTGTACCATCTCGTGTTCAGCCGTGAGGCTAAAATCCATGCACCTTTCCTTTTATAGACCGATGAGATTATAGCCGCTCCTTAAGCCGGACACAACTATTTTTTATCAGAAGGCCGTTCGCTTGCAGAGATCTTGACACTTGAAGCGGACGAAATTTGAAGCGAGGCAATTGCTAATCTCTGTTTCATTAACCGTCATCGACCATTCCCCATACACTAGAAACCACCCAATTACTCACCGTCAAGCCGAGAAAAGGCGTATCGCCGATTAGCAGCCATAAGGCTATAATCCTACTTGGTGCTTGGTTTACGATGTTCGATAAGCTCAAACCCCGATGTCCACATATTCTGGTTACCATTGTGCTGCTGGTCATCATCAGTCCGACTCCAATCCCGCAGCCAATGGTAACTCCCCTTCGCTCAGCTATCGTGGCGTTGGAGTCTGGTCGACCTGATTCTGCGCTCGGGTTGCTTGAAGCTGCCATGGCTTTCGAGCCCACTCTTGAGGGATTGCACACGCAAGCAGCAGAGATCGCACTAGCAGCTGGCGAACCACTGGCCGCGCTAGACCACTTAGAAGCTGAAAAATCGCTGGCTCCGCCAGACACAACCCAAGCCTGCTTGCGCAGCCGCGCGCTTTTAACCATTGGCAACACAGCAGAGGCAGCCGACATTTGGAAGGAAGTAAATGGAACTTGCCCGAAGCCAGACCAGTTTCTCCAGGATTTAGCCCAGGTTTATCTGGTGGAGGGCGATCTTACCGCGGCGCAATCGATCCTAGAAGAACTTGCGTTTATCGATCCTGCCAATCCCGACATCCGTGTATCCCTTGCCCTGGTGACCGCGACGATTACGCCAGAAAGAGCTATACAACACCTTCGATTGGCAAATGAACTAAACCCCTACGGCAACTCTCTTGCCCTGAACCTCATTCGTGTAATAGAGAATGCTCGACCGGTTGATGATCGTTCCTACAGCTTGGCTCAAGTTGGTCAGACGCTGGCCAGGCACGGCGAATGGACTAGCGCAGTATGGGCGTTTCAACATGCATTGGATTTAAACCCCGAGTATATCGAAGTACGAGCCTACTTAGGATTGGCGCTCGATCGCGCCGGTCAGGACGGATTGAAGGAGTTGAAAGCGGCTGTAAATGCCGCCCCGACTGCCGCTCTGCCCCATATTTTCCTTGCGCTGCACTGGCAGGCACAGAACCAGCCCGAGCGCGCACGGCAGCAGCTTGAAGTTGCTGCTCACCTCGACCCAACAAACCCGGCTGTTGCTGCGGAACTGGGCGCGGCATATACCGCTTTAGGTGACATACGTCCTGCTATAGCCGCCTTCCGACTTGCTACCGAACTTGCACCGAAAGATCCAAGATTCTGGCTGCTCCTAGCGCAATTCTCAACTGCTAATGAGATCGAAGTCCAGACGCTTGGTCTGCCAGCGGCACGTAACGCCTTAGCGTTAAACCCGGATGACCCCGCTGCACTCGACATCCTTGGTTGTGCCCACTTACTACTGGGGAATCTCCGCCTAGCAGACCGCCTGCTTTGGCGCGCGGTAAATCTCGAGCCATGCAGAGCTGCTAGTCAATTCCACTTAGGCCTACTTCGTCAAGCACAGGGAGATTTAATTAGGGCTCGAGCTGGCCTCGAGATGGCGATACAACTTGACCGAGGCGGCCCCTTCGGCCAGTTGGCCGAGCGTGTCTTAGTCCACATCCACCCATAACCTCTACCTTGACCATCCGTCAGCGGTGTTGATCTATGCTAGAATCTCGACACCGCAGAGGGCGCTTATGCATACACGCAAATTTTTCCCCATATCCCTTCTACTGGAGATTCTCGCTCTGGTAGTCGTTTGCCAATCCTGTACCTGGCTAGAGCCCTCAGTCGAGGCAGGAGCAGTTCTCTTCCAGGATGATTTCTCTCGAGTCACTAGCGGATGGGATCGGTATATGGACGATACCTACATCACCGATTACGCTGAAGGGGCTTACCGCATAGGCATTTTCACCCCCGAAACCAGCGCCTGGGCCCGCCCCCACCTTGAGTTTTCAGACGTCCGCATTCAGGTTGCGGCAACAAAAGTAGATGGGTCAGACAACAATGTCTTCGGCGTGCTCTGTCGCTACCAGGATGCACAAAACTTCTACTTTTTCTTGATTTCGAGCGATGGGCACAGCGGGATAGGAGTCTACAGAGATGGCGTGGAGAGCCTGCTGAGCGGCGATTCAATGCTCCCCTCAGAATCGATCTTTCAGGGATCGACCACCAACAACATCCAGGTTGGATGTATTGGCGATGAGTTGACCCTGTACATCAATGGCGTACAAGAGATTCAGGTCCAGACTACAGAATGGTCACAAGGTGATGTGGGGCTCATAGCTGGAACTTACACCCAGCCTGGCACTGAAATCCTGTTTGAGAAATTCTCCGTTCTCAAGCCCTAGCAGAAATCTGCATATATGGCTGCACTGAAAAAACTACCATCGAGGAGTGGGGACCGGTATATGTGGGGGTGCGGGCTGCGCCCGCACCCCCACATATACCGGTCCTCTTCTCGCGGTTGACCTTTTTTCAGTGGAGTAATACATTGGATCCCCGATGAAGGTTTTCCTCGACAGCGTTGGATGCAAGTTGAACCAGAGCGAAATCGAACGTATGGCCCACCAACTCAGGCAGGCTGGTCATAAGCTGGTCTCCACGCCAGAGGAGAGCGATCTGGTAGTAATCAACACTTGCAGTGTAACCGCTGCAGCAGCCGCCGATTCTCGTAGTAAAGCCCGTAGCATACACCGCCGAAACCAGCTAGCCCAGATCGTCCTGACTGGTTGTTGGAGCGATCTCGAACCACAGGCAGCCATCGCGCTTCCCGGCGTGACCCAGGTGATTCCTAACCAGGGAAAAGACTACTTGATTCCACATATCCTCGGACTTCCCGAAGACGAGTTAGATTGGAAGCCGCTGGAACGTCAACCGATTCCAGGAACCCGCAGGCGTACTCGGGCTTTCATCAAGGTTCAGGACGGCTGCGATAACTATTGCACGTTCTGCTTAGCTACCATCGCCCGAGGTCCAGCCCGCAGCCAGCCGATGGATCACGTGGTTGATGAGATCCGATCGGCGATTGCTGGCGGGGCGAAAGAGGTGGTGCTAACTGGCGCACAATTGAGCGCATATGGTCGCGATTTATCCGGTTGTGTTGATCTAACCACTCTTCTTCACATAATATTGACTGAAACTGAGGTTCTACGCGTCCGGCTCTCATCCATGGAACCCTGGGGGATCCCCAACGATCTATTCTCCATCATGCAGAGCCCGCGCATCTGCCGCCATCTCCACTTACCAATGCAATCTGGCTGCGATCGTACATTGCGACGGATGGGTCGACTTATCCGATCTGAAGACTACGCCCGTATCATCACCGAGGCCCGAGAAGCCATTCCTGGTCTGGCAGTAACTACCGATGTCATGGTAGGTTTCCCTGGTGAGACCGAAGGTGAATATGCGGAGAGCCTGGCTTTCATCGAGGCGATGATGTTCGCCAGAGCCCACGTATTTGTCTACTCCCCCCGCCCGGGCACAGCTGCTGTTCATTTACCCGATCACGTGCCAGTTCAAGTCGCCCGTAGACGCAGCCGACAAGTCCGCGAGGTGGTTGCTCATTCAGGGTCTATGTTTCGGGCTAAATTCGTCGGAAAGGTGATGTCCGTGCTGTGGGAGTCAGCAAAAGCACCAAGTCCCAAAGGTTGGGAGATGTCTGGTCTGACAGATAATTACCTTCGGGTCAACACCTTCAGCGATCAAAATATTCAAAATCGTCTGACTGATGTCCACATCGTGGGTGTGGATGGTAAAATGTTATGTGGGGAGTTGGTTCCATCCATGATTATGTTAGAATGATGCTGTGGTGTAAAGATAATATTCAACAATTTGATTGTCTGGCGTGAATACGATCAGGCCTGGCTTTAATAAACCACCTTGTCCCGTGGCTGATCGGTAGGATGGACTTATGTTAACCAAAGAAGCCCTCGAGGCAGATCTCAAAAGCGCAATGCGCGCCGGCGATGATGTGCGCAAACGAACACTTAGGATGGTGCTCACCGCAATAAAATTGGCAGAAGTGGATCGGCGCGGTCCGCTCGACGAGCCGTCTCTTCTAGCAGCGATCCAGAAGGAAGCCAAAGCTCGACGGGAGACGATCGAAGAGGCCAAACGAGCTAACCGCAACGATATTGTCGCTGCCACCAAAGCCGAAATCGACTTCCTGCAATATTACCTCCCCCAGCCACTCACCCCGGACGAGCTGGAAACCTTAGCTCGCCAAGTCATCGATGAAGTAGAAGCTTCAGGACCAGGGTTTGTGGGGAAGGTCATGAAGGTGCTCATGCCGCGGGTGCAGGGCCGAGCGGATGGAAAAGTCGTCAACGTCCTGGTGCGGAACCTGCTGAACGAACTCTAATCCGACCAATGAACGAGACCTCTGGCGAACATCTTTCCATCGGCGAACGTCTCAAGCTCGCCTGGCGATCCGCCCAACTTTGGTTTGTTTTCCTCCTAGGTCTGATCGGGACGATACTCACCCTTTCACTGGTTCAACCGGAACATATGTCGACCCTGGTCCTTGAACCGAACGACGTCGCCCCTCAAGACATCCTCGCACCCTACGCCATAGACTATAGGAGTGAGGTCCTGACCGAGCAAGCACGCCAGGCGGCTGCCGAGGACATCCCCGATGTATACCACCCCCCAGATAGCCGCGTCGCCCGGCAACAACTCGAACGTTTACGGGCTACCCTTGATTACATCGACGCCGTTCGCGCAGATGTATACGCCACGCCGGAGCAACGACTCGACGATTTAACCGCCATCGACGAGGTCCATCTTGACGATCAGGTTTCACAAGCGATCCTTGATCTCCCCGATCAAAGCTGGGAAGCGGTCAAACTTGAGTCGGCTTCCGTACTTGAGCGGGTTATGCGCAATGAGATCCGTGAGGGGCAAGAAGAAGAAGCCCGACGAGCTGTACCCACGTTGGTGAGCATTGCTTTGCCAGAGAATCAAGCAACTCTGGTGTGCCACTTAGTTACCGCTTTCATCGCCCCTAATACTTGGTTTGACCAATCCGCCACCGAGACTGCCCGTGATGAAGCCCGTTCAAACATCGAGTCGGTCCACAAATCATACGCCGCAGGAGAGACGATTATCAGCCGGGGTGAGGTGGTCACTCCACTCGATATCGAAGCCTTGACGCATTACGGCCTGCTCAAACCGCCTGATCCCTGGCAGAAAATCGCCATTCAAACCCTGCTGGTCGTCATCCTGGGAAGCGCCTTGTCACTGTACTCCTACCGGGTTCACCTCGATCAGATCAAGAACTTCCGCCACGCTCTTACCCTTAGCATCCTGTTCATCTTTGTCGCCCTGATGATGCAGTTGATGATCCCAGGTCGGACGGTATTACCCTATCTATTTCCAGCAGCAACCGTCCCAATGCTTTTAACCGTCCTATTCAGCCCTGGCATGGGGATTATGAGTGCACTAGTCACCGGTGCCTTGGCGGGCTTCCTGGCGCCACGCGGCTTGGAACTCGGTCTATATACCATTCTTGGCGGAACCATGGCGGCGCTGGTAATCGGCCGTGCCGAGCGCCTGAGTTCCTTCTTCTGGGCTGGTTTGGCAGCTACTGTTTCCGCGGCCACCGTGGTAGTCATCTTCCGCTTCCCAGATCCCGCCACAGACCTTCTGGGTAAAGCCACACTGCTCGGTGCAGCCATTATTAGCGGCTTGCTGTCAGCCAGCCTCGGCTTCGGTCTGTTATTGCTTATCAGCAACTTTCTCGGAATAACCACCAGCCTGCAGTTGATTGAACTTTCCCGCCCAGATCACCCACTGCTTCAATTGATCTTACACAATTCTCCGGGAAGCTATCAACACAGCCTCCAGGTTGCTAACTTGGCCGAACAGGCTGCCCGTTCCATCGGCGCCAACCCATTGCTTACCCGGGTTGGTGCTTTATACCACGATGCGGGTAAGGCCCTCCGACCTCAATTTTTCATCGAGAACCAGGTGCTTGGACAAAATGTCCACGAGCAACTTGACCCAGCTACAAGCGCCAGCGTTATCCTGGCTCATGTGCCAGACGGCTTGGAACTTGCTCGTAAGTACCGGCTTCCCACCAGCATCCAGGCTTTCATTGAAGAACACCATGGCACAATGGAGGTCAGTTACCAATACCACGCGGCCATCGAAGCGGCCGGCGGTGATAAAAGTCGTGTCGACCTACGCGACTTCACCTACCCTGGTCCAACACCTCGCTCGCGCGAGACTGCCGTGCTCATGTTGGCCGATGGTGTGGAGGCCAAGGCCAGGGCTGATTCACCACCCGACCGTGAAGCTACTGATAAGCTCGTGCGCTGGGTGATCGAGGATCGTTTAACCAAGGGCCAACTTCGCCGAACCGACTTGACGCTTAAGGACCTCGACACGATCCGCTCAACCTTTGTCAAGACCCTTATGAACATATACCACCCCCGACTTCGATACCCCAAGCCATCCCAAGAGGATACCGTGCCTACACAGCACAACCATGACACCACGTTCACGATTTCCAGGAACCCATGAGTTATCAAGCGCATTTGCATTGCGATCCGCAGTACAAACACATGTCCGCCAGCCTGGCTGCCGCCGCGACTGCCACTCTAACCTACGAACAGGCGGTGGCTGGCGAGGTCACCATTGTCCTAACCGATAACAGGCAGATCCAGGATTTGAATCGCCGCTTCGCCGGACGTGACTTACCGACTGACGTACTATCCTTCGCTGATGGCAGCCGTGACAATAAGACTGGGAATACCTACTTTGGTGATGTTGTCATTTCCGTACCCATGGCCAAAGTCCAAGCAGAAGAGGCGGGGCATTCGCTAGAGGTCGAACTCAGCCTACTCACCGTTCACGGTGTGCTCCATCTGTTGGGTTACGACCACGCTCACCTGGAGGATCACGAGCAGATGTGGATTGCTCAGTCTTCCATCCTTGGTAACTTGGGCATTAAGATCACCCTCCCTCGGGAGAGGGTATGACTAAACCTAACCAATCCCGCTCCCGCATCGCTGCCTTTCGCCATGCCTTTGCTGGCTTAGGATACGTAATTCGTACCCAACGAAACGCCTGGATCCATGCCCTGGCGACCTTGATGGTGATTATCGTTGGGACCTGGTTGGACATTGATCGACGAGATTGGGTGATCCTGCTCCTGGCTATTGGTCTGGTTTGGTTGGCAGAATTCCTGAATACCGCACTGGAGGCGGTCGTCGATCTCGCCAGCCCCGAGACGCACCCGATGGCGCGCGTCGGAAAGGATGTAGGCGCAGCTGCAGTTCTAATTGCAGCCACAGCAGCAGCTATCACCGGCTTGTTGGTGATGGGGCCACCTTTAATAGACAAACTTATAGGACGTTGAAGATTCAGGAACCCGCACGGGATGTATTAATTTACCCCCCAAAGGAATTATTGCAGGCTTGCCTATTCTGTGCCATAATCCCTGAGGTAGGCCCTTGACAGCCAACAACCAAAACGAGGTATAAATTGTGTCCAATCAGTCACGAAGCCAGCTGTATATAGCCGCCACTGCCCCTTTCGACTTCAACAATCCCGGTGACACGATCAGCGGTATGCTACAACTGGCTAGCGAACTGCTCCATTCCGAGCGGATTGCCCTATACGAATACGACGAAGAAGAGACCAGCTTTATACCACGCTTCGCATTCGGTGTGCCGATGGGTGACCTCGGCAGACTTACCTCCTCCGCAGACCACCCAGTTTTGCGCAGTGTCCTGGCCAATCACACGGCTACCACAACCGACACAAGCCAAAGTACACTTGCCCTGCCACTCGCACCGGGGATAGTCGCCTGCGCCCCCTGCATCACCGGCGAGCAGACTATCGGTTTGTTCTTCGTGGGTAAGAAAAGCAAGCAACCCTACAGCGGTGACGACTTGGCCATATTGGAAGTGTTGGCGACGCGGGTTGCCGAAGTTCTTGCCCTCGCTCGTCAGTCCGCCAGCAGGAGCTACACCTTCCACAAGCTTTCCCTGCTCTACCAAGCAAGCCATGCCATCACCGGCAGCAAGGACCGTCAGGATGTCATCCGTCAGATAGCGGCTTACGTACTCAAAGCAACCTCGGCCGATTTCTGCGAGGTGTTGGTATTCGATGAAGGCAATGGCTACACCACTCGTTTCCGCCCGCAGTTGGGTAAATCAATGCAGCAATCAGTGGTTGAAATGACATCCGATAAAATGCCCGATTACCCGATCCACAAGAAGGTGCTACAAGAACTTCGACCGTCCAGCCTCAGCTTGTCACCACCGGTGGGGTCGACCAAAGACATCGCCATGTTGCAGAGTGAAGACATTTCGGCGGCGGCAATATTCCCACTTGCCACCCACAATCTCGCCCTGGGTATCGCGCGGGTGCTATACAAAAAGCCAGGCCGGCAGATCAACGACCAGGAGATGGAGCTTACCCAGGCGATCATCAACATCGGCGCTGTCGGTCTTCAGGACGCTATCCACCTCGAAACAGCTGAATCCAGGGCCAGCCAACTTCAAGTCTTGGGCGAGATCGGACGCGAGATGACCTCTACACTGGACTTGGAGGCCGCGCTCGAGAAGGCCATGGCCCACACCCAAAATCTGCTCCAGGTCGAGGCTTGTGTGCTTTTCTTACTCGACGAACTGGGGGAAAAGTTAGTCCTCAAAGCTAGCGGTGGTGGGCGCTTACGTATCCGTGATGTAGCTATCCGTCTCGAAGAGGGCATCGCTGGGTGGGTTACCCGCAACCAGCGCCCATTGATCGTAAACGACGTTCGCGCCAATCCCCTATACCAAAGCGCGATTGACGGGCAAACCGGTTTGCTGACAACCTCGGTGATCTGCGTCCCGCTCGCAAGGCGCGATGAGGTCCTGGGTGTGATCGAAGCGATCAACCATCCGCGTGGAGCTTTCACCGAGACCGACCAACAATTACTTTCTTCGGTGGCTGCGTGGGCTGCTATCGCAGTCGATAACGCCACCCTCTTCCAACGAGTAACTGAGGAACGCAGCCGGTTGGAAGCGACCCTGGTTGAGACGATTGACGCCGTCGTGCTCACCGACACCTTAGGTCGCATCATCCTGGTCAACAAAGCAGCCGGTCAGGCCTTTCGTATCAATCCCGAACGCGCCGTCGACCGACTGGCCTCCGAGATCTTCACCGGTCACCCACTCGGTGAAATGCTAATGGACCAGGAGATCAGCCTACCAACCAGCCAGGAAATCACCACCCCTACTGAGCGCATTCTCTTTGCGACCATCAGTGAGGTAACCGATGTCGGTCGGGTCGCGGTGATGCAGGACATCACCGCCTTCAAGCAAATCGATCACATGCGATCGCAATTGCTAGGAACCGCCGCCCACGATCTGAAGAACCCCCTCAACGCCATCCGCCTGGGGGCTGACCTGCTCCACGACGCCCCACTCAGCGACCAACAACGCAGAGCGCTCAATATGATGCAACGAGCCACGGAGAGCATGACAAACTTGATCACCGCCCTGCTGGAGACCATCCGTGTCGAATCAACAGCCAATGTGATCTACGAGCCCTGCCAAATCAACGACCTCATCCGCCGCGCAATCGAAGAAATGCGCCCACTCGCGGAAGATAAGCATCACACTATTGAATATAAGCCACCTGACGAATCCCTTCTCATCATGGGCGATCCCAACCGCTTGAACTCGGTGATGAGCAATATAATGAGTAATGCGGTCAAGTTCACTCAACCCGGCGGACATATCAGCCTTTCAGTCGAGTGGGATGACGAGCAGGTCACCATCAGCGTGAGCGACAACGGTCCAGGCATTCCAGAGGACGAACTTCCACGTGTATTCGAGCACCTCTTCCGCGGTAGGATCAACGTCGGGGATCCCGACAATCCGATCGATGGCACCGGCCTCGGGTTGGCTTTATCCAAAACGGTGATCGAACAACATGGTGGTCGCATTTGGGTGACCAGCGATGAATCCCATGGCAGCACTTTCTCCTTCTCCCTGCCTCGCAAGCTAACCCCCAAGACCGGCTCGCTACGTAAAGAGGCATAATTCTCTTCGTTCATGTTTTTCCACTTCGGAACCGTCGGGTCCCCTAGGTCTACACCGAAGAAGCCTGGTGGTTCGATTGGCACATTGCTCCACCTATCGAGCCAGGGCTTGACCGCGCTCGAATTAGGCTGGGTTCGATCAGTACGTATTTCCGAGGCAACCTGTGCGAAGATCAAAGCGACAGCCGCCGAGGTGGGGGTGCAGCTTAGCGTCCACGCCCCCTATTTCATCAACTTGAATGCCGACCACGAAGAGTGGCCCAGAAGCCGAAAACGCTTGATGGACGCCGCGCACTACGGCAACCTGGCTGGCGCGACGGACATCGTCTTTCACCCGGGTTCTTATTTCGGTCAACCACCTCAGAAGGTGCTCAAAATCGCCCTCCCCAGATTAAGCGGCTGCGCTGAAGAGCTGCGATTCTCTGGAAACATGATCGCCTTGCGTCCGGAGATTATGGGCAAAGGAGCCATGCTCGGCTCGCTTGAGGACATCCTGATCCTATCCCAGGAGATCGAGGGAGTTGAACCTTGTCTCGATTTCGCCCATCTCCACGCCCGACCAGGAGACGGATCGATGAACTCCTTCGAGGAGTGGTGCGAGGTCCTAAGCGCTTATAAACATGCGCTTGGCGCTGATGCATTACATCGACTGCACTGCCACCTCTCCGGGATCGAGTACGGAACCAAGGGTGAACGCAATCACCTGATGATTGCTGATTCGGATTTCGACCTCCAAGGATTGTTGCGCGCCTTGGCTGAGTTTGACTGCGGTGGTCGCATCCTGTGCGAGAGCCCTCAGGACATGGACTTGGACGCCCGGCTAATTAAAAATACCTGGGAAGCCATCACCAGCAATACGGCGAAAAAGTAGGGGCTGGGTGATCCCGCCCCTAATATTTCGGCTATTGAGATTTGGGTTCGGTTATGGTTACAGGCTTCAGCCCTTCTGATTAAGTAATCGGTTCGACTTCCCGGAGTGGAGGACGCTCCTCCAGGCGATTTGAGTCAAGCGTGGGTCGTTCAGCAGCCGGCTTACCAGCTCCGACCCACACCGCTTTCAAGTCTCCACTCCCCAGTTCTTTGGCGCCGATGATAGCGATCATCCACATCTGAAGATCGTCAAACCCTTTCACGCTACCATCGCGTGACCTGTATTTTGTCGAACCATCGACAGAGAAAGTCATTCGATCACCGCCCCGGGTTTCGATAGTGAAGGAGCGGTCGCCCAAGGATACTATTCGACCACCAGCTCGCACATCCACCCCAGGATGATTAGCAGGATTCCAAGCGGCGACATAGACCGCCAACAGCGCCCCTTCCTCTGTCTGTAACGCGCTGACCAGTGCGATCATTCCCTTCTTCAGGTCATTAATATCCGTCACCGATCCATCGCGGCTGCGGAAGCGGGTGTTGCAGGTCACGAAAAACCGCAGATCCATACCACTCCGGGCATGCAAGCTGAAGGTGCTGGCTACCAGGTCGACGCCTGTAATCTCACCCACGACCCGAATCCGGTCCTCGGTGACATCCTCCTCGGCATAAGCGACGCCGACCACCGCCAACCAAAGAACCAAAACCAACAACAGCGCTTTGCTAACCTTTCCTTTCATGATTGACCTCCTTGCGGGTAAATCTGGCCTGAGCATAAAGGAATGAGGCAAAGCGGTCGTCAGGTTAATGTAAAATTAATGTAAAGAGCGCACTGAAAAAACTACCCTCTAGGAGTGGGGAGGAGTATATGTAGGGATTGGGGAATAGGTAGTGGGAAATGGGGATTGTAGCGTATTTAATTCGTGGGAAATTCGATCTCCTCCCGACCAAGCAGCTTGTCCTGTATACGTTCAACTACTTTCTCCAGGTGCTGAGGCCTGTGTACGAAATCAAGGTCGTCGCTGCGAATACTAAGCACCGGACAAAGATCGAAGCCAGCAAGCCATTCTTGATAATAGGAATCGAGCAAGTTCAGATATTCTAAGGAAATCCCCTTTTCCATATCGCGACCGCGAGCCCGAATACGATCCAGCAACACCTCCACCGGTGTCCGCAGATAAATGATCAGATCGGGAGGCGGCAGTGAACCGACAACAAGATCAAAAACGCGGCGATAGGTCTGATAGTCCCGCTCACTGATAGCTCCAAGGTTTAATGCTGCACGGGCGAAGATCTCAGCGTCCTCGTAAATAGATCGATCAATGATTGCTGACTGCGGTATCCGAGCCAGAGCCATATGTTGTTCAGCGCGGTGTCCGAGGAAAAAGATTTGGAGATGGAAAGCCCACGCCTGCATATCAGAATAAAAATCGGATAAGTAAGGGTTGTCGGCAACTGACTCGTAGGCTGTCGCCCATCCAAGGCGTCCGCCTAAGCCCTCAGTTAGAGATGTCTTGCCGGAACTGATGTTGCCAGCTACGAGTACGAAATGCTTAGCCATCCCGACCACCTACTATACGAACCATACGATACTAGGCGAAAATCGTCTCGCGCCTCTAAACCACGAACTTTGCTTCGCATACCCGCTGGATCCACCACAAGCTTCTATGTAGCGCTAGTTAATAGGGAGACCACATAGGCCGCCCCCCCACAGCCGGTTAGCACTCACTCCATCCGCAAACATAGCACTTGCGGCAGCCCTCCTCCCTCACCACCGTTGCCGCGCCGCACTCAGAGCACAGATCGCCGATCTGCATGGTGAGTTGCTCCTCAGACGACATAAGCAGCTCTACCTGACCTGTCTCTGGTGTATCTCCCAGGTATGCGGCCAACGCCTGCGCCAAGCCATCCGGTAGTGAGAGCACCCGATTGGGGCCAAAACCTAGTGGCCGCCCACCACCGATTCCTGCCAATTGGCGTACTGCTTCCGCTAAACGGTCTCGGGGTGACACTGGCGAGGCTAAGCGCAGTAGATAGGATATCATCCGCCCGATTGCCTCCGACACAGATGCAGTTGCTGAGCCGGCCTTAGAGGTAGTGATGAAAACCTCGAAAGGTTGACCGTTGCCATTCTGATTAACCGTCACAAAGGCTTTACCAAGGGGCGTACCAATTTGATAGGTGCTACCATCCAAACGTGGGGGTCGAGGTTTCTTGCCCTCAAACCACATTTGGAGCTGAGATGACTCTTCCTGAGCTGCTTTCTTATCTGCGGTTGCTTTGGTCTCCAAAACAACTTTCTGCCGCGAACCGGTGACGTAGACCGTCAAACCTTTACAGCCCAGCTCCCAAGCCAGCATATAGGCTCGAGCAACATCGTCTGTGCTGGCGTCCTGAGGGAAATTAATCGTCTTGCTCAAACTATTATCGACGAATGCTTGGAGAGCAGCTTGCATGCGTACGTGATCCTCTGCGCTAATGTCCTGGGAGACAACGAAAATGTGTCGGATGTGCTCTGGAACATCTTCAACTTCCTGGCAAGAGCCGTTCTCCAGCACCTGATCAATGATTCGCTCCCGCGCCTTCTTATCTAGGTCTGCCTCGACTAAGACCTGCTCGAAGAGAGGACTGGTGTAGGTCAAACGGAGGTTCTGCCCGTTATCGTCGACATTGCGGTAGTAAGCCAGCGCGAAAACTGGCTCGCACCCGTATCCCTCACATCCGGCAATTGTGGCGATGGTGCCGGTAGGCGCGATCGTGGTTTGGGCCGCGTTTCGAATACCAGAGTTCTGGATCCCCTCAACCACTATGTCCCAATCGACACGTGGTCGGCTGTAATCGCGGCTGTACGGAGCGAGCGAAATAGGCGGCTGCCAACGAATGTCATCTGGGTCGTAAATGCTGCCTTCGATGGCTGGAAAAGGCCCGCGCTCTCGGGCGAGCTCGATGCTCTTCAGCATACTGTGGTAGCGAATGAATTCCATCACTTGCGCAGCGAACTCTTGAGCCTCCTCCGACCCATAGCGTACACCGACCTGATACATAAGGTCGCTCAACCCCATAATTCCAAGGCCTACGCGTCGAGCTTGTTGGGCAGCCGCTCGAAGCTGAGGCAAGGCTGGAACATAGCTGTTGGCTGTGACGACATCATCTAGGAAACGGGTGGCAAGGATCACACTCTGACTCAACTTTTCCCAATCCACTGTTTTACCAGGACCGATGTGCTGCGCCAGGTTGATCGAGCCCAGGCAGCAGTTCTCGTAAGGTCCTAAAAACTGCTCACCACATGGATTTGTGGCTTCCAATTGGTATAAGTGCGGTAACGGATTACTGCGGTTAGCAGTGTCGAGGAACAACACACCCGGTTCGCCATTGTGATGGGCTTGCCTGACCATTAAATCAAAGATCACGCGCGCTTGCACTGTCTCAACGATCTCACCGGTGTGGGGAGCGATCAAATCGAAATCCCTGTCATCTGAGACGGCTTGCATGAATCCATCGGTCACACCGACTGAGATGTTGAAGTTGGTAATCTGGTTCTCTTCGACCTTGCAGGCAATGAATTCGCAAATATCCGGATGATCGACCCGAAGCACCCCCATATTGGCGCCCCTTCTAGATCCGCCTTGGGCGATCTCCCCGAAAGCCTTATCATAGACGCGAAGGAACCCAACTGGGCCAGTAGCTTGACCAGCCGAGGAATGGACCAAAGAGCCCTTGTGGCGTAAACAACTGAAAGAAAAACCGTTCCCGCCGCCAGTCTGTTGGATCAATGCCGCATCGCGCAACGTCTGAAAGATACCGGCTGAGTCACGTCCCATATCGTCAGAGATAGGAAGCACAAAGCAGGCCGCCAACTGACCCAACGGCGTTCCCGCCCCGGTGAAGGTTGGGGAGTTGGGCAGGAAACACTTCGTGGTGATGAGATTGTAGAACTGCTTTGCCACATCAAGTACATCACCACCCCACTCCTGCTCGGCAAGGGCGACGTGATATGCTACTCGCCATAGCATCTCCTCCACCGTTTCAACCGGCTGGCCGTTAGCGTCACAGCGGATGTAACGTTTCATCAACACTGTGCGAGCGTTGTCGTTTAATTCAATCGTTGCCATGCCCTCCGGAATCGACGGCGTTTCCACAACATGCCTTTCTTCCATTCCGACTTCAACATTCCGTCTGACCGTCTGCAACATCACCCTCATCTCCTGCCTTAGTAAACCCCAAAGTTATATCAGACCGCCCAGCACCGACTCTTGCATACAGGCTGGCAGATGGATTATCACTCCAATAATCGATTGATTTCGTCTCGGATGGCTTGTAGGTCGTCCAGACCCAGGTAAACGATGGCATATCGCACGTAGGCGATATGATCCAACTCTTTCAGACCGGCGATAACCAAATCACCGATCACACGCGAGGACACCTCCGCCTTCCCCATCCCCTGAAGCGCGGACTCGGTTTCTCCGATCAACCGGTCGATATCCGCGGCTGACACTGGTCTTTTAGCGCAGGCGATACGGATCCCTCTCGCCAGCTTATCTCTACTGAACTCTTCCCGGGTGCCATCTTGCTTGATCACCAGCGGTGTGGCCAAGATGGCTCGTTCGTAGGTGCTGAAGCGTTGATCACATCCCAAGCAGACACGCCGCCTTCGAATGCCGCCTCTTGAATCGTGTGAGGTGTCAATGACTCGAGTTCGTTGGCCACTACAATACGGACAGCGCATTGTTCACACCTCGCTTAGCACACTTGTTCGGCGCCAGATGTTGGATACCTTACTGTCTGGACCCCGATATTTACGGGTTGAGGAGCCACATTCTAACATCGGCTTCAATCTGAAGCAAGATTTCGCACCCAACTGAACCTTAAAAATATTAGTACGTTGGTCACCTTATCCCTAAAACAGCAGATCGACGCCGGGAGGAGGAGACCGGCGCCGATCTGCATGCGTTGGTGGTCCACCGAAGTTACCAGACAGCAATTAATTTCTTCGGTGCCCCCCAGGCGCGGTAATAGGTGGGTCTAAATCCCAGAACCATTACCGACGCCGTAGAAATGCTGGGATGTCGAGGTCGTTGACGTCAAAGGCGTGTGGTTGAAATTCTTCCATGACCGCCTGCTTGATTTCCGTGGTCGCCGCTAAGGCTTCTGTGCGACTCCGCGGACGACGGTACGACCGCTGAACCCCGCCAGAGCGCAAAAAGCCAGTGGCGATCACGGTTACCCGCAATTCGTCACCTATATTGGGATCAATCACCGCACCAAAGATCAGGTTGACATCCGGGTGCGCGGTTTCCTTGATGATGGCGGCTGCTTGGTTGACCTCAAACAAGCTCAGATCGAGTCCACCGGTGACGTTGAACAGAATGCCCCGGGCGCCATCGATGGTGATATCCAGTAGGTTGCTGGAGATTGCCTGCTCGGCGGCTACGCGCGCCCGTTCTTCGCCTGACGCGCAGCCCACCGCCATCAGCGCCGCGCCTCCCTCCGACATAATCGTGCGCACATCGGCAAAGTCCAAGTTGATCAGACCAGGAACGGTGATCAACTCGCTAATCCCCTGAATACCTTGCCGCAGAACGTCGTCGGCGAGTTTGAATGCCTCTTGCAAGCTAGCGCGTTTATCGGCGATCTGGAGCAGTCGATCGTTCGGGATCACAATCAAGGTGTCGACATACTCCTTGAGTTCATCGATGCCCTTCTCGGAGGTTTGTTTTCGCTTGGCACCCTCGAAGGTGAACGGTCGTGTGACCACGCCGATGGTCAAGGCGCCGACTTCCTTGGAGATCTGGGCGATAATTGGCGCGGCCCCAGTGCCAGTGCCGCCACCAATGCCCGCGGCGATGAACACCATGTCGGAGCCCTTGAGGACTTCATACAGATCCTCAGCGGACTCTTCGGCTGCTTTTCGCCCGATCTCAGGGTCGCCTCCCGCCCCCAGACCGCGGGTCAGTTTATCGCCGATGCGCACACGTGTAGGCGAGTTGGACAGTAGGAGAGCTTGAGCATCAGTGTTGATGGCCACAAACTCGATGCCTGCCAGCCCCTCCTCGATCATCCGGTTGACAGCATTGCTGCCGCCGCCGCCCACTCCGACAACCTTGATACGAGCGAAAGATTCAATTTGCGGTACGGGTTGCATCACACTCCTCCTCGGTTTGATGTATTCATTATTTCTTCTAACTCCATTAGCACATCGCTGTGCGAGGATCTATAAAAATTATCCCGGCAAAAGCCGTTTAAAGAACTCAGCCGCCCGCCCCAGGCTAAACCTGGGCAACGACATTCCGCCATAGCTGTAACCCTCAAGCGCTCTTTCTTCCTCCAGCATCTTGGCCCAATACAACAGACCCACACTTGTAGAGAAAGCCGGTGACCGAAGACGATCCACCAATCCCCTTAGCTCCTCAGGCTGCGCAAAACGCACCGGCAGATGTAGAACATCAGAGGCCACCTCACGTATCCCAGGGAGTAGACTGGTTCCGCCGGTAAGCACTACCCCCGCCGGCAGCAGACCATCGTAACCGCTGCGCTTGATCTCCTGCCGTACAAGGCTGAACAGCTCCTCTACCCTGGGCTCGAGGATTGCAGCTAGGTCTACCCTCCGTATCTGAACCGGTTGCTCCTCGCCAAAAGGCCTCACGGCGAAAGTCTGGTTTGGATCGAGCACAGACGGTCGGGCATGCCCATGACGCTGCTTGATTGACTCGGCCGTCTCATATGGTAGATGTAGGCCTTGAGCGATATCATTTGTGAGGTGCTCCCCTCCGACAGGGATAACCGCGGTGTGCCACGCCGCGCCCTCAATGTAAATCGCGATATCCACCGTTCCACCACCAATATCACAAACTACCACGCCCATTTCGCGTTCGGTCTCGGTCAACACCACACCAGCCGAAGCCAGAGAACTAATTACCCAGCCATCCACCGCAACCCCGGCATTCTCAACACATTTTTCCAGGTTACGTAATGCAGTGGAGCTGAAGGTGACGATATGCGCCTTGACCTCTAGCCGATAACCGTGCATCCCAATGGCCGACTTGATCCCATCCTGGCCATCCACTACGAAACCGCGCGGTATGACATGTACCATAGTACGGTTATAAGGGAGGACGATCGACCGGGCTGCGTCCACCGCCCGTCCGATGTCGTCGTAGCCAATTGTCCGACCGGAAACACCCGCCATACCTTGGCTATTTAAAGATGAGATCTGACCTCCGGAGAGGCTGACCAGCGCCGAGGTGATCTCATATCCAGATGTGCGCTCAGCTTTGTCCTTGGCAGCCTCAACCGCCCGCGTTACTCCCTCCATGCTAACCACGCTGCCCTTACGCATTCCTTGCGACGGTACAACCCCCAAACCAATCACCCGCAGATGACCCTCCGCACTTAAATGACCGACCAGCGCGCAGACTTTTGTCGTCCCCACATCGATGACAACGAAAATTGGGTCGTCCGTGCCGATGATGAGCGCCACCCAGCCTACCTCTCCACACTAATGTACGAAGCTGACTCGTTCTCCAGGCTGACCATCGCCACCCGTACCCCTTGGTCGGACAATTGCTCAGCCAGAGCACGATAGATCAGAATTTTTTGATTTATGTCACCTTCGTCGCCAAAATAAACCTTCCAACCGTGAGTATCCACAAAACCAAGACCATGTTCACTATCGTATTGCAGCGCTTCAATCTCCGGTAATTGAGCGCATAGTAGCAACGCCGTGTGCAACACCTCAGGCGAAATTACCGGCTCCATCGCCTGTTCACTGATACGTAAGACGGGCTCCTCGGTTACAATACGGACTAAATTTGGCCAGGAACCATGCATGATGTATGCCACCCCATCCGAACTTAACCACCAGATGCGTCCACCGTCGCTCCACTCAACCACCGGGTAGCGTTCCTCGAGTTGAATCTCCACCCGATTCGGCCAGCCAAAGCGCATAGTTGCGGTTAACACTTCGGGGAATTGCATCAATCGTTCCACAACCTGCTCCGGATTGATCAAGAACACCAGCTCGCCATCCACTTGGGCGATTGAGCGGACCTGAGCCTGGCTTAGCAGCCTGTTGCCGAGCACTGTAGCCCGCCCCACATGAAAACCCGGTGAGGTGAAGGCATGCGCCAGCCCTAAGACTGTGGCGGCCAGGAGCATGATTGTCATCAACCGCGGACCGATCCGAACGGCAGGTAGCGCTGGAAGTCGCGCCTCGACACCGACTCCTGTGGGTAGTGCAAAATCATGGCGGCGGCGCGGGTGTCGTTTGCGCCTGGGCTTGGTCCGTCGTTCGCGTGGCGCCGGCTCTATCTCACGCACCAACCTTGCCCGACGTGCCCGCACCCGGTCGGCTCGCGTATGAACCGTGCCAAGCGCCCTCTCATTTACAGTCATGACGTGCCCTCATAGATGCGTACCAGCCGGTCCTTCTGCTCCTGCCGCTCGAACGCCAACTCGATCAGGCGATCCAATAACCCGGAATATGGCAGACCGCTAGCTTCCCATAACTTGGGATACATGCTGATCTTGGTAAAGCCCGGGATGGTGTTGATCTCGTTCATATACAATTTCCCGGTTTCACGCTCAAGTAGAAAATCAGCCCGTGCCATTCCCGCCCCGTCAATCGCTTTGTATGACTGCACCGCCATGCGTTGTGCCTCCTCCGCTATCTCCTGATCGATCGGAGCTGGAATCAGAAGCTCGGAGTTGTCATCTAGGTATTTTGCCCGGTAAGAATAGAATTCATCGCCAGGTACGATCTCCCCTGGAATCGAGGCCTGCGGATCTTCGTTTCCCAGAATGCTTACCTCAATTTCCCTCGCATCAACCCCTTTCTCTACCAACATCCGTCGATCATAGCGTGCGGCCTCTATCAATCCCTGTAGAAGGTCCGAGCGATTTTGGCATTTTTTGATCCCGACTGACGACCCCATGTTGGCGGGTTTGATGAACAACGGATAGGGTCCAACCTGCTCAGCCTGGGTGTATACTTCATCCGGGTTCTCGTCCAACTGAGTAGAAAGCACCAACGTCCAGTCAACCACCGGGATGTGATTCGCTCGCATCACGTACTTGAATAAGCACTTATCCATCGCGACGGACGATGCCAATACGCCGGCGCCGACATAGGGGATGTCAGCTAACTCCAGCAGACCTTGCATCGTGCCGTCCTCGCCATAAGGTCCATGGAGCACCGGGAAGACGATGTCCAAGCTGTGAAACATTTCCAGGGCTCGGCCCTCCCCCCATCGGAATAGCCCTCCCAAACCAGGTTCAGCGAGGACAGCGACCGGTTCTAGATCTTCGATCTGGCCCTGCTCAAAAGCCTCAAGCACATCCTGTCCACTAAGCCAATGGCCATCGTGGGTGATGCCGATTGGCAGGACATCGTATTTCGACCTGTCCAATGCCACCATTACCGAACGTGCGGATAGGAGAGAGATTTCATGTTCGCCGGAACGACCCCCAAAGATTAGGCCAAGTTGTAATTTTTTCCTCAAGCCGAGCCTCCTCCTTGAGCCTGAACAGCGTTTGATTTCATCGACTCCCAATCACCGAACAGTTCGACCTCCAGGTCAAGTACAATGCCAAACTGATTTGCCACCTGCTCCTGCGCGATCTGGATCAATGACCAGATATCAGTAGCCGTGGCGTCCCCCAAATTGATAAAAAAATTGCCGTGCAACGGACTGATCTGCGCACCTCCACTCCTGGTCCCCTTCAGACCGGCAGCCTCAACCAACCTGCCAGCGTAATCTCCTGGCGGGTTTTTAAACATCGAGCCCATGCTCGCACCTGTAGGTTGAGTGAGCTTACGTTGAGCTACAAATGCGCTCATTTTGGCCTGGGTTTCCTCAGGTGTAGAGGGCTCCATATGCAGTGTAGCCTTTAAGACCACTGCCTGGCCCGGATGCCGCTTAAGCCAACTATCGCGATAGGCATATTCCAGGCGGTCAACCGGCCATTGCTCCACGCTACCTATGCGTTGCAAGATTTCGGCCACCTCAAGCACACCAGCCATGTCGCCATCGTACGCCCCGGCGTTGCCAATAACTGCTCCTCCGAGTGTCCCTGGAATGCTCACCGCCCACTCCAGCCCAGTCCAACCCCTGTCGGCCGCCCGTCGGGCAATATTGGCTAACATTGCCCCTGATTCTGCCCCGAGCCGCAATCCATGGGCAGCTTCCCAGAAGCGAACCTCACACGCCCGATTCAGCACCACAACACCACGAACTCCACTATCCGCCACCAGGACATTCGAACCGCCACCCAACACTTTGAACGGGATCTCCAAGCTCCATAAAGTCCGAGCGGCATTCGCCAATTTATCGGCCGAGGACACAACTATCAGAAAATCAGCCGGGCCACCGATACGCGCTGAGGTATAACGAGCCAGCGATATATTCTCAAGCAAGCCCTGATCAAAAGAATTTCGAAGCGCCTCAACCTTGGCGGAGGGAATGGGAGAATTCATTAGAGTCGACGTACCCTCTCAATGATCTTGTCAAGCAACTCGCGCTCTGGAAACTCGTAATAAGGTAAGGCAATTGAGCTGAATTGCCCTCGCCCTCCAGCCCTCTTGGCTGCCAGGCGTAACCTAAGTTGCTTTCGACGGTCGTTTCTAAAAACTTGTTTCACTTTCTTAGCCATCTTGAAGCTCTCCTTCCCTAGATGCTAGCCCTTGTAGCAGCAGCTGACCGACCTGGTTACCGTCGCCAGCGCTCAAGGTCAAAACTACGGACCCTGGGCTTACATGTTGCATCAGGTACTCCGCAGCCTGGGATAGCCGTTCAAAGAACTGTACATCACTGTGGGCGATGCGATCAGCCACTATCCGGCCAGTCAGGAACGGATCCGGTTCTTCTCGGGCAGCGAAAATCTCGGTTACGATGACATGATCAGCCTGGGTAAATGATTCAGCAAAGTCATCCAGCAAAACCCGTATCCGCGAATAAGTGTGAGGTTGAAAGACAGCCCACAACGTCGCTTCGGGGAAACGCTGCCGAGCAGCACTCAGCGTGGCTTTGATCTCGGTGGGATGATGGGCGTAGTCATCGATCACAATTACCCCAGCCGCCTCACCGATAATTTGAAAACGGCGATCTGCCCCATGGAAATCAGACAGCACATCGCGGGCGATATTAAAATCCACATCTAGATAATTGCTGACCGCTAGTGCTGCAAGTGTATTGAGTATATTGTGTTCCCCTGGTAAACGGGTTCGTACAAGACCTAGAGTTTCATCTCTGTATAGTACGAGAAAATCCGATCCCCCTGCGGAGTTGGAGCGTATCTCCTCGGCTCTCCAAGTCGACCCCTCAGTCAGTCCATAGGTCTCTCGTGGCAACCCGGCAGGTGCAAGCGAGGCAGCCCCAGGATCATCGAGACATACAATAAGTAAGTCCTCCACCTGATGGGTGAAAGTCTCGAAGGCATGGCGGAAGTCTTCAGGTGTTGGGTAGCAGTCGGGGTGATCGTGTTCTACATTAGTGACCACGGCCACACTGGGGCGTAGCCCGAGAAACGTCCGATCATACTCATCGGCTTCGATCACGAAGTGCGGTCCACCACCCGCACGCGCATTAGTGCCGAAATCACTTAGCATCCCACCCACGACGAAACTGGGGGACAAACCTGCGGCATTCAACAGCCAGGTGATCAACCCGCTGGTAGTCGTCTTGCCGTGTGTCCCAGCTACAGCGATAGTCTGGCTGCTGGCGGTCAACTCGCCGAGGAATGCCGCTCGATGCAGGATTTGAATGCTAGCTCGCCGCGCCGCTTGCAATTCAACATTGTCGTAGGGTATTGCTGACGAAGCGACAATGACGTCTGCATCAGCAATATTCTCAGCTCGATGGCCATAGCTCACTAGCACGCCATCTCGCTCGAGCGCCTGAGAGTAAACTGAAGTCGTAAGATCTGAACCTGTCACTTTATCACCCCGTTCGTGCAAGATCCGAGCAATTGCCGATAGCCCAGCCCCTCCAATACCAACAAGATGAACATGCCGCTTCATACAAACACCACAAGAATGACAACGAAAACCACTCCCACAGCAAAGTAAATATGGGGGATAGGTAGTAAGCTGGGCGGCAGCCACTTCACCACTTCCCCATACTCCTTCACCAGCTCATCCCAGCTGGCCATCGATGTGACGATGAGATCGGTTGGATACTGCGCTTGGTGTAAGAAAAACCATAGGGAGCCTATCAGCAGGTAGCCATTGAGGCCTCCAAGAATGGAGCCCAGCAATATGTCCTGAAGATGTTCCCGGGCTACCTTAGGCTGCAAGGCTCTTATACGAGGCGTCTCATAGCCGAAAAACGCCAATAAAATTATGATCACCACACGAGTGATGAGCCTTGTATCAGGCTCCTCGGTCAAGGCGGTGTGAAAGGACGGAATGAAATTCTCGAGGATGTTGATCAGGAACAATGCCAACATAACCGCACTAGTGACCAGCAATTCTTTGGCCCAGCCACGCATGGCGCCAATAACGGCGAAGAGTATGATCAAGACGCCAAAGATCACTATCAGGCTAACCACGGGTAACGCCTTTCAACCGAGCCAAACTCTCGATCTCAGCGGCGATTGTTTGAGCTGCATCCGGGGTCGCCATTTCCTTGGCCGCAGTCGCCATCTCCAACAGGCGGTCCGGATCCATTAGCAACTCCAGAACGGTGAGCAACAACTTGCTAGCTAAGTCTTCATCCGCTAGTTGTACTGCTGCACCATGTGAAACAAGGTGCTGGGCGTTGACTTTCTGATACCGCCAAGCATGGGGATACGGAACCAGCACCGCCGGCAACCCAAGCAGCGGATATTCACCCAATGTTGCCGCCCCCGCACGGGATACAACCAGGTCAGCAGCCGCCAGCGCTAACGCCATCTCCTCGTGCAGGTAGGGATAGGGGTGGTAATTACCTGCCAAATTCTGAGCCAAGCCACTCTCAACATCTCGCACCTGTGGCCAATCCAACTCGCCAGTGATATGGACCACCTGGGCTTGCTCAAGTAAGTTTGCTAGACATCCCCATAACGCCTGGTTAATTGATCGTGCCCCTAGGCTTCCCCCAAAAACCAGCACAACCGGTCTATCAAGGTCCAAGTTCAAATATTTGCGAGATTTTTCTTTTTCGGCTGTCTTTAGTTCTGGGCGAGTGGGATAGCCAGTCACAACCACCCGGCGGTCTGAGGCATAATGGGAGCGTGATGCCTGTGTGGTTACTGTGATCACATCCGCCGTTCTTCCAAGCAGACGCAGTGCTAAAGCAGGTTCGATATCGGGCACATAAACCGCCTTGGGCAAGCCTCGACCGGCTAAGACTACCGGAATGCCCACAAAGCCGCCGGTGAAGAAAAGCGCATCAGGTTGAAATCGCCGGATCACCTTTCGGGCAGCGGCGATACCGCGAGCCAAGCGCGTCAAGTTGCCTGGCAAGCTCAGCAGGCCCACGCCATGGACACCCGCTGCCGGCACGGATTCAAAGGTATATCCCGCGCGTCTAACCAGGGAGGCCTCCATGCCGCCCTCACTCCCAACCCAGAGCACTTCAACCCTCTTGCTGAGTGCGTCGACGACCGCCAAGGCGGGATACACGCCTCCGCCCGTGCCGCCGGCCGAAACCAAGAGTCGCAACTGAACCTCGCAAATCTAGAGCTTCCGGCGTCCGCCGAGAAATATTAAGTAGCAAGCCGACACCGGTGAGCGTGGTAACTAAATTCGAGCCTCCATAGCTAATAAAAGGGAGCGCGTTACCGGCAAACGGAATAAGACCCAACAGAACCGCCATATTTATCATCGCCTCCATGCCGATCCAGGAAGTGATGCCGCTCGCCAACAGAATCTCCATCCTATGAGGGGAATTTATTGCCACCTTAAAACCGCGCCACAAGAAGAGACTAAAGAGCAGTAAAGCGAACAAAGCCCCAATTAAACCGAGCTCCTCACCAATCACAGCGTAGATGCTATCTGTATGGGGTGCCGGTAGTAGCCCAAACTTTCCTCGGCTGGCTCCGAGACCCTGCCCTAGCACTCCCCCGGAATAAAAAGCCTGTAGTGATTGCTGTACGTGATAAGAAGCCTGTTTGAGATCGACCAGTCCCCCCACATACTGCTTCCAACGTTCATGGCCTGTTTGCGTCAAGCGCACAAGCAGAAAGGCAAAGGTCCCGCCCCCGAATGCCATCACCGCAACCTGCCAGATGCGAGCGCCAGCCAGGTAAAACATCATCAGCGCCACCAAGCCAAGTGTTAGAACAGCGCTCAGATCTGGCTGCAATAGGATCAAACCACCGATAACTCCAATAATCATGATTAGCGGCCAAAACCCATAACCCATGTCCGCCAGACGCTCACCCTTTGATTCCATCCACACTGCCAAGTAGATGATCAGCGCTAGTTTGGCCATCTCCGACGGTTGAATCGAACCTCCAAGGAAGGCTCGTCTGTGCTCAACTCCTACGTTGACAACTAGAACTGCCAAGAGCGTCCCAATGGTTATCAATATAAGCAGAAGGGCTAACCTCCGCAGCCAATCGATCGGCAACCATGCGGCAACGGTCATAGTTACCAACCCGATACCGAGGTGGATCACCTGCAACCTGAAAATGGCGTTAGGATCCTTGTACAAACGCCAGGACACATCCCAGCTGGCTGAGTACACCATAACTAACCCAAAAGTCACCAGAGCAGCAATAAGCACCAGCAACCAGGGGTCGTAACCAAGCGTCAGACGACGTCGGGAAGATGAGCCCTGAATGGGAGCGGCAGGTCCGACGTTAATTGTCATAGGACCTCCACCAGGGTTCGATATCGTTCTCCACGCTCGGCGAAATCCTTAAACTCATCAAAACTGGTACCACCCGGCGCCAACAGGACCACGTCGCCTGGCTCTGCAACCCAAGCTGCTTGCTGAACAGCAGCTTCTAAACCGGCGCAAATATCGATGCTCAGGGGACCTCGTTCACCAGATGCATTCTCTACTGCCTGAGCGATTTTCTCAGCCGCCTCACCAAATAAAATCAAGTGATCCACTCGCTGACGGACTATTGCTGCAAACTCTCCCCAGGGCAGGTCTTTATCCCGGCCCCCCGCCAGGAGAACCAGGGGTTCATCGAAGGATCGCATGGCGGCGATGGCCCGCTCTGGAGCTGTGGCAATCGAGTCGTTGTACCAATCTGCGCCCCGGACTCGTCGCACAAACTCCAAACGATGCTCAACACCTCGGAAACCACGTAGACCTTCGGACATCGCATCGGGTGATAGCCCGGCAGCAGCCGCCAGGGCACAGGCCGCGATCACATTCAACAGGTTATGCTCCCCACGCAGCTCAACGGCACCCACCGGACAGATAGTTAGGTCATCTGCCCCTATGCGCAGTCGGATCGCACCCTGCGCGATATACGCCCCATCCTCCTCATCCGGCTCTGACTGGCTAAAACTTATTACTTTCCCTATCACCATTTCCCGTAGTGCCCAGGCATCTGCATCCTCGCGTCCCAATATCGCCACGTCCTCTTCCATTTGATAAGCCAGAATGCGAGCCTTGCAAGCTATGTATGCTTCCATCGTCCTGTGTCGGTCCAAATGGTTCGGGGTCAGGTTCAATATCGCCGCCACTTGCGGGCTGGTGGTCATCAACTCTAATTGGAACGATGAAAGCTCCATCACCACCAAATCTTCGGACCCAATTGCAGGCAGATCAGCCAGTAAAGGCCGACCGATGTTGCCCCCCACCCAGACGCGTCTCTCGGTCCCCTCGAATTGGGCAGCGGCCATCCGCCCCACCAGCGCAGTAGTGGTTGTTTTACCAGCCGAGCCGGTGATGCCTATCACGGGAGAAGGACAAGCCTCCAAGAATATCTGCGAGTCGTTCGATAGGGCGATGCCCCGCTCCCGCGCCTGCAGTGCCAGCGGCAGATCGGCGGGAACACCGCCGGAGAGGCACAACAGATCGGCACGCTCAAGAAGAGCAGGCGGATGACCACCAAATACATATTCCACGGGTAGACCAGATAGTTCATGGCGCGCCTCGACAAGGGCTTCCGCGGGTTGAATATCGCTGACCACTACCTCAGCCCCTTGCCCTGACATGTAACGAGTTAATGCCACGCCTTGTCGCGCCAACCCAAGCACGACCACACGTTTTCCCTTCCACTCCGGTACCCGTCCAGCTGAACGTCTCAACCGAACTCCACGAAATCCCACTTCAATGCCCGGGATAGTCAAGCAGCTTTCTCGCCTCTAACCGCCAAAGGCCGCTTACTTTGACGGGCTGCTGGATGTTCTTCCCGATAGTCTGCTGTTCGAACGATACCCTGTGCCTCTTCCCCGATGCCAATCCAGAAATGGTCCGGCATCACCGAGCGAGCCTGACGAATTTGCACGCCGGCTACCGTCTCCTCACAACCATCCAAGGTGATCGGATGAACCAGACAAAGCGTTGGCGAACGACCATATTTCTCACCGTAGAACGCCACCGCTCTACTGATCTTCTTATCCAGGTCAAGCTGGCTATCGTCAAACCAGAGCATTCCAATTTCCATCTCTACTCCCTCCTCAGACTAGAGCCAGAGCAACCCCAAACATGCCCGATAGCAGGGTAATAAGCCAGAAACGTTGCACGATCTGGGTCTCGCTCCAGCCGCTCAACTCAAAGTGATTATGAATCGGAGCCATCTTGAACAATCTTCGCCCTTTGGTCCATTTGAAATACGCTACCTGCAAAATAACGCTCACCGTCTCACTGAGTGGAATAATGGCGATCAACGGTAATAGAGCCCAATGCCCGGTCATCAACGCTACCACTCCCAAGGTCCCCCCCAACGCCAGTGACCCACTGTCCCCCATGAATAGCTCTGCAGGATGGGCGTTGTACCAAAGGAAGGCAAACAGGGCGCCTACAACAGTGAAGCAGAAACGTACAAGAAAGATTTGTCCTTGCAACAAGGCAATGGCGCCATAAGCGGCAAACGCGGTAGCCGAGATCAAGCCTGCCAGACCATCCAGCCCGTCGGTCAGGTTTACCGCGTTACTTGAACCGACGACCACAAACATCGCCACCGGTAAATACCAGATACCGAGGTCAATGACCACTGGAAGATTGGGAAGGATTAGTTCCGGCGGTTGTAGACCATACTTCAGGATCAAAGCAGCGCCGAGAGCAATAATCATCTGAAGTAGGAATTTCCAGCGCCCACGCATCCCCTGACCACGCCTGGGACCTCGAATGCCAAGCCAATCATCCCAAGCTCCAACAGCTGCATAAGCCAACATGACCAGCATTGGAAGCAAGATCGAGTTCCCCAACACGTTCAACTCGCTTAGAATGGAAACCAAATTCAACACACCTGTCATTAGCAGAACCGGGATAATGAAAAGCCAGCCTCCCATCGTCGGTGTTCCCAGCTTGGTAAAATGTCGCTGGGGCCCCTCGATGCGGATTTGTTCGCCAATGCGTAGCATGCGCAAAATGCGAATGAGCGGTCCACCCCAAATCACACTAAGCAGGAACGTCAATCCTCCTAGCGAGAGGGCCATCGCCGCCTGGCTCATATGACCTCCTCAAGCTCAACCACAATCTGGTCCATCTTCACACCGCGTGAGCCTTTGATTAGGACAACGTCGTTCGCACCCACACAGTCCCTCAGGTACTCAATTGCCGCTTGACTATCCTCTAGTACTACTACCTGGGATTCCATCAATCCCGCCAGAAGCGCCTCGTTGGCAATCCATTGAGCACGTCTGCCGACTGTCACTAGTTCGTCCGCAACTTGAGCCGCTCGTGCGCCAACCATTCGATGGCCACGCTCCTCGTACTCCCCCAACTCAAGCATGTCTCCCAGGACCGCCACCCTGCGACCGTCTAACTCAGCCAACAAATTAAGAGCCGCAATCACCGACGATGGCGCGGCGTTATAAGTATCATCTAGGAGCAACGCTCCTTTGGGTCCCTGCACCGCCACCAGTCGCAATTGACTCTGACTGCTCTGCAACCCACCGACGATCTCCTCCCAACTCAAACCCTCCACCAATCCAACCGCTGCCGCTCGCAAGGCGGTATGTACAGAGTGACGGCCCAGTAATGGGACACGTATGTAAATGCTCTCACCACGGTAATTCATTACAAACCGCACACCCTCCAGACCTAGACCGCGGATTTCGCTCGCCCAAAGGTCAGCTTCAGGAGTAAGTCCATAGTAGAACACGGTCGCCTGCGTGCGCTCCGCCATTTGACGAGTGAGCAGATCATCGAAGTTCAACACCGCCACACCATCTGGCGCAGGTGGCAGGCTTTCGACCAACTCGCCCTTTCCCTGAACGATCGCCTCTATCGTCCCTGCTCGCTCGAGGTGTACCTGACTGATATTGGTGATCACGCCGACTTGTGGTTGAGCAATTTCACACAGCAGGGCGATCTCCCCCGGTACATAGAAGCCCATTTCAAGCACCGCGCGTTCATGAGCTTCTGTCAATCGCAGCAGGCTCAGCGGCAGACCGATCTCATTGTTGAGGTTGCCCGGATTCTTCATCGTGCGATAACGCTGTTCCAATACTTCCGCGGTTAGCTCCTTGGTGGTCGACTTCCCCACACTTCCCGTCACACCAATCACTCGCACAGAAAGAGTGTCCCTCCAACGCCGGGCGATCCTCTGCAATGCCTCCAGCGAATCCGACACCCATAAGCAGATAGGCAAATCGATAACTTCGATCTGTTCGATGGCCGGCGGCTCCCGCAAGTCCAGCACCGGAAAATCAGGTGACATATCGCGTTCAACCAATGCCACACTCGCACCTCGCTCGAACGCCTCTCCCACATAATCATGTCCATCGACGTTCTCGCCTGGCAGGGCGACAAAAAGTGCTCCAGGAATCACCTGCCGTGAGTCGATCGCCGCGTCGGTGATGACCTGGTCAAGCGCGATCGTTTCGCGACCGGTAATTGACTCGAGAATGTGACCCAAAGTAAGCATCGATCCTCAACCGTCTTATCCCCCTCCGGTCCACTTTTCGCGGATTTGATCGGGGGGGATTTCCATCATCACGACCAATCGCTCGACGATCTGTCGAAATACTGGCGCCGCAACCACTGATCCCCAAGGGGAGCTCTCCGGCTTATCGAGGCGCACCAATACCGAAAAACGCGGATCCTCCAGTGGACCCCACCCGACAAAGGAAGCCACTGTCCAGCGCGGATCGTAGCCGTATTCGGTAGGGATTTGCGCTGTTCCGGTTTTGCCAACTAACGTATATTCATCCACATGAGCGAAATGAGTCTCTCCACCCAGCGATTCAGATAGCATCAGGCTCAGTGTCTCTGCCGTCTCAGCCGAGATAGGTCGCCCAAGGATGGTCGTTTTCGGCCAGTACACCCCTTCTGGTCCAACCACTGCCCGCACCACATGCGGTTGCACCATCACGCCACCGTTAGCGACAGCGCCGACTGCGGTCAGCAATTGAATTGGGGTCAAAGAAACTCCCTGACCGAAGGAGTTGGTCCCCAAGTCCGACTCGGTCCAATCCGGATGGCGCGGAGTTCGCAACTGTCCGGACACTTCTCCAGCCAGATCGATGCCAGTCAACCGCCCGACACCAAAAGCTTTAAGGTATTCATAGAATAATGGTGTACCTAGCTTTTCCGAGGCTACATACGCCAAGCAGACGTTCAACGAATGTTCGATACACCCGACCATGGTCTGCGGACCCCAGGCGCCTCCGTCCCAATTGCGGATTGTGTTACCTCCCACTTCAATCATCCCGGTATCGATGAACTCCTCATCAGGTGTAACTACACCTGCATCGAGCGCCGCGGCCATGGTTAAGATCTTGAAAGTTGATCCCGGTTCAAACTGCCCGGCTACGGCAGGGTTAATTACTAGTTCTTCTTCGCTCTCTTCAACCTGCTCATTTAGTCTTTCCTCTCGCGGCAACCAGGGTTGGTAATTATTCGGGTCGAGCGGTGGCCAACTTGCCATGGCCAGGATTTCCCCATTGCGAGGATCCATCACGATCACCTGCCCGCTTTCAGATTTCGTGTCCTCGATCGCCTGTTCAAGAATGCTTTCCACCATATACTGGATATCAATATCGATGGTCAGCACCAGATTTACCCCAGCAGGCGGGTCTGGCTTCAAGCGCGCTTCTAGCGGTATGTACCCTAGCTCAACAGTTATTGACCTCCCAACTAGCCAATCGTCGTAATAGCCTTCAACGCCAAAATAACCCTTGCCCTTCTGGTTGACGAAACCGATTACATGACCAGCCAACCAACCAGCCGGATAAGTTCGCTTCGGAGCAGGAACCAGCGCCAACCCGCTTAAATCAGGCGCCTCCGGATCTGCGAGAAAACCCTTGAGCACATCGGCGACGATCTGATCAACCACGATCGGCCAGCGTTTACCACCGCTGATCAAACGTGTGAGGCGGATGCGAAACTGACCTTCGTCTACCCATTTGCGTAATAGCTGTGCGGATAAATCCTCAAAGGGCAATACCAGCACCCGAGATAGCACAGCCGCGATTTGCTTCTGGCTGCGGTCAGTGAGCTGGCGGACTTCCACCTCCAAGTAGTACATCGGTATATTTGAAGCCAGAAGCCTGCCATCTCGATCGTAAATCAAGCCACGAGCTGGCTCTACTTTTTCCACTTGCTCCGCAATGACCAACTCAATCGCGGCGAACGCCGGGGCATACGGGCCAAATTGGACCCGTACCAATTGAACTACCATGGCCAGAACGAGGATCGCGATGAACAGGAGAACTAGTCTGATCCGGCGCTGTGAGGGTCCCTGATCAATCATTGTCCGCCTCCGACCCCCCAGCTCAACCAACGCAATAACCATTCGCCCAAGGTTTCAGTGTAAGCAGGGGATAGCATTCCCTCGCCCATGTTGGATGACGCTGGTGGACGCGGAGCGACGAACACCGGTGGACCAGGATAGCCCTCAACCAGGATGTACTCGACCTCCCCCGGCTTTGCCGGGCGATACCCAAGCGATAGTGCCCGTTCCAACATCTGTTCGGGTGAGGTCAGCTCAGCCAACATGGCGGTCAAATCAGCGTTCATGCGCTCCAACTCCGCCTGCTCCTTCTGGAGCACCAACACCTGGCGACCAGCTTGTGCACGCCGGGCGTTGACTGCCAAGTACATCCCACCAACGATTAGCAGCGCGATCAGCGGCAGCATGGTCCCTCCGGTCAGCCGGATCTGGGTTCGCCATGGAGCTTGTTTGAAAGCCTGAATCCGACGTCGCATCACCTTTCAAACCTCACCTTATGTTCATACCGCTTCATGCAAGGATCGTGCCAGTCAAAGCCGCTCCGCCACGCGTAAGCGGGCACTACGAGCCCGCGGATTGCCCTGTACTTCAGCTTCCTGCGGCCGAATCGGGCGACGGGTAATCACCCGCAGACGAGCTCGGTGAGCACATGTACAGACAGGCTGTCTGGGCGGGCAGATGCATTCCAGACTCTCCTGTCGAAAGAACCGTTTGACCTGTCGATCCTCCAATGAGTGGAAGGCGATCACTACAATCCGACCGCCAGGGTTCAGCAGATCAACCGCCTGGCTGAGGCCTGCTTTCAATGCCTCCAACTCATCGTTTACAACAATACGCAGCGCCTGAAACGTGCGCGTGGCTGGATGAATCCGTTTTCGACCTCGACCTGCTGCTCGAGCGACTACCTCGGACAACTCACGTGTGGTAGTGAACGGTCGGGCATTCACGATCGCCCGGGCAACCTTTCGCGCTCGAGGTTCTTCTCCGTAGCGGGCAATCAAGTCAGCCAGCTCCTGCTCAGATAAGTTATTCACTAGATCTGCGGCAGTCGTCGCCTGGGTCGGGTCAAAGCGCATATCAAGCGGTCCTTCTAGACGGAAGGAGAACCCACGAGCGGCATCGCTTAGTTGCATTGACGATACACCCAGGTCGAGAAGCAAACCGTCTATCGCCTGCCAACCTAGCCAGGCGAGAAAGGCGGCGATATTCACGTAGGATCCATGCCTCAGATGCACTCTTCCGCTATAGGATGCCAGCCGATCCCTGGCTACCGCCAACGCAGCCGGGTCGAGGTCAAGGCCAAGAACCTGACCATCTGGAGAGCAAGCCTCTAGAATTCCGGCGGCATGCCCCCCGGCTCCAATAGTGCCATCTATATAGCGTCCTCCCGCCTTCGGTTTGAGTGCGTAGAGAACGCGTTGGTAAAGTACCGGGGTATGTCCGCCGGTATGGGCGGCGTCGATCGACGCACCCATCACCTACCCCGCTGAAAGGTCAAAGGCAGTAAAACGCTGAGCGTTGGTTTCAGGATCGGCTACTGCAACCAGTTCCTGCTCCCAAGCTTCAGCGTTCCAAATCTCGAAATATTCCCCCGCACCAACGATTGTGGTCTCACCATCCAACATGGCATACTGTCGAAGAAAAGGCGGGATGAGGATACGACCGGTTCCATCTAGGCTGACCTCGATCGCTCTCCCGAAGATCACTCGCCTTACCGCGCGCGCTTCCGGGTCTGTGTTGCTGAGCTTGGTGGCTCGCTGGGCCAGCCGATGGAAGCTTTTTGTGGTATAAACCATCAAGTTGCGCTCAAAGCCCTGAGTTACGTAAGCACCGGATGAGAGCTCGGCGCGAAATCGCACCGGGATGATTAGCCTGCCTTTCGCATCAATGTTATGGGTAAATTGACTTAGGAACATGTGTTCTACTCATCTGATACAAACCGGAACGCCGGTATGCACCGGCGCCCCACTACACCCCACTTTAACCCACAAGTGCCCACAGTATATAACAATCTGTACCACTAGCGCAACCCAAAAGAGTAATTTTAAGGATCAGTACCTTATTCCTATTTCGGCAATCTGGGAGGAGATACTTTGACCGCAACATTCGATCCTTCCACCATCCGAGGCCGTTTGGTTAGGCTCGAAGTTGAGGTTTGTATAACACGCTTTACTCCACTGAAAAAAGGTCAACCGCGAGAAGAGGACCGGTATATGTCGGGGTGCGGGCGCAGCCCGCACCCCGACATACCCCTCCCCACTCCTCGAGGGTAGTTTTTTCAGTGCACTCACGCTTGAAAATGAGAAATGAATCACCCGCCCCGGAGGTTAAACTCCGGGGCGGTGGCTGTAGGTCGGCTTATAAGCCGCGTTTTGTCTGACCAGAGCTTGCAGTTTACGGACAAGCCCTTCATCCTGCAGGCTCCAGTCTGAGCGATCATCTATCTAGGCCCACACGTCACCGTGGGGCTCGTGCAGCCTACCCGGAACTCGAGGGGGACGAGCAACCCCCCGTCCGCATACGGACTTCGCTCCTGCTTGGCCTTGCTCCCAGTGAGGGTTACCTGGCCGCCGGCATTGCTGTCGACGCCGGTGGTCTCTTACACCACCTTTTCACCCTTGCCTGATTTACTAAGTGTCAAAGTTAATACTTTACCTCGACACCCGCTAGGAGCGAACTATGCCGCTCCCAGCTAATCAGGCGGTCGTTTTCTGTGGCCCTTTCCCCGGGTCTCCCCGTCCGGGCGTTACCCGGCACTGTGCTCTACGGAGCGCGGACTTTCCTCAGACAGCTTTCACTGCCCGCGATCGCCCAGCCGACCCACCTGCAAATACCATCATACCTTCCCACCGCGTCACCGTCAACCGGGAGTTCACCACCCCGAGGAAATAACCATAAAATTCGCTTACCAAAAGCTAATACATTTCTTACACTTCATAGCTTGAAACCATTTCACGAGAGGACTATAATTCACCATGGTAAGGGAGAAGAGCTACGATGCCGATTTATACCTATCGCTGTGAATACTGTGGAGTGCAGTTTGACCGGCGTCAACATTTTGACGACCGGCCGCTCACCCGATGTCCGGAATGTGGTAAGGATGCTTTACGAAAAGTTTACCAGCCGGTTGGAATCTTATTTAAAGGATCGGGTTTTTACGCCACCGACCACCGCTCTCCGTCGGGGCAAGGTACTGCAAAGAAGTCCGAGGATAAACCCGAGAAACTGGGGGGCAAAAAAGACAGCGGTACCTCAAATGCCAATGAAACCGCTGGAGATGACTGAATCATAGGGTAATAGTAAAAGAGCCGGGTGTTGACCCCGGCTCTTTTTGATTCCAACCTTTATATTTGGAAACCACCTGTCGCCCGTACTACCTTGGATTTGAAGTTGGTGACGAACCCGAAGAGACGATCGCTTAACTTTGCCCATTCCTCAGTTTCCAGGGCATGGCGCATGACTTCGACATCCTCCGCCACGAAGCCGGTCAACATCTGTGGAGCGTCCCCGTAGGTTGTGTACCAAGCCTCGCTCGGTTGAATTCCAAGTCGTTGCATGCCGGGGACAAATTCCCGCACAAGGAATTCGAAATACTCTTGTTCCCGCCCTGGCACCATATCCCAGGTCATGAGTAACTTGACCGCCATCGGTCACCCTCTCGATCTAATACTATCAGAAGTTACGCAGTTGAGGTGCCCGGCACTTAAACATCCCTTTTGAAAGCTGAAATCATTGCTTTCGACACATCCTTGATGTCTTGATACTCTCATTTGCAAGTGCCGGGCACCTTTTGACCCTGAATTGCGTAAGTCCTTACTATATTAGAAATCTAGCCTCTGCTTGTTTAACACTCATACGTTCAACCAGCTGGTTTGAGAACTATGACCTGATTCTCTGACGAAAGTCCGCTCTTGGTGATCTTCAAGGAGGGTATAGGCTCCTGCTCAGCGATCCCCATCTCGGAGAGAAATCGGGAGACGGATCCAAGCTCCAGACCTTCTTTACCAGTCTTATAATGCATCGGCACCACAATCGAGGGTTCAATCAGGCTAATGACTTCAGCTGCTTGTGATGACGTGAGTGCTCCACCACCCCCAACCGGAATTAGGGCAATATCCACTGCGCCTAGATCCTCGATCTGAGAATGGGACGGCACATAGGATAAACTACCCAGGTGAGCTACAGTCAACCGGTTAAAGTCAAATACAAAAAGCAAATTCGGTTTAATTTTTATCTTCTTGCCATCCTTGGGAACCATCAGGATGCTGATAATGAAGACGCCGCCGATTTCAAACTCTCCCGGGCCTTGGATCACCCGCCTCCGCCCCTTCACCCCCTTGACATAGTTATAACCAGGGGCATCAAGGCTAACGGTTACGATATCAGCTTTGAGCTTGACCTCAGGAAGTCCAAGGCTTGAGTCATAGGGGTCGGTTACGACGCTCGCCAAGCCCCGATCGATCATCCGAAAACAAGACAGACCATACCAGGTTATTTCCACCTTCCCTCCTGACTTACAAGGGTGGGATTATACACGATTGCCCATCACCTTGCCAAAGGCCAGTGGTTTCCCTAATGCTACACAGGAGAACATATGGAGCGCTGAAGCTCTGCTTCAGCTGCATAAGCACAACTTGCGCACTCCAGAATACAGCCCATCTGATTGCCCTGCAGAATGCAGCCATCACTACCTTGCTATTTACTTGTTCATGGCACCGTCCGGTCAAATCGGTTGAGTTAAGGATGAACACGAATTAGAATTGGTCTCATGAAGGTCTTACCAGTGCAGCTTGAGTGGTTGGAGACTGGCGGCGGAAGTGTGCGAGAGTCTCCCGGGGGAACTTTTCGCTTGATCATCCCCCCTACTACGCGCGGCTACGCTGTCGCCCAGGTAGACGATTACCGCAAGCTACCGCGCCGCCGATTCCCATGGCGACCGCCGCTTCGTTTATCTCTAAGGGCACGCGCCTTACACCCCCACCCGATCGGCACCCTTGGCTTTGGCTTCTGGAACGACCCCTTCACGTTTTCTCTCGGTCAGAGTGGAGCTGCTCGCAGAATACCAGCTGCACCTCAAGCACTGTGGTTCTTCTATGGATCACCTCCCAGCGATATGGCTCTTGTGCCCGGCGTTCCTGGTCATGGCTGGAAAGCCTCCAGCCTCGACACGCCGACCATCCCATCTCTACTTCTGGCACCAATCGCTGCCGGCGCAGTAGCGCTGGCCCAGGTTCCCTGCCTGCGACATTGGGTAATGCGGGTCGCGTTACGGGCGATCAATGCTGACGAATGTCTTCTCGACCTGGACCTTCGGGAATGGCACCTATATTCAATAACCTGGCTGCCAGAGGGTGCTTCCTTCGAGGTCGATAGAGAGACGGTCCTCAACGTTTCTACACCACCATCTGGCCCGCTGGGCTTCGTAGCTTGGATCGATAACCAATATGCCGTTGCTTCCCCAGACGGTGGCTTTCGCTTCGGTATACTCCCCACTGAAAAGGAGCAATGGCTCGAAATCGCCGACCTGTCTCTGATGGCCGAGACCTCGTCCGGTGATGATGGTGATCCTGCTTCCTGACATAGATACTGCGCTGATTGGCGTCAGTGGGTTTCAGCCGTAATGTGCCCATGGCGCGAATGGGGTCATGTTATAGCCCACCGAGGCTCGCTGGTGAAGGGGATCAAAGAGCCACACCCCCGGCCACCCTGGTCCCAGTCTAAATCGCCCCTATAGGGGCGAACAGTCGCAGATGCCTGGTGTAATCACCTAGCCCGGGCGTCTGCTCAGGTCCGCAAGGCTCATTTGCCTAGAGCGGCGGTCCTGTGAGAAAAACCCCAAACTTGACACCCCTCCCTGCGCCGGTTAGAATTCCCGGGCGTGCCGAGATAGCTCAGTTGGTAGAGCACTTGACTGAAAATCAAGGTGTCGCCAGTTCGATTCTGGCTCTCGGCATTAGGTAAAACGGGGGCTGTCCCAAAAGGTCTGACGCGATCAGCAAATTCTCCATGTAGGGGCCGACCAAAGTTCGCAATGGGCGACTAGTCGCAGATGCCGGCCGTTCGTCCCGGTGAATTTATCGGGGGTGTAGTTCCCGGCCTGGTTCGCCCCTACAATCTTTGCTCGATGGACCTTTTTAGACAGCCCCTTGTATCTTTAAGGAGTGTAGAGGTAGCGAATGTGATTAACTCTCTCCCCGCATAGACCTTCGTACAGCCTCCCTTAATTCACCAATCGAATGCAATTCACCACCTTCATCTTCATAGAACCAATGGATCCAGCCGTTGCATGGGCTGCCGCCCACTAAATGCCGACCCACCTGGTGGATCGAGCCCTCAAACCCATCTATTGTTAAATGCCCATCAGGTTTGATACGAGCGGATAACTCTGGATCTCGACGGAAAAGGAGCACCTGCCCTGGTCTGAGCAAGCCATGCACCAACAAGCTGCTAAAGGGCACTCGGGGTTCACGGCGACGTCGGTCGCGCACGTCGAAGGTCGCTTCGTCGTAAGCCTCAGGCATCACTGCCGTAATCCGCGCTCGAGCAATCTCCACATAATGTGTCTCTTTTTCGATCCCAATCCAGCGGCGATGCAGGCGCGTAGCTACTGCGCCGGTAGTTCCAGTGCCGAAGAACGGATCAAGTACCACATCACCCGGATTGCTGGAAGCAAGGATAACCCGATATAGCAGCCTCTCAGGCTTCTGGGTCGAATGCGCCTTGCGACCCTCAATCTTGATCCGCTCGGCGCCTGAACAGATGGGTAGTACCCAATCACTGCGCATTTGCTTGCCATCGTTCAACGCTTTCATAGCATGGTGATTGAAGGTATAGCTGGCGCCCTTGAATTTACTAGTCCAGATTAGAGTTTCATGAGCGTTAGTGAAGCGCACCCCGCGGAAATTGGGCATCGGATTGGTCTTTATCCAAAGTACATCGTTCAGGATCCAAAATCCCAGGTCCTGCATGATTGCGCCAATGCGGAAGATGTTGTGATAACTACCGATCACCCATATGGTTCCAGTGTCTTTAAGCACACGATGGCAAGCGGTCAGCCATGCCCGGCTAAAGACGTCGTAGTCCTCAAAACTGCTGAACTGGTCCCAGTCATCATCGACGGCATCAACCTTGGTCATGTTGGGTCGCCACAATTCCTGAGAGAGTTGCAGGTTGTAAGGCGGGTCGGCGAAGATTAAGTCAATAGACTTCTCGGGCAGTGTCCCTAAAACCTCAACACAATCGCCATGAAGGATTTTGTCCAATGATAGTTCGGGCATATCAATGCCTCAATGCACAGGTAGTCTACCTCAGGATAAGATCAACACTCAGTCTACACCCGTAGTCGCCCATCAGCAAAATCAAAATCCTTGATTGACTCCACTGAAAAAAGGTCAACCGCCATCAGGAAAAGTGCTTTCTCCCACACGGGTTTTTTTCAGTGCGGTCATGATTTAGTCTGATGAAACCACCGAACAGAGAGCCTCAAATAGCACCTCTTCTTGACTTTATCTGGGGATCACGGTATCCTTCCTGCGCAGAACGCGGGTGTAGTTCAGTGGTAGAACGTCTGCTTGCCAAGCAGAAGGTCGTGGGTTCGAATCCCATCGCCCGCTCAGCTAAGAATTGCCTATCACTTATTGGGGCGTTTAAATCAGCGATAGGCGATTTATAATCTAGCCGATGGCGACGTAGCCAAGTGGTAAGGCAGGGGTCTGCAAAACCCTTATTCGTGGGTTCAATTCCCACCGTCGCCTCCTGAATAAGGGTCCCCCAAAAAAGCGGTGAAGGGTCTCCAGAAAGGAGGATGCCCCTTATCCGCTTTTTTCGATTCCGGCAAAGGGTCATCGAAATCGAAGACTGCCAACTGTTTCGGACAGACCTGTAATCCCGGAAACAACACCAGTCAACACCAAACAACAGCAGGCAATTGACACTGGATATGGAGTGTTTACGATGGATATGAAGTCGCATCCCAAGGGAACTATGGGTCAGATGAAGTTTCAGACTTTGATTAATTATTACTTGGACGACATGTGTTTGCGGGACTGCACGGATGACTCCATCCTCACTAACAAGCAAGCCCTGGAGCGTTTTTCTCGCTTTATGTCACCTGATGGAAACGATGATGAAACCCGTGCTTCCCTAGACCATGTTAATAGAGAGGTAGTCGATGGTTTTGTCAACCAACTTACAGCCGCAAGGTCAGGTGGAAAACGCATCCTAACCGCGATCCCAAACCCGGTAAGCTATCACCATTCACCATCCGCAAAGAAATCCGGATCCTGATTAGTCGTGGTTCTCATGCACACGATGTTCATCCTGGTTCACGTCCTCGGTGTGATCCCGCTGTGCTTCTCGATTTGACAGGTGTCTATCTGATCCCAGCATATTTTGCTT
>Ga0209986_10000356_pt1 | contig 43590 bp, 40 predicted proteins | sample BlataG_FD_183168 | JGI IMG/M metagenome (GOLD analysis project Ga0209986, IMG submission 183168) | Deep subsurface microbial communities from Black Sea to uncover new lineages of life (NeLLi) - Black_00105 metaG (SPAdes) (version 2) | ecosystem: Environmental > Aquatic > Marine > Oceanic >... | reverse complement strand
GAAGTTTTTCCTTATGATATTGATTTTAAAAAAATTAAAAGTATTGAACCTAAAGCGATAATATTATCTGGAGGCCCCAGTAGTGTATATTCGGAAGATTCTCCCAAGCTATCTGAGAATATATATAAATTCATACGCGAGAACAAAATTCCAATTTTGGGAATTTGTTATGGCCATCATTTAATAATTCATCATCTTGGGGGTAAAATCGAGCCGAAGGAAAATAAAGAATATGGAAAAACATTATTACATGTTCTCGAACATAAAGGATTATTTGAACTTTTAAAAGACGAAGAAACCGTATGGATGTCTCATTTAGACCAAGTGATGGATATTCCTCCAGGATTTCAAGTTTTAGCAAGAACTGATAATTGTCCAATTGCAGCTTATGGAAATGAAAAACTCAAAATATATGGAGTGCAATTTCATCCAGAAGTAAAGCATACTATCAGTGGAGATAAAATATTTTCCAATTTTTTATTTAAAATAGTCAAATGTAAAAAAGAATGGAAATTAGAAAATTGGATTGAACATACAATTGATAAGATCAGAGGAGAAGTAGGAGACAATAGGGTTATTTTAGGACTGAGTGGAGGTGTAGATTCATCAGTCACTGCAATATTACTCCATCAAGCTATTGGTGATAAATTGCACTGTATTTTTGTAAATAATAATTTATTACGTAAAAACGAGGAATTAGAAGTCCAAGAATTTTTCAAAAGAACGTTAAAATTTAAAAATTTTCATTATATTGATGCAAAGATTTTATTTATGAAGCGCCTTAAGGGAGTATCTGATTCTGAAAAAAAAAGAATAATAATTGCAAACTCATTTATTGAAGTTTTTGAACAAAAAACTAAGGAATTAGAAACCAAATATCCAAATATTAAATTTTTAGCACAAGGAACAATATATCCTGATCGAGTCGAATCTAAAGCTACAAGTAAATTTGCTTCAAAAATTAAATCTCATCATAATGTAATCTTGCCAGAAAAATTAAATTTTGATATAATTGAACCACTTAAAGATTTATATAAAGATGAAGTTAGAAAAATAGGTATAGAACTTGGATTACCCGAAGAATCAATAAAAAGACACCCATTTCCTGGTCCTGGATTAGCCGTAAGGTGTGTCGGTCCTGTTGATGAGGAAAAATTAAGTATGATAAGAGAAGCTGATCAAATAATTCAAGGAGAAATTAAAAATGCTGGGATTTATGATGATATTTGGCAAATATTTCCGGTATTCCTTCCAGTAAAAACAGTTGGAGTTATGGGAGATCATAGAACATATGAATATATTTGTGCAATTCGAGCAGTTCAGAGCATAGATGCTATGACTGCTAATTTTGCTAAAATTGATTGGAATTTATTAGAACAAATTTCAACAAGAATTATTAATGAGGTTAAGGGATTCAATAGAGTAGTATTTGATATATCCAATAAACCTCCATCTACAATTGAATATGAGTAAAAAAAAATATTGAGAAATGAGTTATAGAGGGATAAAATGCATTTAAAGAATGACCGTCCCGCAATTTTAATGTTTCAAGATGGAAGATATTTTGAAGGAATTGGATTTGGGGCTACAAAAAAGGTTTGTGGAGAAATAGTATTTACAACCAGTATGGTCGGTTATAATGAAACTATTACAGATCCCTCTTTTCATGAACAAATATGTATTATGACTTATCCCTTAATTGGAAACTATGGTGTTCCAGATTGGATAAAGGATGAATATGGAATACATAAATGCTTCGAGTCAGATAGTATTAAAATTAAAGGATTAGTAGTAAATGAATATTGTAAGATGCCTAGTCATTATGAAAGTGTGAAATCTTTAGATGATTTTCTTCAAGAACAAGACGTCCCTGGAATTGAATGGGTTGATACTAGGGCTTTAACTAAAATAATTCGAGATGAAGGAGTAAAATTAGGATTATTGCAAGTATTTAACCCTGGTGAAAAACCAGATATCGAACTAATAAAAGAGGAAGTTAAAGAAATTTCAGATCCAAATAATAAAGATTTAGTTAGTGAAGTTTCTACTGAGAAAATAAGACATTTCACTCCCTCAAATCCTATTGGGACTGTGATTGTTTTAGATTTGGGCACTAAACTTAATATTATAAGAAATTTGTTGAAAAGAAATTTGAATGTAATTTCAATGCCCCATGATTTTAGTTATGACCAAATCATGGATTATAATCCCAACGGTGTTCTAATTTCAAATGGACCGGGAGATCCCTTGAAATGCAAAAGTGCAATTGAAGTTGCTGAAAATTTAATCGAAAATTCTATTCCTACAATGGGAATTTGTTTGGGTGATCAAATAATTGGTTTAGGTGCTGGAGCGAAAACTTATAAACTTAAATTTGGACACCGAGGAGGAAATAAATCAGTAATCCATAATCCAACGGGAAGATGCTTTATTACTACTCAAAATCATGGATATGGAATTAATACTGATAATTTGAAAGAAGTAAGCTTTAAGGAATTCTTTTACAATCCTGATGATAAAACAAATGAAGGGATTATCCATAAAACTAAACCCATTTTTAGCCTTCAATTTCATCCCGAATCATCTCCAGGACCTAAAGATACTCAAGCATTTCTATTTGATATGTTTTTAAAATTTATGGGGGTACTAAAATAGATGCCTTTTGATAATACAATAAAAAAGGTGTTATTACTAGGCTCAGGTTCAATAAAAATTGGTCAAGCAGGTGAATTTGACTACTCTGGTTCCCAAGCATTAAAGGCACTTAAGGAGGAAGGAATTTATACTATTTTAATAAACCCAAATATCGCAACAATTCAAACTGATCCCCAATTATCAGATAGAATATATTTACTCCCAATTAATATGCGTTATGTTGAAAAAGTAATTAAAAAAGAAAGACCTGATGGGATTTTATTATCATTTGGTGGTCAAACAGCATTAAATATCGGTGTTGAATTAGCAGAAAAGAAAATATTGGAAAAATATAATGTAAGAGTATTGGGAACACCTGTCGAAGCAATAATTGCAACTGAAGATAGAGACCTATTTGTTAAAGCAATGGAAAAATCTGGTGTAGTTTGCCCTAAAAGTTTTGCAGTAGATAATTATCAAGATGCATTGAAAGCAGCTGAAGAATTGGGTTTTCCATTAATGATTCGAGTTGCATATACATTAGGTGGTAGAGGATCGGGTATTGTTGAAAATCTAAAAGAATTTGAAATATTTGCGAAAAGAGCCTTAGCTCAATCAATAATACATCAAATTTTGGTAGAAGAATCAGTGTGGGGATGGAAAGAAATCGAATTTGAAGTTGTTAGAGATGCATCTAATAATTGTATTATTAATTGTAGTATGGAAAATGTTGATCCTATGGGGATACATACTGGAGAGAGCATTGTTGTAGCTCCCACTCAAACACTAACAAATGAAGAATATCAAATGATGAGATGTGCATCAATAAGGGTTGTTCAAAACTTGGGTATTATTGGAGAATGCAATATTCAATATGCTTTAAATCCAATATCAAAAGAATTTCAAGCAATTGAAATAAATGCAAGGTTGTCTCGTTCATCTGCACTTGCCTCAAAAGCAACAGGTTATCCTTTAGCCTATTTTGCTACTAAATTAGCACTGGGATATCTGTTAACAGAATTAAAAAATACTGTAACTGGTATTACAACGGCATGTTTTGAACCTTCGATTGATTATATAGTTTTAAAATATCCCCGATGGGATTTAGACAAATTTCGACGAGTAGATAGACACATTGGAACACAAATGAAATCAGTTGGAGAAGTTATGGCAATTGGACGAACTTTCGAAGAAGTATTACAAAAAGCAATAAGAATGTTGGATATCGATATGAAAGGAATTGTTGGTAATGACTTAGAACCAATTGATAATTATAATGAATTAAAGAATGAATTAAGGCATCCAACGGATAAAAGAATTTTTAGAGTAGCGGAAGCTATTAAAAAAGGAATTTCTATCAATGAAATTTACCGCTTATCTCGAATTGATAAATGGTTTCTCCATAAAATTGAAAATATAATTAATATAGAAAGAGAATTGAAAAGATTAAATCTTCTTAGGTCTTCGGATGAAGAAAAAGAATATCAATTAAGAAAGGCGAAACGTTTTGGGTTTTCAGATGGACAAATAGCAACAATAATGGGGCTTGATACAATCACTATTCGACGACTTCGAAAACGATATAACATAATTCCCTATACAAATCAGATGGATACACTGGCAGCTGAATGGCCAGCACAAACAAATTATCTTTATCTTACATATTCTGCAATGGAAGATGATATTGATTATGAAAAAGAAACCACTGAGAACCTTCAAAAAATAATTGTTTTAGGCTCAGGAACTTATAGAATCGGTTCTTCTGTAGAATTTGATTGGGGTTGCGTTAATATGGTATGGAAACTCAAGGAATTAAATGTTGATCAAGTAATTATGATTAATTATAATCCTGAAACGGTTTCAACTGATTATGATATTTCAGATAAATTATATTTCGAAGAATTATCGGGCGAACGTGTTGTAGATATCTGCGAGAAGGAAAAAGGTTATGGTGTAGTTGTATCGGTTGGTGGTCAAATTGCAAATAATTTAGCGGTTAAATTCCAAAAATATAACGAGTTTTTTAGAAAAACTAATCTCAGATTATTAGGTACTCAAGGGATTAGTATCAATAACGCAGAAAATAGGAAAAAATTTAGTGCCATACTTGATCACTTAGCAATATTACAACCTATATGGAATAGTCTTGAGGAAAAAGATGAAGTGTTAAAATTTGCAGAGGAAATTGGATACCCTGTGTTAGTTCGACCTTCTTTCGTATTAAGTGGTGCTGCAATGAGAGTAGCACATGATCCCCAAACCTTACGGCACGTTTTAGATATCGCTTCTAAAGTATCTAAAGATAATCCAGTTGTTATCACAAAATTTTTTACCGACTCACGTGAAATTGAATGTGACGGTGTTAGCGACGGTGAGACTGTATTTATAGGGGCAATTATTGAACATATTGAGAATGCTGGGATACATAGTGGAGATGCAACAATGGCAATCCCCCCTCAAACAATATCTAATGATATTATTGATAATTTAATCTCTATATCGAAAAAAATCGCTTTAGCATTAAAAATAAGGGGACCATTTAATATCCAATATTTATTAAAAGAAGGGAAATTATATGTTATAGAATGTAATTTGCGCTCAAGCCGTTCTATGCCTTTAGTTTCAAAAACTCGCGGAATTAATCTTATGAGAATTGCTGCTGAAGTCATTCTTGGAAAAAAAATTGATCCAAAAATAATGAATATACCAACTGGAAATTTCGTGACCATTAAATGCCCCCAATTTTCATTTATGCGCTTAGATGGAGCCGATCCTGTCTTGGGTGTTGAGATGGCATCAACAGGAGAAGTTGCATGTATTGGAGATGATTTTCCTGATGCTTTAATAAAAGCATTAGAATCAACCGAATTAAAAATTCCTATTGAGAATGGTAATATTTTAATTACAGTTGGTGGCGAAAAACTTAAGAAGGATATTATTCCTTTAGCTCACAAAATCAAATCTTTAGGTTTTTCAATTTATGCGACAGAACATACTTCAAAAGCTCTTGAATCTGCAGGAATATCAAACTTTAAATTATCAAAAGTAAAAGAAATTGGAGAATTTCCGAATATCTTAACTTATATCAGAGAAGGAAAAATTAACATGGTAATAAACATCCCAACAATTGCAATGGAAGCAGAAAAATATAAGAGAATAATGGAAGATGAATACGAAATCCGTAGATTTGCAGTGGAATATAATATCCCAGTTATAATAAATCTACAATTAGCATATGCAATTTTTAATGCAATTGAACAGATTCGAGAAAGAAAAATATCCATTAAATCATTAAATGAATACCATAATGGCAAAATGCCATATTGGTAATAGGGAGGTTTATTTATGAAAATTATAATTTTTGCCCCTCATCCAGATGATGAAGTCTTTGGAGCAGGAGGCTCGATCTTAAAATGGCTTGAAGATGGACATAATATTCACATAATTTGGTTTACTGATGGTAGAGCTGGATATCGCAAGGCAAGAGAAAGAAATGAACTTGAGGATTGCAAAGAAACTAGAATAAGTGAAGACCAACTGGCTGAAATAAGATTAAAAGAGGCAGATTCATCCGCTGAATTCTTAGGAATAATAAAAGAAAATCGTCATTTCTTAAAATTTTATGATCAAGAACTCAAGAACCATATCGATAAGGCGGTTGAAAAAATTAAAGATATTATAAAAGATGCAAACATGTTTGTTATCCCGAGTGGAAATAATGAACATCCCGACCATCAAGCTACACATGATATTGCAATAAAGGTGGCACAAGAACTTAACCTTCAAAATCTTGTATTTTATGTATTTGCTTTATATAATCCGTTGAAAGCAGAAGGGGAACATTTAAAGAAAGTTAAGGTTGGAGAATTAAGATATAAAGCTTACGAAGCTTTCAAATTACATAAATCACAATTTTATATTAAAGAGTTTCTATCTTTAAGTCTATGGATCCGAGGAAAACGAAGAGACAGATATGGTTATTATAAACTAAAAGATGTTGGTAAATTTTATAATTTCTAAGTAATATTTGAAAAAAAAATTAAAAGTTATAATGTTTTCCAATATCTTCAAATTTATAATATCCGAATCTTTCTCTACGCTTTCCCTTAACCCACATACTGTTTCGAAACATTTCTCTGTCCCAAAACTGGGATTTATAAATCTGTAGAGCTTCATATAATTTAAGGCGTAAATCACCCATCTTAATTTTAACTAAATGCTCACCTTCTGCTCGTAAAGGATTGTATAAAGCATACACATAAAACTCGAGATTTTTTAAATTGAGTTCTTCAGCTGTTCTTACCGCAATCTCATAGGTAGCTTGATGATCTGTGTGTTCATTATTAGCACTTGGAATGATAAATCTATCTGCATCTTTTACTATCAGTTTTGCAAGTTCTACACCTTTATCAATATAATCTTTAACTTTTTGATCTGGAAATTTAAATAAATGTACTTTTTTATCTGGGAATCCTAAAAATTTTGCTGCTTCTTTTGCCTCTTTAAGTCCGATTTTTGCCACTTGTTCTTCAGTTAAATTTTTATTTTTTTCAGTTTCAATAAAATTTCCTTGCTTTTTTGCCCAAGTAATTATCGCTCTATTGTCAGAGATATAAATAACGTGAACGTCATGGTCTTCTTCAATCCATTTTAATATGCTTCCTCCACAGCCAAAAATCTCATCATCAGGATGAGGGCTGAATACTATGATCTTCATTTTATCCTCTATTTATTATATTTTATTTTTAGTAATTTATCGATAATTAGGATATTAGGTGATAAAAACAAGAATTAAATTTATTGAAGAAATCCTAAAGCTAATTTATCAATATTTGATAACTCACTTTTTTCAAAAATTCTATGGTCTCTAAGATAATCGTTAACAAGGAGACTTTTTTCAAATAAATCATCAAATTTCTGTTTAAAAATTTTTACAATATCTTTTTGTCGAGAAATATAAGAACCTAATAGAATATTTGATGGATCAAAGCTCGGTTGAATTAGCATTTCATCGTCTCTTAATGCAAAATTACTGAAATCTTCATGTGTTATTCTCACTTCAATCTTTTGGGGCGTGATCTGTTTTTCATATAAATGATTAACTAAATTTCTATATCGAATTGAATTTAAAAAAGCCTCTAATACATTTGAATTTAAAAGAATGAAGATTTCAATTTGTTGAACATGTTCAGCTAAAAGTTTTAGATTTTCTGCTAATATTTCAGCTAATTCTTTTTCTATTTTTAAAAACTCATGTTTAGTGAGTTCATTTATAAATGGATTTTCATAACCGATTCCAATTGCAATTCTCGAAACTCTGTTAGCGAAATATGGATAATAAACCCAATTAAGATTTCTAGTATCAAAATTTAAGAATTCAATCGGTTCTCCCACTTCTGGCTCTTTTAATTCATATACTTTAAAAAATGAATTTAATGAATCTTCAAGTGAATTTATTTTTTTATCTAAATCTTCACTTAATTCATTAATTTTTTTATTAATTATTTTCTGCCAAGCAACAATTGGATTTAATAAATTCATTTTCATTGGGCGATCGAAAATTTGTATTAGATCTAATTCATTTAGAACCGCACAAACTTTGTATCCCCTTTTTAAGGTTATGCCTAATTCATCTGAAACTCTTCTAAGATCTTCAATTTTTTTATTTTTAAGCAAAAAATCGTATATATGTTCAATATTCTTTTCCGATTTTCCAATTAATTCAAATATTCTACGTATAGAATTAATTTTATCTCCTTCACGTTGCTCCATTTTTCAGAATTTACTCCTTTTTACTGCTCCTTCTAACATAAATTTACAAAGAGTTTCAAAAACATTATCTACATTGACATTATTTTTAGATGATATTTCTATCCAACCAGCTAAATTATTTTCTTGGGCTACTTGAATTCCGTAATCTCGAAGAACCGATCTTTCATGTTTTTCTAGATCTAACTTAGAACCCACTAACATAATGGGAATTAATCCACTTCTTTGATATACAATTGATAACCAAGAATGAATATTCTCTAAAGTATTTAATCGAGTAATGTCATATAAAAATATTGTTGCGTTAGCTCCCAAACAATATGTTGGCAAAAGGAATCGAAATCGCTGTTCGCCTCCAAGGTCCCATATTTGCAGTTTGACTTTTTTGTCTAAGACATCAACAGTTTTTATATAGAAATCCACTCCGATAGTCAGCTTCTCATCTGGATTAAAAATGCCTTGGACATATCGTTTCGTCAAACTCGTCTTTCCTACTGACGCTTCCCCCAACATCAGCACTTTAAAGGTATAATCGAAACTAGGCATATTATATCAAATTTGTTTAGTTGTATCGCTATGTTATATATTAACTTAAGATTTAATAAATCTTTATAGATTTAAAATTCTCATAATTAAAGGAATTAAACATTGAAATAATTAGAAATTAATCGTTGAATTGTTTTTTTAATTACAAGGTTATTTTCTCTAGAATTCCTCTCCATAAGACGTATGAGAATATCGTTTTTTATAATATTATTAAAATTTACAATATCATCTTTAAGAAATATTTTTAATGTTTTACAGACTGCAAAACGAACAGATGGATCATCATCATCTATTAATTTTATTATTTCTGGCAAATAGGGTTGTAATTTTAATTCTCCAATTTTTTCTACTGCCACAGCACGTTTAACGAAATCTGGGTTTTTTAATTGAAATAGGAACAATAAATTATTATTTTTATTCAATTTTATAAGTAATCTAAGAAGTAGCTCACTTTGATTACCATCATAGTCATAGTTTTCAATTAAATATTTCTCTAAATATGGTTCAACTAACTCCTTTCCTAACTTTATCAGACTTTTATAAGCGATATTTTTATCAACATCACTCGAATTTGAATTAAGAACATCTAATAACTTTATAATACTTTTAAGCCCAATATCTTCGATTCTTATATCTTCCCATTTAATCCTATTCAACTTCTAAATATACACCAATTATAAAATATTTTTGTCAAATAAAATTTGTAAAATCATTTTTCTTTCAATTTTTGTCAAATTCTCACTAAGCTCTCTAAAAATTTCTATTTTTTTCCCAGTATCTTATTTTTATTTCTCTTAAAAAAGTATTGTTTCTATTATTTATATATTTTAATTATTAAATTAAAAATAAGCGACGTATTTCTGGTTAATAATTTAGGAAATTAATATAAACTAGTAATTATGATTAAATTTAAAAAAATATTATCAATACCGACAAAATTATTTTGTAAAATTCTAGAATTTTAACTACAAAATTTAAAATATGTAATTAAAGAAGTTATTCGCCTTGCAATTGAATATGGAGCTTCCTATTACGAGGTCCATCAAATTCTGCGAACATAATTCCTTGCCACGTCCCTAATACTAATCTTTTATTGTTAATTAAGATCTCTAAAGAAGGACCAACAAGTGTGGATTTGATATGAGCATCAGAATTTCCCTCCATATGTCTAAATCCGGCATTTTGAGGAATTAGTTTTCTTAAGAAATTTACTATATCTTTTTTAACGTAAGGGTCAGCATTTTCATTAATGGTTATTGCCGCTGTTGTATGTGGAACAAATAATCTACAAACACCATTTTGTATATTAGATTCTGATACAATATTATTTATCTCTCTTGTAATATCCATTAATATCTCTCGTTGGGGGGTATTTATATTAATCATTTTTAGTTCTATCATTTAATTTACACCAATTTTATATTATATTGAATGAATTTAAAAATTTAATTCTTTGAATTCAAAAACAATAAGGTAGAAAGGGTTTTAAAAAAAGAAAAATTATTTTTGGTTTAAATATTCATTCATTTCCATAGTAGAACTGGTTCGAATTAGAGCAGCTTTGAAAAATTGAAAGCCAATATCATAATAAGAACCATCTCCTCCAATATGAATAACATATGGAATATCTCCGTCAAATAATCCTTTAGTTTTTCGGATTTTATAGGCAGTTGAAATAGCCTCGGCAACGGTCGCACCGGATTCAAATAAATGATGCACCCATGGAACATTCCAAGAACTAACATTATCTTTAGCGGTAGAAACTTCGCTACAGCTCGTATTATTTACATAAACTATATTCTTACCTGCTACTTGGGTTGCTGCGGTAGCTAATTGGTTTAACACCATTCCTGCTCCACACCCCGGGCATAAACCATGACCTGGTTGAATATGAATTTGTGGCTCAAATTTTTTTCGATTTAACTTATATAAATCACTAGGTTTCTCTGCACCCATAATGTCAATTAAATTTCTCAATCTTTCATTTCGTAATTCAGTGAAATATATAATTTCTTCTATTTCTTTTTGTCTCATAGTTGGTTTAAAAAGGTGTCTAAACTTACCCATTGACTTTAAGTATTCAATGAATATTTCTCGATCAACGTCTAATCCACGATAAAATGAAAATTTAGGTATACCTTCTTTAATTCTAACTGTATAAAGAGGCCAATATCCACTATCTGTAGCCATTTTTGATATTTTATAAGCATCTTCTGCCGCATGCCGCCATCCTCTCATACAATCAGAGTAAGCTTGGATGAAAGCACCACCATTTGTTTTTAATGCTTCAATTACTTTTCCCATGAAATCATTAGGATATGCTGGATTTACAGTTGCTAAGAACATAGATTTACCGCCAAAAAATGCCATTGGTGTAACTAAATCTTGTTTAACACCAATTTTGCCAGGAATCTTTTCTCCAGCAGGACCAGTCGTTGTTGAAGCGAATGGTGGGGTGGCACCCGATTCTTGAATACCTGTATTCATAAAAGCTTCATTGTCGTAGTTAAAGAATAGCGTATTACATTTTTCATTTCGTGCGAGCAAATCTTCAACTTTAATAATATTTTTCTCTGGTTTTGACATTTTTACATATTCACCCCATGAATTTTATTTTTTCGCTCTCTTACTCCAAGATACATGTAGAGCTGACCTTTCATATCTTTCACATTTACCATATTCTTTTTAGCAACATTAAATTCATCCCTCGTAACATCTCGTCCACCTAATCCAACAATATATGACCTAAATAGTGTTCCTAGAGGATATACTGCTGTTGCAATTGAAGAGGAGAATGGCGGTAAGAGATTGTTTAATGAGTCACATTTCTCAAAAATAATTAATTTTTCAATATTATGTTCTTTAATTATATTTTGTAATTCATCATAAGGAAATGGACGATAAGTGCGTATTTTAATAAGCCCTATGTCTTTATTTTTAGTCATCCAGCTAATAATGTTTCCACACATGGAACCCGTAGTTATAAATGCAGTTCTGGAAGAATTATCTAAATTGAAAGTTTCAATTAAATCATATTTCCGTCCCGTTGCTTTTTTAAAGCGTTCAAACGCGTTTTTAATATGATTTAAAACTGGCTTTTTATCCACATCTAATCTCATTCTACCTTCCATAAAATAGCTAGGAGTCACAATCCCGCCCCATGTTCCTGGATGTTCTGGACTAATTTGATGCCTTGGTTTTTTCGGAGTCAAATTCCGGACAGTCTCATCAGGAATTAATGTTAGTTGTTGAACTGAATGAGATATAATGAAACCATCATGAACAAACATTGTGGGAAATAATGAGGCGTCTGAAATCATCACGGATAAAATAGCTGAATCATAAGTTTCTTGAACGTTTTCAGAGACAATACAATTCCAACCAAAATCAATTAAAACAAATTCCCAAGAGTTCCAAATTGATAAATTCGGAGCGTTAAAAGCTCTAGCCGAAATCATCATCGTCAATGGAACACGCCAACCAACTGCCATAGGTAAAGCCTCAGCCATTAATAGATAGCCTTGAGAAGCAGTTGCTGTAAATGTTCTTGCTCCTGCAGCACATGCAGCTGTAGAATAACTCATAGCCGCTAATTCTGATTCAACATTAATAAAGGCTGCTTTTAATCTACCCTGATGCACAACATCGGATAATCCTTCAACTGATTGAGTTTGTGGCGTAATTGGAAATGCACATATAACATCTGGGTCAGTTTGTGTTATTCCGCCTGCGACAGCATAATTTCCAATCATTGTAGTCTCAATAGGTTCTTTAATTTCCTTAAAAAATAATCTCATTGGCTCAATTGACATTTATTTTTCACCTCCAATTATTCCTCCACGGCACATGTGCCGGGTCTTTGTTTTAATTTTTTTGATAGGGCATTTACTGGGCAAATATTTACACAATTTAAACACGATTTACAATGAAATTGATCAACCCCCGTCATGTGCCATAATTCATCCTCACCTTTCTCTCTTAAAATAGCGAAGTCAGGACAAATATACCAACATTGAGCGCAATCAGTACAAGTTTCTTTATCCCATATTATATCATATTCACCCCAAGAACCGGTTTTTACTTGTTTACTGCCATAAGAAATAACATCTTCATCGCAATACCATACTCCCGCCTTATCTAATTCCTCATATCCAGGTAAATATGGATCAACTTGTGTCCAAGCTACTTTAGTATCCACAGTGAAATCTATCTCATCTTCTACCTCATATATACAAGTTGCATCTATTGCTTGTTTTATAGCTTTAATATTCTTTTCGATAATCGAGCCCTTAAATCTATTTTGGATGGCATTCGATAATTCTTCCAATGAAAAAAGTTGAGAAACTCTAATTAATGCACCAAGAATTATAGTATTAGTAATATTTCTTCCAAAAACATCTAAAGCAATTGTAGTAGCGGGAATTGTAGCAATATTTAGATCCTTTCTCTCAATTAATTCTTGAACTTCTAATTGATTCATATCTGTATTAATAATTATCCATCCACCTTTTGGGAGTCCCTCAGTTACATTAATCTCCCACATTAGGGATTCATCCAAAATGGCTACAAAATGAGGAGCGTAGACTTGTTCATTTGACCTAATTAATTCCTTGCTTAAACTTAACCGCACATAACTTTCAGTTGGACTGCCCATTCTCTCAGCTCCAAAACGAGGCTGGCAAATTCCATAACCGTAAAATGCTTCTACACATAAGTTTGAAGCAGTTACACCTCCTTGTCCGCCACGCGCGTGGAATCTAAGGTTAATACAATTGTGTTCTAAAACTTCTTTAATCTTTTTTGGTGTTATCATTTTTAAAATCTCATTTTTGAATCTTCTATTATTTTAAAATAAAACGCCAAATAAATTTTTAATTCTAATAAGAAATAATAAATAGATATAATTTATTAATAAAATTTATTGTCTATTTTATATTATAGCGATTAGGTAAATTACTTTTTTTTTATAAATTTTATTAAGTTTCTTTCTTAGTTAAACATATATGTTTAATGATAATCTTCCAGAAATTAAAGATATTTCATTTTTATCTGAAATACAAAACATAGCAATTATTGGAGTTTCAAAAGGTCGAAACTACTTTTTTCTTAAAGCACATCAAGAGAATTTTAATGGAAAAATTTTTGCAATTAATCCAAAAATAAAGATAATTCCGGGGTTTGACGACGGTACTCAAGGGAAAATATTTCCTTCAATTAAAGATATACCAGAATCAGTCGATTTTGCATTTATCGCAGTTGCAAAAGAACAGATCTTAGAAGTGATTGATGATTGTGTAGAAAAGGGCGTTAAATTAGTAAGTATTTTTACCTCGGAGTTCTCAGATTCGGGAACGGAAGAAGGAATCCAATTAGAAAAGGAGTTAATTAAACATGCAAAAAATAAAGTGAAAATACTTGGGCCAAATGGAATGGGCCTCTATTATCCAAAAAAAGGAATTGCTTGGCGTTTGGGGTTTCCAAGCAAACCAGGTCGAATTGGTTTGATCTGTCAATCAGGAGGCCTTGCAAATCTCGCAATATTTATGGCAAAGGAATTAGGTTTGACTTTTTCTAAAGTTTTTTCTTTCGGAAATGGAGCAGATCTTGATTTTGTGGATCTTTTAGCTCATTTATCTCAGGATAATGAAACAGATTATATTATTATATATTTAGAAGGCATAAAAGAAGGAAGGGGTAAAGTCTTAAGAAAAGTTTTAGAAAAAAATAAAAAACCTATTATATTATTAAAGGGAGGCGTTTCAAATACTGGCCAAATAGCTGCAAAGACACATACTGCAGCTCTTACGGGAAAAAATGAAATTTGGGATGCGTTATTTAAACAATTTGGAGTTATTCAAGTTGAAACTCTCACAGAATTATTATGTGGCGCTTTAATTTTAGACTATTATGGTGCTTTTAAAGCTAAAAACTTTGTTATTGTATCAATATCTGGTGGATATGGGGTGATGCTTACTGATTTAGTTGAAAAATATGGTTTAAATGTTCCCAAATTTAATGATGATATTCAAAAAAAAATAGATAAATTATTTTATATGAGAGGTACCAGTCCAAGAAATCCAATTGATTTTGCTGCTCAATTTTATGATATGGAAACCTTAACAAAGATTTTTGAACTTGCTTTATCTGATAAAAAAATAGATGCAATGATTTTTGATATCCCCGCATTATATTTTGATCCCCGTTTTAGATTCCTTAAATATATTAACTGGGAAGAGAATTTATTAAATGCATTAAGTATAGGGCAAAAATATCATAAACCTATTTTTATTATAATTCAGCGTGTAGATTTCCCTAAAATAAGATATGATATTATTAAAAAATTAAGAATAAAAAAAATTCCAGTATTTGGGCAACCAAAAGAAATCCTTCCATTCCTTAGAGAATTAAATAAGAATTTTAATAAAGGTAATTAATTCTTTAAAAAATTCAAGATATCATTTACATTCCTTTTTCGAATTAAATTTTTCATATTTTCGAACTGTTCTTTATTAAAATCTAAAATCGGAAAAGTTTCTATTAAACCTTTTACTTGTGTGAGCCCTAAATACTTTCTCGTGTATTTCGAATTAGAATACTTGTAAGTTGTCAAAAATTCACTATCAAGTTTTTCTCGAAAGTGTTCTAATATAAGATTAAAATAATTTTTTAATAATTTCTGATTTTCTACTGAGAGTTGATGCGAGAAAAAAATTTGAATTGGATGTGTCCTATATGTATTACCCGAAACAAGAATCCCATCAACATTAAATTGATTTTTAATTATATTAATCCCTACTCTTCCCTTCTCTGAGCCTGAATCCACTGTTCGAACAAATAATATATTCGATTTGATTTTTTTTTCTAATCCTTCATTAACTTCAAGTGTTAATTTTTTATATTTATTATTTTGATAATTATTTGCATCAATTACGTTAATTTTAATAATTCCGCCGTTTTTTGATACTTCCTCCATTAATAAGTAATATTTAATGTGTAATGGATTATCAGCGCGATGATTTTTGAGAAATTCTTCAAATTCTGAGCCTGCTCTGTATTTAAATTTGGGTTTTAAAAGATAAGTCTTTTCTAAAATCTGGTCTTCTTTTTTAATTTTTATTCCATTAAATTCTTGAATTTCTACTAATGGTTTCTCTTTTCTTTCAAAAAAACATAAGCATATATTTGTTCCAGTAAATTCGAAGATTTGCTTTTCGAAGATAACAACTCTTTTAATATGGTAATATTTTAGGAAATCTTCTCTAATCTTATTGGATACTGATGCACCAAATAGAAAATTTGATGGGATAATATATATCAAATTTGCAATTTTATTTCTTAAATCATTAACCATAGCAATTTGATATAAATCCTGATACCCCTTATTCTTATTTTCAAAATAGGGTAAATAATTTTGAGTTTCTTTATGTTTTCGGATGTATCCTAGATATAAATAAGGAGGATTTGTAATATGATATGGAGTGAATTTGAATGTTTTTAGAAATTTTGGGAAGTTCTTTAAATTATCACGTAATTTTATATTTTGTTTGGCAATATTTTCATCAATATCATAATTTTTAGCAGTCTCAATGCACTTATTGACCATTTTTTCTTGAATATCTGATAAAAAAATATGGGTCTTAAAGAAATTAACTCGTTCATTCTCAGGGATATGATTTAAAATTGGAAAAATTAGATTTCCCTCTCCAGCATAGAGATCTATCCATAAAAAATCATATAGATTATTTTTAATTGTTGGAAAAATTGATTCTTCAAATATTTCTGCAGATGTAAGATGTTCGCCCAGATACCTTCTCTTATTTTTAAATTTCATTTTTTTTATTCCCATATTAAGTAATAGGGAAAGTTAATGTAGCTACAGTAGGTACGTGATCAGAACCAAATTCGGCAAGTGTGTCAACTTCTGGGAGCATGTCTCTAAGTACATAGTAATCAACAATCTCTTGATAACCTGAAGCATATATATGATCTATTCCTGCCCGTTGATCAACCGGAACAGCTATCCCAGTATTATTAAAATATGAATGAATCGGATAGATAGTTGATTCCTCGGGATGGGTCCAATTCTCACCAAGATTAAAATCTCCCATTAAAATTTTTGGTTTTGTAGAAGATGTAAAAACCGGCTCTATTTTCTCAACGAGAAAATTTACTTGTCTTGTTCTATTCTCTCCACTAGTCCCAAGATGTGTTACAAATACATCTAACTCGAGTGAACTATTTATTCTAACGACGCAATGGATATAAACCCTTCTCATAGAAATGCTGGGTATCTGTTCACCCCTTTGAGATGTTATTGGATATTTACTCAGGAGTGCGCAACCAAACGAATGTTCACTTTCTGCAGGATAATAATAGTAATACATATTTAACCTTTTTGCCAACCAAAATGTCATATCTACCCCTTGAGTTGTCATTCTACCATTTTCCACTTCTTGAAGCCCAATAATATCGGGCTCTGCGACTAAAATGTTCTGTGCTAACCGTTCAAAATTTAGTAAATCATCTTCACCTTGTCCAAAATGAATGTTATATGTCATAAACGTAAATTCATTTTTTGTTGAACTTTCTACAGGTGTTTCGCTAACTCCAAACATTATAATTGAAAATATCAGTGGAATGAAAAATAAAAATATAAGAATAATTCTATGATTTTTCCTCATCTAATTCCCTCCTCCTTTTTTGATTTGAATGTAATTGAAAACCAAGTTGAAATAGAAAAAATAATTCCTGCTAGCAGTAATATGAATGGCCCTAGATCTTTTAAAAATTTAAATGTATATGCCCATTCATCTGCAAAGGCATGCAAAAAAATAAATAAAACTAAAAAGGCGAGTCCAATTGTTATAGAATTAGAAATTGTTTTTAATTTCTCCCATTTGAAATTTATTTTTAATAATCGGAACAATAATAAATAGAAATTTAAATACATGATTACGAGAGAAATTGAAATGAGGATACTTGCAATATAGGTTAAAATTTTTCCAAGAAATAGGAATAGACACAGAGACAAAATCATAAAACCATTCAGAATACCTATTATTTTTATATTTGAAATTAAATCTACGTTTACAAATAGTATTATACAAATCGCAATCATTAGTGCAACTATATTTAAAATATTGTTAAAAGAATAACTAGTTGCAGTATATTGGGCAATTGCGTTGGGATAAAGGAAGAGATTAATTAAGAGAAATAAGAACATTCCTAATCCTATAAAGATTAGGGAATAAAGAGTGCTGAAATTATCTTTTTTCTCTATAACTTCTTTAGATTTTGTGGAAAATCTTGGAAAATGCAATCTCGTGAAATAGATACAAAAAAAGCTTAAAGGAATTTGAATAAATAACCAGATATATTGCGTTATAAACCAATAATCTGCGATTAAACCCGGTGGTAATAATGAAATATCTTGGGAAAATCCAATTGTTCTAATTAAATAATCAATAAGAAATGCACAAAATATTGAAAATGTAATTATTATTACTTTATGATTTAATTCAATATCATCAGCTTCTTCTGACCAAAGGGTAAGGAATGTGCTCATAAAAAAGCCGTAAAATGCGATTATTATTCCCGAACAGATAACATCCCATATAAATGGTAGATGAAATGCCATTAATAATCTAGTGATAGTAAGGACATATATAGAAAAAGTCATAAAACGACTTTTCTCAATCTTCTTACAAATTGTATTGGTCAAGGCTGGTAAAAAGAAAAAAATTAGGGTAATAAGGATGGGATAATATTGTGGTTGCCTTGAAAACACTGCATAATACATGCCCATATATAATCCTGTTAAATATGCCTTTAAACCTTGGATGAAAAACAAAGTCATTAATACTGTGACAAATATAAGCGTGAATAAGGGTTTAGATTTTAATTTAGTTTCTATTTCTGAAAATGAAAAATCAGATTTTGTTTTATTTGACATCTTTTTCACTTAAAATAATCAAATTGGAATGAAAAACTAAAAGATAGTTATATACTTAATTCATCTAGTTTATATATTTTTATCAATATTAATTAAAAATCATTTTACTTTTTATTTTTATATTTTATTCCAAAATTCACTAGGTGTTATCGATTTTTTAATTTTAGAAAATGGGCATACTGTAATGCAATTCCCGCAATCGCCGCTATTTTCTACCCAGAATTCAAAACATTTTTCGACATTTACATAATATTTCTTGACACCTGGATTGTTTGATGATGATTCTCCTTTAAAGCTCGGCTCTCTATCCTTAGTTATTGCATCATTCTCACAAGCATCAGCACATTTATAACATTCCCTACAAGTTTTCTTAATTTTTTTAATAAATTTAGAGTTAGGTTTATCAGATTTTAATGGTAGATCTGTAAAAACTTTACAAATTCTAACCCTTGGACCATATTCAGGAGTGATTAATAAGCCTGATCTTCCTAAAGCGCCTAAACCTGCATCGATTGCTAGAGGAATGCTTAAAGCAGTATCATTCCCACATTGAATTGCCCTATATCCAAGATTTCTGATAAATTCGCCAACACATGCTATTGAAAATGCCATTTTTGAATACGCAATAGCAGTTGATGCTGAGGATGGTTGTGCAGGTGCAGTTGCTAATCCATCTGAGTTCATTTCTATTGCTATTACAATAGCTTTATTAATTCCTTTCGGTAAAAAGATGGGTTGTTTGGAAAAAGTATCGTCATTCTTAGTAGATTTAATTCGGTTTTTATCCATTTCTATTTTTGATAATGCTTTTACTTTTAAATCAGTGTTATAAATCCATTTTTTGTCAATATCTGTAATTCCTACTAGCGATGCTCCATAAAACTTTGCAACTTTTTTAATTTTTCGAGTAAATTCATTAAGATTTTCAATATTATGTTCGGGTCTTGTCCAATTTGTGCCATATTCATCTATTGTATGAATTTTCTCTCCTTCCCATGCAAAAGCAAATGGAAACTTATCATAAATTGTCCATCCAGCTTTCACAAAAGCGAAATCAAAACGTGTATATCCTTCTTTCTTAGATTTAATGTGTTTTTCAATGTTAGTAAAAAACATCTGTCTGTAAGTTGGTAAAGTCTTGTCCCAGAAAGGTCTATAGATCATATGATTTTTTGCATCAAAACGTTGATAACTATCATCAATTTCATAATATTGACTTAATGTACTCTTATTACTCGTGATGTTTGCGTTCATTAATAATAATTACACTATAAAAAATAAAAAGTTTTGAAAAAGATCCAAAATTATCTAAAAAAGTAGTATGAAAAAATGTTCTAAGTATCGAATATCATAAATATATTAAAAATTTAAAATAATAAGAATTAATTTGGTAAAAACAGTAGATTGGTCAAAATATTTTTCAATGGATTTGAAGAAAATTGAAAAATTACACATAATTTTTGGAGTAAAGAAAATTTACGCTATGGGATTAATGCCGGTTAGAGGTCCGAAAGGGTTTAGAAAATTAGATTACCAATTTGCTCAAAATGGTCTAAATGTAAATGAGGTAATGGATAAATTAGGAGAGTGTCATATTAATGTTTTTGGTTTAGTTATTAAAGACACTGATGGTGCATGTACTTGGGACACAAATATTGGATGGAATCCTACTGATCGAGACATTTTAGGAGAATTTTGTGATGCTGGAAAGGATAGAAATATTACATTAATGGTCTCATTCACATCAATGAATGATGCTTATCAAGGATATTTACATCCAGAAAGAGTGAGTATTCACGGTAAAAGCGGAAAAAAACATGGGATAGAATATAAAAAAGGAGAAATATCAACCCATAATGAAGGTGAAATGAGAGTTGATTTACCAGATGGTATTTCTTTTGAGGAATATCAGAAAAAAATCCCCTTCTTAACAAATAAAATAGATGAAAAGATTGGGGCTTCTAGAGGCACTCGCGGACAAGGTTATATTCCCTTAACTAGTTTCATGTGTCCAAATAGTAAACATATTGATTATCTTCTAGAGCTAACGAAAGAGATAGTAAAGAATTATCCTATTAAAGCTTTTTTTGCAGATTATATCAGATATGATGGAGCATTTATTGATTTATGTGCTTGTGATCATTGTGTTAAATTATTTCATGAGAAATTTGGAGAGAAAGCAAAAATCATTAATAGTAAGGAATGGTTTGATTTTAAGGCCAATGCTATTGCTGAATATGCTCAGAAATTACAAGATACGATTAAATCTATTAATCAGGATTGTATCACAGGATGGTTTTGTCTTCCTGGACCAAAAAAAATATTATCAAGGAAAAGATTGGGCCAAGATTGGAAGAAATTATCTACGATTTTGGATGTTGTCTCACCTATGGAATATCCGTATTTAATGGGAACTAGAGATGATGGATGGTTTTGGGGTAAAGTAGGTGATATTTTCTATTGGTATTTTATTAGAAATATGAGAAAGCGAGCTCACGAATTCGGTAATACTCCTGTATTATCTATTACTAATTCCATAGAATGTAATACTGAAGAGATGTTGAAACAAATGAAAGGCTTCGATTTTGGTTTAGGTATCGCTCTCTTTAAATATTATGGAACAAGTGAAAGCCAATGGAGGGCAATAAAAAAGTATGCGGAGGATGAATTAGGATTGAAAAAAGATAATGTAATTGAACAATAATGGAAAGGTTCAGATAAACGAGGAAGGTAAAAAATCTTTTATTGTTTAAAATTCGTATCAATATGATTAAATTTTTATAAAATCAATTAAATGAAATAAATTAAAATACGTTTTTATAAGGTAAATAAATAATGAGTTATGAAGAAGAAAAAGATGAAACCTTCATTGACAAATTAAATAAATCATTCCTTGATTTTGTTGGAAGTGTTTTTGGTGATTCTGGAAGAGATTTTGTAAAAGAAACACAAGAGAAAGTTGAAGATTTATCTAGTAAATCGATTAAGAAGTTTATGGAATTCACCGATTCGGTTTTAGAGAACTTGAACTTGAAAGATAACGAACAAGTTATGAAAACAAAAGAAACTGTTGAGGATTTGTTGAAACAAACAGGTTTGTTAAAGGAGGAAGAAGAAGAGGAATTTTAACTTAATAAATTTGATTACTAAAATTTATTTTTCATAATATTTTTTGTTTCTTTAAAAGTGTTTTAATCTCCTTTTCTGAGACATTAAACAATTCACTTATTACTTTTAAACTCATATCCATACTCATCCCCATTGCTGTGTAATCTTTATAGAGCTGAATCCACGTAGTTCTATTCTCATGGTATTCTTTTGGATGTTTTTTTTGTAGGTGTTTCCAATATGGTCGTTTTAACATTTTTCCACATATAGGGCACTCTCTGGTCTCTTCAGTGATATCTAAAGGTTTTTCTTTTGTGCTTTTTTTTTTATTTTGTGGCATGAAATATCACATTAGTTTCTAAAATTGAAATATCTTAAATTTATATGAATTTATTATTAATATTTTAATTTTTATTTATCTATAATCCATACCAAAATTTTATCAGAAATATAAATTTTATGAGATTTCTTTCGCTATAAAAGATCTCTAAGATTATTAGATTGGCAGTATTTCTCTAAATTTCTCAACATACCGGTAATTTTTGTTCTTAAAATGAGTTCCGCTGCACTTTTACCAATTAAATTGATAAAATCACTACTTAATTCAAGAATTTGAATGAATACACCAATTTTTACAGTGTTTGTAGAGATCTGTTTGATTCTCAAGCGTCCTTCTAACTTTTTAACATCTTTATTATTTCGAACATTAAATTCTATTAATCTTCCCTTTTCCGGTACTTCTCCCTTATCCAGTAAAACCATTTCTCCAGTCATTTCTATTGGAATGTTTAGAAGATTTCCTACAGTTAATTTAACTTCATCAACAATCACACTCCGAAATACATTGGGAGAAATGAACTCTACTTCAATTTTAGAAACGGGACTAATAATTTCCCAAAGTTTTTCTTTATAAATAGCTTCTGCAAATGTATCTCCATTACAATTATTTATTTCTACTACTTTTGTAATTATATTTGCGGTCAAAGATTGTTCTAGCTTTTTTAATTATTTTTTATTAAAAACTTAAAAAGTTTTAGATATTTTATAGTTTATCTCCTTCTTTTTTTTACATACGTTGCAAATAAAGAATCGAAGTGCTTTTTAAATCTTTGACAATCTTCTTCTGAAATTAAAATAGGTTCTCCTATTTGGAGTGCGCCCCAATAAATTCTTGCTAATTTTTCAACCAATTCTGCCAATTTAACAACTTGTCCCATAGATCTTGCACATACTAAAACTCCATGATTGGCTAATAATACACCATTTTTTATACCCATAACTTCAAGTGCTTTTTCTCCAATTTCTTCAGTATGTGCCTTACCAAATTCTGCTATATCAACAGATCCACCTAAAAATACAACTTGTTCTTCCATAATTACTGGGATTTTTTTTTGCACAACAGAAAGCATAGTTGCAAATGGTGAATGAGTGTGTATTACGCAATTAGCTCTTGGACGCGCTTCATAAATAGCTACATGAAGCCGATATTCTGTAGAGGGCAATTTTCCTGAACTTAACGGCGCGCCATCAAATTTCATATGAACTATTTCATCTTTCACTAAGGTTGTATATTGATTAAATGATGGTGTGATGAAGAGTTCATCCTTTTTTGGAATTCGAATACTTACATTACCTTCTCCTGCTTCCACTAAGCCTTTAGTAAAGATTGCTTTCGCTCCATTTACAACTTCTATTCTAAGTTGGTCTTCTTTATCAGCTTCCATAATTTTCTATAAATATTTGAAAAATTATAAAAATTTCGATATTTTTATATTTATTCACTCTTAGATCAATCATCGTTGATTAAAATCTATTAATGAAAAAAGATCTTCCTTTTTTAGATTAGCAATATTTTTTTTTAAAAGTACAAATTTGAAGGTTCGAGGATATTTGGATAAAAAGGACGGAGAAAATTCCGCGCGCAAAAGCAGAGATGACATTTGTCCGCATATCCATTTTGAGGCTTATATCCTTTTTCAATCGCAATTTCAAGAAGATTTTTAGGTCCACCCTTAGCTACTAACTTACCTATTATCGGATGTTTTCTATAATTATGCTCACTTATTATTTCAGATAAGGATTTTTTCTTGGCATTCCCGATACAAATTCCATGACACGATTGATGAGAAACCCATCCATTGGGATCAATTGAAAACAGCGGAGTCTTAAGAATAAGGCATTTATCTGAGGGTATTGTGTTCATTGAGTAATATTTTGATAGTTCTTGTGTAGCTCGACCTGTCACTATTACCTCACTATTTATTATCTCGCAAAACTCAAACTCTTTTGAAAGAACATCAGTCATACTTTTAGTTTGTTCGTTAAAAAGATTTTTTTCATTTTCCGGTCCTAGATATTTGGGCATCAAACCTATCCATTCAATCCCAACTTCATGAGCAGCTTTTATTGCTCGCCTTACGACATCGAGCGAAATAAATTCTTGATGAAATGCGTCAACGCTAAAACCAATGCGATATAATCCCGCTTCTTTTAACTTTAGGGCATATTTCTTAGCAATTAAATCACTTTTTCCCCAATATCCATTCGTTGGTAACCCAATCTTTGTAATATCAAATCTTTTCACTTCTTCAATGAGGCTGACTAGTAAATTAAGATTAAGTAGAGGTTCTCCTCCAAAAAAACCGACTTCCTCAACTATATAATTAGATGTTAAGTCTTCTAAATAGCTTTTTACATCCTCTAATTCTATTGTAATTTTGTCTTGATTTGGTGATCCTAGAAGCGCACAATGTTTGCATTCATTAGTGCATTTATATGATATAAGGAAAGTAATCATAAAAATTTTTTTTTTACTATTATCAATACTCATTTTTCCAATTCCTCTTTAATTTTTAAAATCCATAATTTTCTATAAATATTTGAAAAATTATAAAAATTTCGAGTTTTAATTATAATTTATGACAGAATCAATGAAGAAATATATTGGCATTGACTTAGGTGCAAGTGCGGGAAGAGTAATAGTGGGAGTTCTTGAAAGCAAACTCTTAAAATTGGATGATGTATACCGTTTCTCCAATGAAGGTATTCATATATTTGATTCATTATATTGGGATTCTCTAAGACTCTTCGAAGAAATACAAAATGGTTTGAAAATATGTGTAGAGAAGTATGATCCCAATTTTGATGGAATTGGAATTGATAGTTGGGGGGTTGATTTTGTTCTTTTAGATGAAAATTATGAGCTTGTTGGCCTCAATCATCATTATCGAGATAAGCGAACTGATGGAATGGTTGATAAAATGTTTAAGGTCGTTCGAAAAGAAGAAATCTTTAATCAAACTGGAATTCAATTCATGCCAATTAATAGCTCTACTCAATTATTTTCTATGGTAAAATCCAAATCCCCACAACTAACTATTACTAAAAAAATTTTAATGATTGCAGATTACTTTAACTTTTTGTTATCAGGAAAAATTGGTTCGGAATATACTTTAGCAACAACATCGCAGTTATATAATCCAATTAAGAAAGAATGGGCGTTTGATTTAATAAAAAAGTTAGGGTTCAATCCTAAATGGTTTCCCGATATTATAAACCCTGGAACTATTCTTGGAAAAATACATAACTCTACAATAAATAAAACTGGTTTAGATGAAAACACACCCGTTATTGCATCTCTCTGTCATGATACTGCTGCAGCAATTGCAGCAGTCCCACTTGAAGAAGAAGTTAAGAATTGGGCTTATATTAGCTCGGGTACTTGGAGTTTAATGGGGTTAGAATTATCTCAACCTATAATAAATCAAAAAGTCCTTAAATATAATTTCACTAATGAAGGAGGGGTTTTTGGAACAATTCGCTTTCTTAAAAATATTATGGGATTATGGTTAATTCAAGAATGCAAACGAATATGGGAAGAACAAAATAGAACAAAAATTTCTTATGATGAAATTGAAAAATTAGCGCAAAGAGCAAAACCACATACTAGTTTTATTTTTCCAGATAATAATATGTTTTTAAACCCAAATAATATAATTGAAACAATCCAAAATTACTGTAAAGGAACAGATCAAGATGTTCCTACGGAGATAGGTTTCATTTCTAGAATAATTTTTGAGGGATTAGCTTTTAGATATCGTCAAATTCTCGAACAATTACAAGAATTTTCAGATAAAAAGATCGAAAAAATTTATATTATTGGTGGAGGTTCACAAAATGAACTTTTATGTCAATTTACATCCAATGCCACTAATCTTCCTGTAGATGCTGGACCAAGTGAAGCTACAACTATTGGAAATATTTTAATGCAGGCTGGAGCGACAGGTCAAATAGAATCACTTGAACAATTACGACGTATTGTTAGGAATTCTTTTAAAATAAAATCTTATAAACCAGAAAATAATTCAAAATGGGAAAAAGCTTATAAATTGTATTTAAAATATCAAGAAATGCAAAAAGATAAGCCGATTAATTAACCTCAAATGCATAAATATTAAAAAAGAAAATAATATATAATATTTGAATGGATAAGAAAAGAATTGTAAGATATAGGGAGAAATTAGAACAAATAGATGAATTCTTAAATTATCTTAAGGAATGGGAAGTTATTAGGAAATGGTATCAAAAGAACTTATAGATCAAATAATTGATGATTTTTCATTTGCATTTACAAATAAAGAGATATTAGGGATCTTATTATTCGGATCTTATATATTTTAAAGAAGAATTATTATCGATGTGATATCAACCCCACTTTCTTATTAATTCTTTACCTGTTACTTTTCGTACAAGATCAACTGCTTTAATAACATATTTATGGCATGTTTTTCCCCAAATATTATCATCTAAATATTTTTGAAGTCCGGAAGGATCGCTAAAGTCTATTCCGCAAAGATCTTCGCAAATTACAGAACCAAACTCTTTTTCGAAATAATGTACAAATTTCGCTGCTCTTAAATATATTCTTGGTTTGGCTCCAAACTTTATCGGTTTTTGCCCACCCATAATTATTCCGATTGCAGCACAACCAGCACACACAGCACCACAAGGTCCCTTCCATCCATGCATACTCTTAAATCCACCAAACCCCCCAGCAAGAGGAATGGTTAGATTATTAAAAAAGAAATTTTCTAATCCTAATACATCTAGGATACTTGTAAATGTCCAAGCAGCACAATTTTTATCTCCTTCACCAAATCGTAAATTCTTTTCTAATTCTTCAATTTTTTCATCAAAACACTTATCTAAGTCAACTTGATCTGAATTTTTTGCATTCATCATAATTATTATTCAATTTAATTCTATAAAAAATTGAAGAAAAGTAGTAAAATTAAAAGTAAAGTTATTTCTATTTAGATTAAAATATTCTGTATAAATAAAAAATTTATAGATTTATTATGAAAGTTGCAAAATATTATAATAATGATGATGTTAGATTAGAAGAAATGCCTAAACCTCAGATCAATTATGGAGACCTATTAATAAAAGTAAAAAAATCTGGAATTTGCGGAAGTGATATTTTGGAATATTATCGTTTTGCTAAAATGAAAAAATTAGGAGTTGATAGTCTCGTTCTAGGTCATGAGATGACGGGTGATATTGTTGAAATAGGTGAAGGTGTTTCAGATTATAAGTTAGGGGATCGAGTTTTTGTGTCCCATCACGTACCGGATTTCGATTGCCATTACTGTCTACTTGGACATCATACAGCTTGCCATTTATTACACAATACAAATTACGATCCTGGGGGTTTTGCAGAATATATTAGAATTCCTAAAATAAATTTAGAAAAAAAAGGAGTATATGTTCTCTCAGTTGATATGACATATGATGAAGGTGTTTTTATAGAACCATTAGGGTGTGTGTGTCGAGCTCAGCGTTTAGCAAATATTAGAAAAGGGCAAACGCTTTTAATTTTAGGTAGTGGCGTCTCTGGGTTATTACACCTTAAGGTAGCAAAAGCAAAAGGTGTTGAAAAGATAATTACAACTGATATTAATGAATACCGATTAAAAAAGGCAAAAGAATTTGGGGCAGAAGTAGTTCTTCATGCAAGCAAAAATATACTTGCGGAGGTAAAAAAATTTAATGAAGACAGACCTCCTGATTGTATAATTGTATGTACAGGTGCATTATCTGCTGCAAAACAGGCAATAGAATGTGCAGGCCCTGGAACGGTTATTATTTATTTTGCAGTCCCAAAACCCGGCATAAATATAGAAATCCCCATAAATGATTACTGGAGGAATGAGGTTGTTATTATGACTTCTTATGGCGCTGCTCCTGAAGATCTTGATGAAGCATTTGAATGGATTAAATCTAAAAAAATAAAGGTAGTAGATTTAATTTCCCATAGATTTTCGCTTAGAGATGCTGGAAAAGCCTTTAAAATCGTATGTAAAGCAGGAGAATCTTTAAAAGTTATCTTTGAACCTGAGAGAGATTAAATTCTAAAAATTATTTCTTAAACAATTTACTACATTAAATATTTTTTTGAATAATCAAATATTACAATAGTGAATTATTAATTATTTTATCATTTTTGATGTCATCAATCCAAGATATGTTCTTTTAGCTAAAATCTCAATTAAAATAAAGGTAAATATTGAAAAAAAAATATGTAAATTTTTTTTTTTACCCATTTTGGTAAATTTCAAATGCATCATCTACACTAGCGTTGTTATGAACTATTTCTCTTACTGCTTTAATCATTCCAACAGGTTTATCAGATTGAAAAATGTTCCTTCCCATGTCTACGCCGACTGCTCCTTTATCTATAGCATTTTTAGCCATCTGCAAGGCATCACGTTCTTCAATTTTCTTACCACCCGCAATAACAACTGGCGCTGGGCACATACTAGTAACCTCCTCAAAATCGTCACAATAATAAGTTTTAACGAAAGTAGCACCCATTTCAACTGCCATTCGAGATGCCATACCCAAATATCTTGCATCTCTTACCATCTCTCTACCAACAGCAGTAACTGCTAGAACTGGGATGCCATACGTTTGACCCCAATTTACCAATTTCGAAAGATTCATAATTGATTGTTTTTCATATTCACCACCGATAAAAATCGAGCATGTGATAGCAGATACATTCAATCTAATCGCATCATCTATAGCAACATTGATTTCTTCATTTGAGAGTTCCTTAAGCATACTCGCACCAGCTGAAACTCTCAGAACTATTGGTTTATTAACTTCTGCAGGAACACAGTTTCGAAGCATTCCACGTGTTAACATTAAAGCATCAGCATATTCAAAAAGTATATTTAAGTCTTCAAAACGTTTCAAAGCACCTGGAACATTCCCAAAATAACCGTGATCAACCGCTAACATTACGCAATGCCCAGATTTTGGGTTAATTATCCGTGATAAGCGATTTTTCATTCCCCAATCCATAGTAATTCACTTACTTTTATTATTTTTTTTTGTTTGATTATAATTTTTTAATGTTAATTTAAAATTCCTTATATCTAATACTTCTTAATAGATTAAATTTTTATTAACTTTTTTGATTTTTTTTAAAGACTTAAGGATACTAACTAATAAACTCATTATTAACTATATTTACTTTTATAACTAGGTCTAAATTCGATTTAATTTATTACTTTGCAAGAAAAAAAAGGTGGCTTCTCCTTGTTAGGAGAAGCCGTTCTCCCCCCATTACCCTATGTGGCTTTTTTTAAAAATTTTAGATCAAAGTGATTTATAATTTTTAATCCTATTTGCTTTATTTCTTAATCTTTGTAATCTAGCAAAATCAATCTCAGTAAAAATATCCTTTACTCTATATTGCTCAAGATAGAAATCTTCTTGCTGTCTTTCGCTTAATTCTTTAAACGGAGTATTAATATGTAAATCTTTTTTTATATATATCAAATTATTTGATAATACTTTCATTATTTTCACTTTTTGAGTTCTTTTTTTGTCTCGGACTTTTTTTTTACCCAAAAAAAAAAAATTAAGTACTAAAATATCTTTTTTCCACATATATAAACTTTTTGTTATAAATTTTTTTCTTAGAAAAAAAATTCTAATATAAAATCACTTGATAATGAATATTTTTTTACAACAAAAAGATAAAATTAAGAATCAAGCTATAAATTTACTAGAAATTATAAAAAACCTATAGTAAATGAGAAAAATAAGAGAACTATAATTGTTAATGATAGGTATATGATCAAATTGATTAAATTTTTCTTACTTTTTGTTTTTTGAAAGCGATAATAATATAATAATTTATTTAATATTGCTGCACATAATCCAAAAACAATCATATTGATAGACAAGGTAAGATCAATCAATCCTGAAATATATGCTGTAGATGTAAATAAAGAACTTGCACCACCAGATAATAACCCAATCATAATTGCAATTGGTAAATACAACTGATATGGGATTTGGATATTTTTAAATATAATCGTTAAGAACACCGCAAATAAATAGGTTGAAGAAAAAATTAAAGCAGATTTTAGAGAAAGAGGATTCTTCACTTTTTGGAGAATATATTTTTTCTCTTTTTTCCTTAAAATTAAAAAATTAATAATTATACCCAGTATGGTTGTTAATATTAATGGGTAAAATAGTCTAACGGTTAATTCAGATGAGATTAGAATTATTACTAAAAGGATTCTAATGATCATAGTTTGAAGTAATAATGAAACAGTTGCAGGATGAGCGTCAATTTCAGCTAATTCTTTAGTAGTAGCTTCACTATGAGCAAAGCCGCCTAATATCGATAATATATATAAACTCTTTTCCGACGAGGATTTAAGGAGAAAATATGAGAAATATTTAATAGTTAAAATGGTTAGAAAAACATATACTATAGCAACAAATTGAATATCATATATTATTAAATCTTGAGGGAAAAGAATAAGCGTTAATATCATAATTGCTAAAAATTCAACAGTTCCTGTCCATTCAATATCCTTTAACTTTTGTATTTTATAGAATTGCTTTTTAGTAGAAAGGATTATTAAAAATATAACTGAAATGGTTATAGCAAGAAAAGAATTATAATAACTCATGATTCCAATTATCATTGCCAAAAGCATAGATAATGTTGTTGTATATCCTGGGTCATCAGTTCTAAATAATCGATAAAAAGTACCAATTAATAAAAATACAATCATTCCTCCAAAAATAATAATAAGAATATAAAAACCTAGATCTTGCAAAAATTTATCATATAGTATAATAATTGTAGTAGATATTATTGAAAAAAATATATGATCTCTAGCTCCATATTGTGCAGATACTCTTGTTCGTTCAATTCCAATAATAAAACCACAGAATAAAGAAACTAATATTGGTATTAAAAATTCAATAAAATTTTGATCCATCATTGGTAATAACAAAAATATTGAATGAATTTATTTATATTTATTTAGAAATCCGACTATTTTTCCTTATTAGAAAAATTGCATTTTCTGGACATTTTGAAACGCATAATCCACAACCAAAACATTTAATCCCCTCAAAATGAAATTTATTTCCCTCAATTCTTCTAGCTCCAAAATAACACCATTGTTCACAATTTCCACAACTCTTACATTTTGATAAGTCTGTTTTTGCTATGAAATCAGATTTTATAATTTGAGGAGAACCACTTTTTATAAATTTACTCAATATTACACAACAACAAGGGCAACAGTTGCACAAAACATAGTAAAAATTCGGATTTGGAAAATATATTAACTGATGAACTAAACCTCGTTGATCACAATCTTCTAATAATTCAAATATTTTTTGTTTTGAAACTCATTTTAAATCCTCTGATTTGTAAGATATCTCGTATAAAGACTGTCTAAAGCTAATATGTATGCAAGTTCTAATTGGATTATCACAATTTTTTGTAGGTTAATCTGCAATAACAATTCCCAATCCCTACTACATTAGATCTGGATACTAGTTTGAAAATTTCTTGAGATGGAAGAAATTTTATTTCAGGATTAAAATTTATATTTAAAGGAATAACATGTCCCCCCCATCTTCTTTTAAGGATATAAGTATCAACAATTTTAAGGATATAAGTATCAATAATTTCAAGTATATGTATCTTAGTATATCTCTCCATTAATCTAAATAACTCCAACATTGGTACTTCAATTTTACCTAGCAAGGAAAAAAATATTCTTCCAAGTTGAGGAATTATTTTTAATAATTTATCAATTTTAGTCTGAAAGGTTATTTTTAATTTCCCTTGTTTTCAATTAAAATTTAATTCTATTTAACTATTTTTGTTATATAGCAATAGAATATGGGTGTAACCCTACACCCTCTATCCCATCCGCAGAAACTGCATTTGGGACTGCTTTTTTTATTATATTATACCCGGCATTCACATCAGCATTGATAAGAATTCCTTTTTTGCTCTTAAAAAGACCTCTATTTATTCGCTTTCCAGCGTATCTTTTATGCTTTTTAATCGGCTCTTTATCTAAAAAACTGCATTTGGAAGTAAAAGATTCTCCATCTATAATAATATCAATACTGAATAATTCCGATTTATATTTAATTTGATTTATTAATTTGAAAAAAGGTATTTGAACAAACTTTTGATTATTGATCTTTCCTATGTTCACTTTCTGCTTCCATGCTCTATTATAACCGATTATTATTGTCCCGAAATTATTTTCAACACAATAATTAATAATTTTTCTTAAAATCTTATGAAATAGATCATTTATTTTGTTGTTTCGTTTTCTAGTAATCTTTTGCAATCTTTTAGGTTCAAATTTGATTCCTTGCTTATCTTTAATTGATTTTAGTTCTGCAATTCTTTTATTATAGAATTGATTTATGGATTTCACAATACCGCCTTTAATAATAGAGGGTTTTAACCCTACATTATTTACAATAGTTACAATATTGCTTACACCTAAATCAATTCCTATAATTCTATCCTTATTTAAGTTTAAATTCTTTATTTCTTTTGAATATATAATCTCTAAAATATAAAAAAATCCTTTAGGAATTATTCTTACTTGATGTAATTGATTTCTTATTCTTGTTTTAATCGGAAATAACTTTACCTTTTCTGGAAAATACAAACAACCATTTTTAATTCTACATTGTTGATTCGTGAAAATAACACTAAATTCCCCGTCTTTCTTCTTATATTTGGGTGGTTTGGGTCTTCCTTGATATTTCTCAGGATGTTCCTTCCATTCTTTTATAGAATTAAAGAAAGATTTCCAATTCTTATCCAATAATATCAATATCTGCTGGGCTGTTTGTGATGGCAATTTTTTATATGGTTCTTTACCTTTTAATATGTACCATAAATCGTAATATCTTAACCAATTACCCAGGTAAAAGAATTCTTGTCTAACGTAATAATTTGCTAAATTATATAAATTCTTGGACAAATAACACAAACAAGATAAATCCCCCCTCTTTTTCATCTGTATTTGTTCGGTAACCCTCATCAATATAAAATATCATATTTCTTGTCTTTTTAAATAAAGAGAGTGCATAGATTTATTTTAAAATATATTCAAAAAAAATTTAATGAATAAAAAGGGAAATTAAAAATAAATGTCTGAAATAAATTTTTTTTCTGTTGGATTGGTGGCATTATATTATGATTTGGAATAATAGAATAAATATAACAAATTTAATTAAATAAAAATTAACTTAGATTAGCCTTTAAAAGAGCAGGAATGTAAATTTTATTTTTTTAGATTTTGTTTAAATAACTCAATTGTTTTTGATATTTCATTGATTCGAAGTGAAAATTCCTTTGGGTGTATGCTCTTTAATTTTTCAAAATCCGAAATAATGTCATTTAATTCATCAATCCATAAATTCATAAGTAATTCCTGCTCCTTACCTTTAACCGCCATACCTATCTCGGCATTTATCATTGATTTTAACCTTTCCAATAGATGTTTTTCATTTATTGCCAGGGAAATCTTCATTGTATCATATTCACTTTCTACTTTTTGTAATTTCGCTGTCATATTCTTTTTAAAAATTAAATATTCCTCAGAAAATTCTTTAAATTTACTATTAATTACTTCTTCTTGAGTTTTTATTTGCTCTCGAATATATTTGACATCATTTTTTATAGTTTTTATCTCTCCATCAACAAATTTTACCCAGTTCTCAACATTTGTAATTTTTTCATCTAATTTTTTAAATTCATTTATTGTAGTTTCATTTATGCTCTCTATCTGCTCCATTTTATTTTTTTTCTCTTTAGGAATTTTTATTCACCCCGAATTTCTTTAAATTTCTCCATTTCTTCTTTCACTTTTTTTTCACTTTTTTCTAAATTTAATAAGGAATCTAAATTAAATTCAAAATCCGCTTTTATATCATTTAATTGTTCCATCGTATTGTCAATTGTATCAATAAGTGAATTTATTGGAGTTCTTTTTAAGCTTGAAATTAAATCTTTTATTATAGTTAATTTATTATCAAATGAATCTATAATTTGACCTTTTATTTTATTAAATTCTTCAATTTTTTCCTTATATCTTACATAATCAACTAATTCAGTTCCAGAATCTAAATCAGGGACAGATAATGATATTTCTTTTTTACTTAATTGAGGTACTGATTTACTTGAAATCATAATTGAGTCTACTTTATCTAAATTTACAAATAAATCTTTCAGCTGCTCTTCAGTTTTGTTGATTAAGTTCAAGAATTCGTTTGATATTCCATGAAATTTTATAGATGTAAGTCCTTTCTCCCATTCCTTTAAAAAACTAAATATAATTAAATTAAATACTTCAGTCAGATTTTCTTGAGTTTTAGCAGAAATTAGAATTAATGGAATATTTTTTATTTTATAATGGTTGGCAATATCCTCTAGTTCTTTCTTAGTTGAAATTAAATCTAATTTATTTCCAATTACAAATGCAATACATTTTTCTGTATGTTTTGATAAATTTGCTAAATAATCAATTTCTAATCTAGGTAATGTTTCTTTTGGTTGAGTCAAATCAAATACTAAGAAAGCAGCATCTACATTAGTAAAAAATACTGGATTTAAAGGATTAAAGGATTTTTGACCACCAATATCCCATATATTAATCTTAATAGCAATATTTTTTAACATAAATTCCTTCCTTGCAATATTGCTACCAATTGTTGGAATATACATTCTTGGTATCTTTTGATCTAAAAATGATTTGACTATTGAGGTTTTTCCAACACCTCCAGTTCCCAAAATCACTAATTTTATGTTAATTTCATCAACTAGCATAAAATATTCTCTAAATATTATTCTATCTTTGAATTTTCTATCTTTGAATTTTGATTATATTTATAATACTTAACTTAGCTATGAATATTTTTCCTTATAAATCTGCCTTTATAATATATAAATAAAATCTAATAAATAAATTACAGTCAATTAAATTTTTTTATTTTAGAAAAAAAATATATTGAAAGCAGTTTATGATATTAATAAATTAAAATAATGAATGATTAATAATTTGAAAGAAATATATGAAGCTGGTATAATATTTCGTGGATTTACACTTGTAAATTATATTATTAGAAATCTCTCGGTAAAAACAAAAAAGGAAATTCATAAAGATCTTAGATCATCATTTATTTCTGCAATAACACAATTTGTAGAAAAAGCATTTCAAGGCTCTACTTTAGAATATCTTGAATCTGGCGATATTCTTTTTATTTTTATCACTGAAACAATTCAAGCCGGAGATTTCAATACTGTAGAAAACATACTTGCATATGCTATTTGTGATAAAAAGAAAAATATTGATAAACAAGTTGAAAAAGTTAAAGAAAAGTTGAATTTAATGTTAATTCATTTTAAACAGAAATATAATAATGAGAATTTCACTATTATTGATAAATTCCAAGATTTTAAACCTGAAATTGAAAAATTTTTTACTAAAAAATAATATGCTTTTTCAAAAAAGTATTAACAACTCAATTTACTAAGATTTTTTGTTGAAAATTGAATAGACGAACAGAATTATTAAATACATAATCATTCTGTATTCTAAATTACTTTATAAGATTTTTTTAATAAATAAGTTTTTTTTTACAATTTTATCTTCTTTTTTTATAACAAAAAGTTTAAATATATGACTCAAGTATTAATTAGGTAAACAAATAAGAAAGAAAATAAAAAAATTGTAAAAAACTTTATATAATAGGTAAAAAACCAAAATATCTTTCTGAAATTTAAAAAAAATAAATAGTTTATATACTAAAGATAATCAATAAATCCAGAGTGGCTCTATAGCCACTTTTCTCTATTGGGAGGTGTAGGGATGTATAAAAAAGAAAATATACTTGTATTGAAAATTATGGAATCCAATCATATCCCAATCATATCTAATCACTTAAAGCTCATTTTAAATCCACGCGATGTTGGGGGCTCCAGGGGGGAGGTACTTAACCAAAATATAAAGATCTATCACCGGATAGATAATACTAATCCTATTCTAACAAAAAACTTATCCCCCCTGAAGATTTTTTTTTATTCTATTTTATAAAAGACAGATGATTATATTTTTGCACATAATTATGTTTTCTCTGGGATTCTATTATAAAAACCAATATCCCATAAAACGAGTCGGCAATGGATCTTTTTGGTGCCATGCTCAATATTAATATCACACTGACGGGTCTAGAGAAGAAGATAATATAAAAACGATTGTAAAACAAACCAAAAATAGGGTTAAAATTGATTTTTAAATCAATTATTTTTTTCAAAGTTTTATTTATTTCAAATAATACGACAAAAACAGAGGAGTTGATAAAATGAATGAACTTGTAAGAATGAATGAATTTAAAGGGAAGTTTTTATATGGTGTAATTAAAAACAAGAAATTCCCCAAAGAAATGGGTTTAAAATTTGAACAAACTGATGGAAAAATCATTATAATTTGGGGAGACATCAAATTAATGAAAACTGTTTATGATGATCTTGAAAGCGGCAAACACGTATCCCTAACAAGGGATAATAACCACTGGGTTATTTTCCCAAATCAATAAAGATTAAGATCAAATCATTTACATTACATCCTGTAGACCCTGTAATAATTTCACTTTCGATTTTTTTAAAAAAACTATTTGAATCGTTATTATCTAAATAGAATATAGGGTTAATCTTTTCATTAGTCATTTTCTTTAATATTGAATTATCTATTAGAGCTCCCATAGCTTTACTATTTCCTTCTATGCCATCAAGATTTACTGCCAGGATTAAAAAATTGTAATTAATTTCTTTATTTTTAATTGAATCAATAAAGCTTAATAGCATTTCTTGATTTCTACCACCAATTCCATCCCCTTTTATTGTAACAGTTAGTTCGCCAGTTCCAATTAAGGTAAATCTATCAGTTTTAACTTTTTCTGTATTTTCTTCTATGAATTGTAAAATAAGTTTAAATAAATTTGCTCCATATTCTTTGGCTTCTCCTTTAATTTTTTCTTGAATATATTTAACCTCTATATTTTTTTGACATAAATAATTTTCTGCGGCTTTTGCAGCATCCTCTACACTTCCTATTATGAAATTATGAACTTTAAGAAAACATGGATCTTCTTTTTTAGGTGTCTCAGGAATCTCCTTCTTAATTCCTAATAATAAAAAATTTCTTACACCTTCTGGGATTTTATCAAATATTTGATATTTTTTTAAATAATTTATTGCATCCTCGTAAGTGGTTTGGTCTGGAACTGTAGGTCCTGAAGCAATTGTATCTAAACGATTTCCAATCACATCGGAAATAATCAATGAAATTATTGTTGGCTGCCCCTTTTTATTTGCAGCTTTAACTAATCGACCGCCCTTAAAAGCAGACAGATGTTTTCTTATCGCATTAATTTCTTCAATACTGGCGCCAGAAGCTAATAATAATGAGTTTACTTTTTTTAAATCTTCTATAGTTAAACCTTTCATTGGGAAAGGTAATAAAGCTGAACCTCCACCGGAAATTAAACAAAAAATCAAGTCATGATCCGAACAGTTTTGGATCAGTTCCATCATTCTTTTAGTTCCTTTCATCCCTGCATCATCTGGAATAGGATGAGACGCAAAATTTATTTTAATCTGACCAGAGAAATTCTTATCATCAATTTTTAATCCTTTAGGGATGTTAATGATTCCATTAAATGGGATTTTTCCGTAAGAAGTTAATATATTTTGTAATTCCGCTACCATGTCCGCATTTGCTTTTCCGCCACCAATAATAATACATCTCTCGAATTGTGTTAAATCTAATGTAAAATTATGTATTTCGAGTTTATCTTTTTCAATAACTATAGCATTCCTAACTAAAATTCTTGGTCTTACTGCATCTAAGGCTATTTCTAAAGCATCAATAAGTATCGTTCGTAATTCCCGATTTTCCTCTGGAATATCCCTACTTAATAATATATCTCTATTTTTTATGAACATATCCTTGGTTATTTATTAATTTTTATATTATGCCAACTTACTATTTTTATATAATATTTTGAATTTATTATATTAATTTAAATAAATAAAAAGAAGATGGTTAATTTTGGAAGAAGAAAAACCAAAAACTAAAAGTAAATCTATTATTAAAATTCAAGAACTATTAGATAAATATTTTTATAGAATCTTTAATGAAAGCCATTTATTATATACAATAATATTTTTCATTTCTGCAATTTTGATTGCTTTAATAAGCTTAATTCCAGATTGGGGGGATTTAATTTTATTTTTAGCAACAACAATTTCATTAACTTTTATATTTTTAATGTTTTTTGGATTAATACCCAAATTGAATGAATTTTTATTTTCTACAGATAAAAAATTTGATAGGAATAAAATCTTTGGTTTCTTAATTGCATTTGGAATAAGTTTTGTTATAATATTAGTATACTTTTTAATAGGTCATTCTACCCAATTAACCATACAATTCTTGGGTTGGGATTTAATTCTACCAACTATTTTCATAATAATTTATTTTGGATGGAATCTTATTCAAATATTTTTTCTCAAAGGAGGATTTGAAGATTTATCTGTTAAGATAAATAATAAAGTTCTTCCAAAATCTGAATTATCTGAATCAAAAGAATACATTGCCATAATTTTCCTAATTTTAGGACTTGCTGCACCTATTTTAATGCAAATTGGTACTTTATATGGATTTTGGTCATATTTTGCGCCAGAAATTGAAGGAGGTCCTCTTGATAATCTATATTTGTATATTGGTTGGAATGCTGTCGTCTTTATTATAATTGGTATAACATCATGGCGCTTAATTAGTCTTTATCTAAAAAGCAAAAAGAATGAAACATCTAATGTATTTTCTTCTATGTTCTATATTTTCATTTGGATAATTATTTGGTATAGAGCATTCAGTTTCACAAATGCATTACGTGGTGCAACCCAAACGACAGGCACGGATATTATTACGGCAATTCTTGATGTTTTATTAATGGTTGTTACAGCTATTTTAGTCCTAAGAGGATTGGGTGATAAAGCGTATAGTTCTCGAATATTTAATGCTAATAATATGCCTTTCTTCCTTTTCGCTTTTACTTTTTTATACATCGAAGGGCAAATTATAATGATTACTGGAGCTGGTTCTCTCCCGGGATTTTTTACTGATCGTAATCAAATTAATTTAATAAGTAATTTTCTAATGTTAATTATTACCGTTTTCTTCTATCTATGGTATTCTGAATATGTCTTAGAAAGGAAAGGGCTTATAATGAGAAAGCATTATAACCAAGAAGAAGTAATTACAATTATAACTGATTTTAAAGAATATCTAAAGAATAATGAAGCGCTTGATACAAATAAGATCGGAGATAAAGAATTTCAGGATTTTTTACAAATGAAAAAATTAGAAATTAAAGGAATCAGACTAATAGAAACTGAACTTAAAAAAGGCAAAGAGGAGGAGATGACCTCTCAAAAAGAGGAAGAAGCAGAAATAGAAACAAGAGATGAAGAAAAAGACTCTTTAGAAGAAGAACAAATAAAAGAAAATTCTAATGAAGAAGAAATAGAATAATAATTTATTACAAAAAAACTTCATTCAGACCTCCTTTCTAAATAATACAATGCGATTTGTATTGGTACCTGATTCTTTATTTTTTACACCCCAAATATTGGATGTTTTAGTAAAATCTTGTTTATTTATTAATATACCTTTACAAGAAAACCCTGTTTCTATTCCAACTGGTACTATATATTCTTCCAAATTTATTGTTCCTTTTCTAACTTCTCCAACTTCAAATGCAACCCATCCATTTTTTTTAATAATTCGATAAAATTCTTTGAATGCTCTGCCTATAAATTCAGACCATTTATTTACATCAGATAATAACGTAATTTTTTTAGAAATTTCTTCTGGATCAATTGAATTGAACCAACATCTTAGCCAATTGTCTTTTGGATATTGAACTACTTTTAGAAATGGAGGCGAAGTTACAATTAATTGAACTGTATCACCCTTTATTTCACTAGTTTCTCTTACATCCTTTGTTAAGAAAAGCGCATTCTTTCCTGCGCTATGAAGTTTCTCAATATCTTTACTTTTCAAATTACGATACAAACTTTCAGTTTTCTTCAAAATAAGTTTTTTAACATCTCTATATTCTGGTTTTTGTTTCCTTTGTTTATTTATTTTAATTTGTCGCTCTTGAGAGACAGCCTGGTTTGGAGGCAAAGTATAAACCGAAAAGAATCCTTTAGAATGACCAGTTAGTCTATTAGTAGCAACCATTCTGATCCATTTATCAATACTATCTTCATTTCCATCTGATTTCTTTTCATTCAAATATTTTCTTAATGATCTAATCTCTTGTTCAGTATTCAAATGATAGAACATAGATAAATCAATGTCCTTATCTATCTCTAAATCTAAAGGAATCTTTTTTAATCTATCCTCGACTTCTACTATTTTAGGAATAAATAACCTTGGTTTAGATAAAATTTCACTCAATGGATTAATATCATTTGAAATTACATTTCTTTTAAGTAATGCAGCTTCAATAACGGTTGTCCCTCGTCCACTAAATGGATCATATATCATATCACTTGTCTTTGATAATAGTTTGATAAAAAACCTTGGCAATTCTGCTTTAAAACAAGCTCTATATGAAATTTCATGAATTGAAGATGACTGCCTTTGTTTAGATGTCCAGAACTCATTGATATATTTATTGAATTTCTGACCATTAATTTCAAGAAATTCATGATTAGTTTTATACGAATCTTTAAGATAATAATCAATATTTTTCTTGAGTGTAAAATTTAATAAAAATTCAGATAATTCAGAATCTAACATATAACTATTTTTATTTTTTCTTAATATTTCAATCTTTTATTGAACAATTCTTATTAGATTAATAATCTCATTCAATTTATATAAAAAATCTGAATTTATAAATGATTTTTTAGAAAAATAAATCATATGTTTATTTTAATTTTTGAAGTTTTTAATATTTAATATTATGACTAACTTTTAAAATAAAGGAGTTCATTCATTTTCCAATGAAAAAGTTTTATTTTACCAGATAAAAAACTTTATAAGATTTTATCTAGATTTGGGAAATAAAATATGCTTTGAAATAAACTTAAAATGTTTTAATTGTCCCATTAAGTTACAGTTCCAGCAGGTGCTTTTCAAATTGTATCAAAATACACGAAGTTGAAGTAACTCCAGATGGTATAGCTAATTTCTACGTATGGTATGCACTAAATATTGGACCAGTTAAATATAGTTTCCCACTACGGAATAATCGAGTTGATGTACTTGAAGAATATTCGCTTCTAGCCGATGATCCGTTCGAATCGTGGTTACTGCCCATGGTTCCTCAATTAATTATTTATACTATTATAATCGCAATCGTGGCCGTAGTTGCTATAGTTTTATCCATATTTCTCTTGAAAAGACGAAAAAAAAAGTAAAATGTAAGAAAAATAATGACTCTAGAGTTTTAAGGATTATATTTTTTTTTCTTTATTAAATCAACAAGGATCGGAATATCATGAGCAGGTTTTCCGATCATAGAACTAGCAACAACTTTTTTATTTCCTTTCTCGTGGAAATGATGTGGTTTTGTTGAAACATTCCATCGATCATCAAAATTGTCAAACCTAGAGAAATCATTTTTTCGTGGAGAATATATAATTTGATATCCTTACTCTCCAAATTCGTTATATTTAATATATAGAATCAAACCCGATTTTAAAGTTATTTTTAGTTACGCAATATTCTCATTCAATTTATCTTCTATGATGGTATCGCCTAATAATTCAATAAACAATACTCTAGCTTCCCGAAGAAATGAAATATAAGAATTCATTCTTTTTCTCCAGAAATCACCGTATCAAGAAGTTCTTTTAATCGATTATAATCAGCAATAAGTTGACGCATTGTAATAGCGTCCATTTCTGCGTTTTCAAGTGCTCCACTCCTAGCTTTGGAAATAAAATCGTCAGAATTATCTTCATTCCATTTATTAAGAATTGAATGAATCAATTCTTGTATATGTTGAAGTTTAAAATTAATTAACTCTTTTGCAGTTTCTTTTTCTATTGAAACATTCATATCTTAACAACTTTATAAACTAAGAGTAATCAATTGTAAATAATAAATATTACTTAAATTCTCCAAATTTTTAATATTTATTATTTTGACTTTGATCCAATTCTTTTATTTTCTTTTTCTATCCATATCCATATTTTTCATTTTATCGTAGAAAGCAATTTCATCATTTTCCTTTAAACTATCAATCATATGAACAGTTTCTTTATCTAATTAATTTCTTAATTCTTTTATATAAATGACACTTGGTTCCTCTATTTTAGACAGATAATCCGAGATTGCTATTCGTAAAATTTCCGCCCATTTAATTTCGCGATGTTCCTTCATTTTTTTATTAAATTCTTCATCCACATTAAAAGTAATCTTACCCCTCTATCAGTAACAACTTGTCAATTATTTTAATTAATCTTATCTTGATATATAATAAATCTTAAAGGATTCGATTTTTTTATCCCTTATTTTTATTTCTCGATACGCTCCACCCGAATCAGGATGATCGTAAGAACCTAATCCCAAAGCTGGAGTTTGCAAAATAAAAGGTTTATTTTTCTCAATATCTTCGGGGGTATGCAATAATTCTGAATAATCATCGAAAAATACTGCTGCAGGATTTTCAATTTTTATCAAATTGAATGGAACGGATTTGAATACTTTACTTTTTTTAATCGGAGTTTTTAATCTAAACTCTCTAAAGGTATGCGTATGCCCACATAACGCTAATAAACAGAAATCTTTACAAAAATTTATCATTTCTTGCCAGTTATTAGTAATAGTTCCATACTTAAGATTAATTTTATCATCAATGTTTCTTTTATCCTCTGGGATTCCCTTTTTGGCCAAATTTGATTCTTTTATTTCTTCAAAATTAAGAAAGGTATCTGCATTTATCTTTTTTTTCAGCTTTTGAATAAATTTTATCTTTTTTATAGGGTTAATTATTGGTCCATGTGTAAAAAGAAATATATTTTCATTTCCTTTAAATTTATAATTTATAAAATTCTCCAAAAGCTTTATTTGAGCATCTGTCATACCAGTTGATGATGGAAATCCCGTAATAAAATCTCGAAAATCTTTACCAGAGTCATA
>Ga0209986_10000355_pt1 | contig 43599 bp, 41 predicted proteins | sample BlataG_FD_183168 | JGI IMG/M metagenome (GOLD analysis project Ga0209986, IMG submission 183168) | Deep subsurface microbial communities from Black Sea to uncover new lineages of life (NeLLi) - Black_00105 metaG (SPAdes) (version 2) | ecosystem: Environmental > Aquatic > Marine > Oceanic >... | reverse complement strand
CTTTTTACGAGAAATTATGGGGAAATATGGTGTTGATAAACCGATAATTCAAACCGAAGGGGCGTTAGGGTGTCCACCGGGACTACCGCTGGATTACAACCCATTGCAAGTGGTGTTAGGGTTTCAGGGTGGGAAAATGCCAGATTACAATCCATTTTGTAATCCTCCTGTTGATGCATATTATGAAGCCCAAGCGGATTATGTCGTCTGGTTATATGTTCGTAATTGGGCACAAGGATTGTTGGGAACGAGTTGGTATACGTTGGAGGGACCGGGTTGGTTTAACGCAGGATTATTTAATAAAGACAAGACTCCTCGACTAGCATATCATGCTCTAGAATTTTTAACTGAAGAATTAAGTTCTTCCGATTATGTTGGAGTGATACCTGACCCCAACCTTCGTGTATATGAATTTATTGCCTCAGATAAGCGGATTTGGGTCTTATGGTCTCCAGATGAACACGAGTACCCAATAACAATTCCCGGGAATACGCAGAATATATATGACAAGTATGGGGATACTATAAATGCACAGGGAGGACAAATCACTGTAAAGAGCCCAATTTATATCGAAATGACGAAATGAACCTCGTCAGGCTGATGCTCGATATTTGAATTTTAAACCAGTTTGTTTTATAACTTGTATCTTTGTTGGATGTGGGTTAAAATTTCAGTCCATTGATTCTCGATAAGGGATCACATGCTTTTTCATAAACCCTAGTACTTAAATGACCTGAGGAGTGTTATCGGTATACAGACAAAAATATCTGGTGATAGACATAATTACTAAATTGATGTGAGAAATTTGTAAAACACTTTGGCGTTCAGAAAGTAATGGGGGATAGTACAAGAAATTAGAATAAATTCAACCTCATCTGTTCATGTCAGAAGGGCGGAGCATGTCTATTCTCAATTCCAAAAAAACACTCGATCCCTTCTTGCATATGTAAAGAGGACATTTGAGATCATATTGGCTTAATACTAGGACGGGTCAGTGTCCCTTTTTTCTATTCTTGAGGATAGCTATGACCACCTGGGCAGCGAACAATACTACCAACAGCAGCCAAATTAAGATTTCCCAAAGGGCGTCGGACGTAGCAGCCAGTCCAATACAAAACAAAACGCCAGATAAGTTCAGAGCGATCTGGTATTGGTATCCAGCAAGAACGGTGCCCAGCTTTATCCCCTTAAGCGAAGCTTTCCAACTTGCAAAGCTAAGTGTCGCTAGAGCTGCAGCGCAGCCCATAATCCAAAATGAGTTCGCCGCCAAGTTTTTCCAATCAATCATTTTATGAACAGAACCGGAATTAAAAAAATTAGATTTATCCTTCTCCCCTAGTAACTATTGGTAGGAAAAGTTGTTTGGGGTTATTCTACCCCGAATCGTGAGCTTCTCCTCTAAAACCTAGCAAATGTCTATACCCGCCTTTGAAGTGATGCCTCAGTTATTAAAGTTAAATATCAAATCTCATTCATTCAAGCGTTGTTTTGGCTTAGTGTATTGAATGTTTTTGTTAATGATGAGGCAAGCATAATATTGTCAAGAAGTTTGGATTGGGAGCTCAAACGACTGGTCAGAGTAACTAAATAATCGATAGTTGCAGGATTGGATTGGGCTGATCGTACTTTAGATCCGCAATTATTGTTGCCGATATATTACTGCTAAAACGCGTAGATGTAGCCGGGTGTTACACATCAATTATATTCACCGTATCACGTGAGAAGTGAATATACCTGCAAAAGTCGATTAAAGGTGGCTCTTAAAAAAAATCGAGTACAAATTCGGAATGAAGATATTAAACAGATATCTATTCGGACTAAATTCTAAATATCCCTTCGCAACTAATAAGTTTATATGAAACAAGATTTGATCGATCGATTCGAGGATCGAACCGCTAAAATTGCCGTATTTGGACTAGGTTATGTCGGTCTTCCTTTGGCGGTTTACTTTGCCGAAGCCGGATTCCAGGTTACTGGGATCGATCCCGATGAGGGTAAGGTGACAGCAATATGTCGTGGTGAGAGTTATATCCGGGATGTCCCCACAGAACAGATACGCCGGCTGGTTAATTCCGGTCAATTATCTGCCACCACTGTGTTAGGCGTTTTGCGGGATGTCGATGCAGTCAGTATCTGTGTCCCTACACCACTTCGCAAAACAGGTGATCCGGACCTCTCCTACATTCTAAGCGTTGCAAATGACCTCTCCTCGTATATGCACCGCGATATGGTCGTGGTGCTAGAATCGACAACGTACCCAGGCACTACACGCGAGATCCTATTACCAAAATTGGGAGATGAAAATGGTCTCACAGTGGGGGAACACTTCTACCTGGCATTTTCCCCAGAACGTGTTGACCCGGGACGTGAAGATTGGACCACTTACAACACCCCCAAAGTTATTGGCGGCATCACACCTGCATGCACCGAGGTGGCTACTGCCCTATACTCAAATGCACTTGAGTGCGTTGTACCGGTTTCTTCGACCGAGGTAGCCGAGATGTCCAAACTGCTCGAAAACACCTTCCGCATGATTAATATAGGTTTGGTCAACGAGATGGCTGTCATGTGCCGCCGGATGGGAATTGACGTATGGGAGGTGATCGATGCCGCCGCCACAAAGCCGTTCGGTTTTATGAAATTCACCCCGGGTCCGGGATTGGGTGGGCACTGCATCCCTATCGATCCCCTTTATCTTTCCTGGAAGATGCGTGGATTGCAGTACAACGCCCGTTTTATTGAGCTGGCATCAGAGATCAACATGGGCATGCCGCGCTACGTGGTCAGTCTGGTGCAGGATGCTCTCAACAAACACGGCAAGCCGCTCAAAGATAGTCGGGTGTTGGTGCTGGGAGCGGCTTATAAGCCCGATGTAGATGACGTGCGCGAATCCCCTGCGTTGGATATAATAGCCCTTTTGGAACAAAAAGGTGCGCTTGTGGACTACAATGACCCATACATTCCGGAAATTAGACAGGATGGTTGGCACAAATACAGCGAACCTGATTTCCTCCAGGCAGCAAATCAAGCCGACTGTGTAGTTATCGTAACTAACCACAGCTGTTATGAATATGAATCAATTCTAGAGGTAGGGAAATTGATCGTGGATACTCGCAACGCATTGGGAGAACGCGGAAAGAATAATAATACAGTAGTGAGATTGTAGAATACGAGACTGCAATTTGGATTTTGTAAAGAATCTACTCCCAGATACCTTCATATGGATTACGTTCAGCAAATAGATATCATCAATTTTTCTCTGTATTTATAAAAATCTCTATCAAACTTCGATGTTCATAGAAAAGAGGCGAGAGTAGGACTTACTATAATAATTAGGAAAATCTTGAAGAAAGCTATGAAATCATAATATGAACTATGATCAAGAAATCCCTGTGCAAGAAACTTCGCATGATGTCTGGGACCAAATAGTCAAGCCAAAGCGAAAATGGTTTGATCTGAGATTGAATGAGCTCTGGCAATATCGTGATTTGATAATGCTGTTCGTTCGGCGCGACTTCGTATCGATATATAAACAGACTATCCTCGGTCCGCTATGGTACATAATTCAACCCTTGCTCACCACCATCGTCTTCACCATCATTTTCGGACGCATTGCCAGATTGCCCACAGACGGCTTGCCCCCTTTCCTCTTCTACATGTCCGGTACAGTAATCTGGAGTTACTTCGCAGCTTGTATAACTAAAACATCTGATACATTTATATCCAACGCAAATTTGTTTGGAAAAGTTTTTTTTCCGCGCCTTTCGGTTCCAATTTCAATTATTATCTCTAACCTTGTGGCTTTCGCTATTCAATTCGCTATGTTTTTAGGTTTTCTTGTTTTTTTTATAATTACTGGTACAGACGTGAACCCAAATTTTTATGTCCTGCTTACACCCGTTCTGCTTATTATTGAAGCTGGATTAGGATTAGGTTTCGGCATTATTATCTCATCTATGACGATACGTTACCGTGATCTCCGGTACCTTGTAGGCTTCGGAGTTTCTCTATGGATGTACGCCACGCCAGTCATATATCCTGTTTCGGCGATACCGGGGCAGTACCAGTTTATTATTCAGGCTAATCCAATGACTCCTATAGTGGAGGCTTTCCGCTATGCCTTCCTGGGTAGCGGCACAGTCAATTTCATCAATTTGGGATACAGTTTTGGATTCATGGTGGTGTTGCTGATCATCGGGATTGTGCTGTTCAACCGCATCGAGCAAACATTTTTGGACACGGTTTGATGGATTGAAGACAGGAGACAGGTGACCGATGACGGAAGCGTACAAGTTTCAAAAGTTGCGGGTGTATCAGCTTGCGCTTGGTTACATAGATGCAACGTATGAGCTTAGTAATCGTTTACCAGAAACCGAGAAGTACAATCTGCGTATGCAGTTGGTCCGCGCTGCCACTTCTGTTGCCCTCAACATCGCTGAAGGATCTACCGGTCAAACCGATGCAGAACAGCACCGCTTTCTGGGACTCGCCTTGCGGTCCTAACTCGAAACCATCGCCTGCTGGGATATAATAGAATGTAGAGGTTATCTTCAAACAGGCGAACTGAGCGCTATTCGCAATCAAGGCCACCAATTATTTATTAAACTACAGGCCTTCCGTAAATCTCTAAGGAAATAATCCCTCGGTCCTCCGTCTCCCGTCTTCTGTCATGTTCGAATATATTCTCTGTGTAATTTGCGAAATCTGTGGATAAGAAAAAATGAATCCAGCTGCGATTAAAGTTGAAAACCTCTCCAAACGCTACCGCCTCGGTCTGATCAGTGGTGGTACCCTCAGTGGAGACCTCAACCGCTGGTGGGCGCGAGTGCGGAAACGCCCTGATCCAACCCTAAAAATTGGCCAGGAAGACCACGGCAACATTGAAGGGGAGACCATCTGGGCTTTGCGCGATGTCAGCTTCGAAGTCCAGCAGGGCGAGGTGCTCGGCATCATCGGTCGCAACGGTGCCGGCAAATCCACTCTGTTAAAGATCATCTCCCGCATCACCGCCCCCACCTCCGGACAGATCAAAATCAGAGGTCGGATTGGGTCCCTCCTGGAGGTCGGCACCGGCTTCCACCCCGAGCTAACCGGCCGCGAGAACATCTACCTGAACGGAGCCATCCTCGGAATGAAGCGCGCCGAGATCGACCGCAAGTTCGATGAGATCGTCGATTTCTCCGGCGTCGAGCAGTTCATCGACACCCCTGTCAAGCGCTATTCCTCCGGCATGTATGTCCGGCTGGCGTTCGCGGTCGCCGCGCACCTTGATCCAGAAATCCTGGTGGTGGATGAAGTCCTGGCGGTGGGGGATGCCGAGTTCCAGAAGAAGTGTTTGGGTAAGATGGGGGAGGTAGCAAGCGAGGGACGGACAGTGTTATTTGTAAGTCACAACATGGGGATGATTACTTCCTTGTGTCCTGAAGTGATGTTACTTGAAGAGGGTGAGCTTGCTGCTCAAGGCTTAGCTTCTGAGGTCGTTCTGACCTATTTATCTCGTGGGCAAGTGTCGTCCTTTGCCGTAGACTTTGGGCGTAATAAACGGAAAATTGGTGACCATCTAGCCACCTTACTTGAGGGGCATATAGAGGGACTAGATGGCAATCCCACCGCTGAAGTGGACATCCGTTCTCCCTTCAAGGTCAAGATGCGTTACGAATTACATGAGCAGGTTCCCAAACCACCTTACCCAAATTTTCATTTTTTTGATTCGCGGGGTGAATATGTTTTTGTGAGCAGTAGTAAAAAATACGAGGCTTCTGGCACCGAGCCTGGAATCTATGTGGCCGAGTGCAACGTGCCCGGATATTTGCTCAACAATAACGCTTATTTTATTGGGCTTGCTTTAACATTTAATCATCAAGGCACACACGTAAGTTTTTATGAGAAAAATGCCCTGACTGTGAGCATCCGTGATCCAATAGACGAAACGTTAGACGATATGCGCAGTGGTAATAGTGGCCCAATTCCGGGACCAGTGCGTCCCAAACTGGATTGGAGAATTAAAAAGATCTCATGAAAGTCATCGTCCTCGCTGGTGGCCTGGGCACTCGCCTGGCCGAAGAAACCGAAGTCAAACCAAAGCCCATGGTTGAAATTGGTGGACGCCCGATTCTATGGCATATTATGAAGCATTATGCCCATTACAGCTTCAAGGAATTCCTGGTTGCACTGGGTTACAAGGGAGAGGTGATCAAACGCTTTTTCGTCGATTACTTCACACTCAACGGCAGCTTGACCGTGGACCTTTCTCGAGGCGATGTGCAGGTCCGGGAAAAGGTGCGTGAAGATTGGCTGGTTCATCTTGTGGATACCGGTTTGAATACGTTCACCGGTGGTCGAGTAAAGCGTTTGGAAGCATGGTTGAAGGGGGAAACCTTCATGGTGACGTATGGGGATGGTGTGAGTGACATTGACTTACATAAATTACTTGAGTTTCATCGCTCGCATGGCCGGATTGCTACGGTCACCGCAGTACGTCCACCAGCCCGCTTTGGCGGCTTGATCTTCGATGGTGATCTGGTAGCCGAGTTCACCGAGAAGCCGCAGATTGGTGAAGGTTGGATCAATGGCGGGTTCCTGGTTTTTGAACCAGCGATTTTTGATTATCTGGAAGGGGATTGCAGCAGCCTGGAGGCCGATGCCTTGGAGCGGCTGGCTGCCGACCGCCAGCTTGCCGCCTATCGCCATGACCATTTTTGGCAGTGTATGGACCACCTTCGGGACGTTCGACTTCTGCAAAGCCTGTGGGATAGCGGTAATCCCCCGTGGAAGGTGTGGGCATGAATAATTTCTGGTTGGACAGGTCCACATTCGTTACGGGAGGAACTGGTCTGGTGGGAAGTTGGCTGGTTCAACGCCTGGTGGAGTTTGGCGCTGATGTCGTTTGTCTGGTTCGAGACTGGATTCCCCAAAGTGAACTCGTCCAGACTCGATTGATAGAAAGCGTGAAGGTTGTGCGTGGGGATGTCCGTGATCAGGTGTTGCTTGAGAGGGTGATGGGGGAATTCGAGATAAACACCGTCATTCACCTAGCTGCCCAAACTATTGTGACAATTGCCAACCGGAACCCGATCTCCACATTTGAAACCAATATCGCGGGAACATGGGCCCTGTTGGAAGCCTGTCGTCGCAGTCCAACAGTCAGGCAAATTGTTGTGGCTTCTTCGGATAAGGCTTATGGAGACCAGGAGGACCTGCCATATGATGAAAATTTTCCCCTGAAAGGGCAACACCCTTATGATGTGAGCAAATCCTGTGCAGATTTGATCGCCCATACTTATGCAGTAACGTATAACCTCCCGGTGGTGATTACCCGGTGCGGGAACTTTTATGGGGGGGGGGATTTGAATTGGAACCGGATTGTACCAGGCACTATTCGATCCATTTTGCGTGGCGAACGCCCGATTATTCGATCTGACGGGGAGAATATGCGTGATTACTTCTATGTACAAGACGGTTCGGCGGCTTATATGTTGTTGGCTTATGCATTGGCTGAACGTCCAGCGTTGCGCGGGGAGGCTTTCAACTTCTCTAATGAGGTACAGGTGACCGTAATAGAGCTTGTGGAGAGCATCTTGTCATTGATGGGTTCAGAACTGCTGCCGGATGTACGTGATGAAGTGACCAACGAAATCCGCCATCAATATTTAAGCGCAGCCAAAGCCAGGAAAGTATTAAGCTGGCAGCCTTTGTTTACATTGGAAGAGGGACTGCAGCCCACAATCAGGTGGTACGAGAACTTTCTAGGGGTTGCTTTATGAGATTAGTGAACCAAAAGTGCCGGGCTTGCGGAGAGAGCAATCTTCAAAGTATCCTCTCTCTGGGTCGCACCCCGCTGGCCAATGCTTTACTGACCGCAGAACAACTCGACCAACCCGAGAAAAAATTTCCACTCGATCTCGTTTTTTGCCCGGATTGCACGCTGGTGCAGATTACTGAAACGGTGCCTGCGGAAAAACTATTCCGGAATTACTTTTATTTTTCGTCGTTTTCGGACACTGTTTTGCAAAACGCCATGAACATTGCTAAACGTATGATCGCTGGATGCCATTTGGACGCGGACAGCCTGGTCGTCGAGATTGCCAGTAACGACGGCTATCTGCTTAGGAATTATCAGGAGCGCGATATTCCCGTTCTGGGCATCGAACCTGCCTGCAATGTCGCCCGCACAGCCGAAGAGCAGGGTATTCCTACCCTGTGCGAATTCTTCGATGAACGGCTGGCCCAAAAATTGCGCGAGCAGGGAAAACAGGCGGATGTGATCCATGCCAATAACGTGGTGGCTCACGTGGCTGACCTGCACGGGGTGGTGGCCGGAATAGCTGCGCTGCTCAAACCCGATGGGGTGGCTGTGATCGAGAACCATTATGTCAAAGACCTGATTGATCATGTGGAATTCGATTCGATCTATCACGAGCACCTGTGTTATTTCTCTGTAACCTCGTTCAAGCGTTTATTCAGACAGCACAACCTTGCCATGGTGGACGTGGAGCGTATCCCTATTCATGGTGGGTCCCTGCGGGTGTTTTTCCAACGGTTAGATGGACCACGCACAATTGAGAAGACCGGCGCCGAACGCGTTAAGCGTCTCTTGGAAGAGGAAACAACCTGGGGCGTCGATCAGTTTGAGTTTTACGGGGATTTTGGTCAAAAGGTCGAACAATTGCGCCGTTCCCTGCTGGACTTGTTAAGGCAGATCAAGCGGGAGGGGAAACGGATCGCCGTCTACGGTGCCTCTGCAAAATCCACTACGCTGTTGAACTATTTTGGAATTGGGACAGACACCTTGGATTTCGTAGTGGACCGCAGCACGGTTAAGCAAGGACACTATACCCCAGGTAATCACTTGCCCATCTATGCCCCTGAGAAACTATTAGATGCAATGCCCAATTACGTATTATTGCTAACATGGAACTTTGCAGATGAAATTTTGACTCAACAAACAGAATACCGCCAGCGGGGGGGGAAATTCATTATCCCTATTCCTGATTTACAGATTATTTAAGTTGAGCGAGTGATGATCTTCACAGAAACAAAGCTTAAAGCTGCTTATATTATTGAACCTGAAGCATTAGAAGATGAGCGCGGTTTTTTTGCTCGTACCTTTTGCCAGGAAGAGTTCAAAGCGCATGGGCTGAATCCTTGTATCGCCCAGTGCAATATCTCATTCAACAAGAAAAAAGGAATTCTGCGCGGCATGCACTACCAAGCTGTCCCCCACGAGGAAGCCAAACTAGTGCGCTGTACGATGGGGGCAATCTATGACGTGATCATCGACCTCAGGCCCGATTCCTCCACATATACACAGTGGGTGTCGATCGAACTGACCGCTGAAAACCGCCGTATGCTCCATATTCCCGAAGGTTTTGCTCACGGGTTTCAAACGTTGACGGACAATACCGAAGTGTTCTATCAAATGTCCGAATTCTATCATCCTGAGTGCGCCCGAGGAGTGCGGTGGGATGATGCAGCGTTTTCGATTAAGTGGCCAATAGCGTCTCCGATTGTGTCGGATCGAGATCGTGAATATCCGAATGTTTGAAAAAGACACTGGGACTTGGGTTTTTCGATGCTGAAGAGAATTGTTTTCTGGGGAGCGACGGGGCAGGCTAAGGTTTTGCGTGAATTCATCGGACAAATCGGATACACTTTGATTGCTTTATTTGATAATGACACTCGAGTTGGCCCGCCATTTCCCGACATTCCTCTTTACTATGGCACAGAAGGTTTCAAGAGTTGGCAGAAAGAACAAGAAAGCAGGGAGACCGCAGGTCTGATAGCAATTGGTGGATCCAGAGGGCGAGACCGGTTGGGAATACAAAGATTTCTGGAATCGAATCACATTAAACCGATTATTGCTATTCATCCAACCGCGTTTGTGCCAACCGATGCCCAGATATCAGAAGGGAGCCAGATACTCGCCCATTCCACAGTGTGCACAGGAGTTAGGATGGGCGAAGCATGTATTATCAATACGGCCTCCAGTGTAGGCCATGAAACGGTTTTAGGGAAAGGTGTGCATATCGGCCCTGGAGTTACGCTTGCTGGATGTGTCTCGGTAGACGATTATTCTTTTATTGGAGCTGGTGCTGTGGTTTTGCCGTGGTTAAAGATTGGCAGCGACGTGATAGTGGGAGCAGGTTCGGTAGTTACAAAAGACATTCCCGATGGCACGGTTGTCTATGGGAATCCAGCCAAAATTCAACGTGACAATATCCTGAGGTATCATGATAATCCATAGCCCCCAAGACCCTGAAGTACAGTCGAGAATGGCGGCTGACAGCGATCTGTCTATGTTAGCCCACCAGCTATTCGTCAAGATCAGTAAGTATAGATATTCATACAACTTCTCTTGGCTTGGACGTCCTATCATCCAGTATCCGCAGGACATCATCGCGATGCAAGAGATTATCTGGCGCGTAAAGCCACAGTTGATCATTGAGACAGGCATAGCTCATGGTGGTTCTCTCATCTTTTACGCTTCGATGCTTGAATTGCTTGGTGGCGACGGTCTGGTGTTGGGTATTGATATCGAGATTCGGGAACATAATCGGGTTGAGATTGAAAGACACACATTGTTCAAGCGCATCAGAATGATCGAAGGATCTTCTACAGATGAGAAAGTGGTCAAGCAAGTATACGAGTTCGCGGAGGACACGAGTACAGTGCTGGTAGCGCTGGACTCAAATCATACACATGCACATGTGCTGCGAGAGTTGGAACTCTATTCACCTCTGGTGACGAATGGAAGTTATCTGATGGTTTATGACACGATTGTCGAGGACATGCCAGAAGATTTCTTTCGCGATCGCCCCTGGGGTAAGGGTAACAATCCCAAAACCGCAGTTCGGGAATTCTTGAAAACCAACGACCGGTTCGAAGTGGATAAACAGATAGAAAACAAACTGATCATCACGGTTGCCCCTGATGGTTATTTAAAATGTGTAAAGGACTGAACAGTGGAACGTATACCGATTGCTGGTCCCTGGATTACGCAAAAAGAGATTAATTTCGTCACCGATGCAGTGACACATGCCTGGTATGGCAACCACAGCATGTACCACGTGCGCTTTGAAAAAACGTTTGCTGAGTATCTGGGGGTTCGCTATGCGATTACATTACCGTCATGCACTTCTGCTATTCACCTGTCTCTGGCAGCGTTGGGTGTTGGTCCTGGCGATGAAGTGATTGTTCCAGATATCACCTGGATCGCTACTGCGGCGCCTATTTCCTATGTAAATGCAAAGCCGGTCTTTGCTGATATTGATCCCAAAACCTGGTGCCTGTCTGCAAAGTCATTTGAAGAAAACGTCACTCCACGGACAAAGGCAGTCATCCCCGTAGACCTCTACGGCAATATGCCAGAGATGGATGCTATTCAGGAGATTGCTAGCCGGCATGGGATTGCTATTATTGAAGACGCAGCGGAAGCGATTGGCTCAGAATATAAAGGGAAGAAGGCTGGTAGTTTTGGAGCCACTGGTGTTTTTAGTTTCCACGGTTCGAAGACACTGACAACAGGCGAAGGCGGAATGTTGGTCACCGACAGCGAAGAATTCTACCAGCGTATCCTCATATTGCGCGATCACGGCCGTGCGGTGGGCGACAAGCAGTTTTGGAACGATGAAGTAGCCTTTAAATATAAAATGAGCAGCATGCAAGCCGCCCTGGGCCTGGCGCAAATGGAACGCATCGAAGAACTGGTCACCCGCAAGCGCCAGATTTTTGCCTGGTACCAGCAAGCGCTGGCCGGCGAGGAGGGTATTACGCTCAACTACGAAGCCCATGGCGTGAAGAACACTTACTGGATGGTGACAGCCATTCTTGATCCTGTCTTTGGAATTCAGAAAGAACGTTTGATGACCCTGTTGAGCGAATGTGGAATTGCCACACGTCCATTTTTCTATCCACTGAGTTCTTTGCCTGCCTACGAAGGCTTGGAACAGGCGAAACAGGCGCAGAAACGCAATCGGATGAGTTACGAGGTCAGCCCGTATGGGGTCAATTTGCCGAGTGCGTTGAGCGTGACCGAAAAGCAGGTCATGTATGTTTGTGATATTTTAGTGGAGTTGCTGAAACAATGACAGACAACAAACCCCGTGTCAGCATCGGTATGCCGGTGTATAACGGCGGGAAGTACATTCGTCAGGCACTGGATTCTCTCTTGGCGCAGGATTACGAGAACTTTGAGTTGATTATTTCGGATAATGCGTCAACGGATGGGACGAGGGAGATTTGCCGGGAGTATGCGGGGAGGGATGAAAGGATAAGTTATTATCGGAATGAGGAGAATATGGGTGGGGTGTGGAATTTTCATCGGGTGCTTGAGTTAGCGCAAGGGAAGTATTTTATGTGGGCAGCTGCTGACGATATTTGGAAACCAGGCTTTGTCTCAAAGATGGTTAACTTACTCGAAGCAACTCCATCAGCGGTGCTGGCCATGTGTCGTACAGAGAAGATCGATGATAGTGTTCTTCCGCTAAAATTGGGTCCACTGTACTTAACGACAACGGGTATGACAAGGGGAGAGCGGTTACGTTATTTCGCTCAACATGCTTCTGGCTGGCTCACTTACGGACTTTATCGCATGGATGTTGCTCGAGCGGCGATGTCAGTGTTCTCAATCAAGCTACTGGCATTGGCAGCATTCGATGTTCTGTTCTTGCATAAGTGTATTGATAAAGGTGACTTGGTTTTTTACGAGGAGGTACTGTTTCTCAAACGTGGGAACCCCCTAACGCCTCAGGCGAAGATGGAAACTAAAAGTCTTTCAAAGATGTTGGGAGTGCTGTTTTGGCATTGTTATGGAGCGTTTTTCAAATGTTACCGTTTTAATGGTCTGAGTCCTCGTGAGATCGGGCTTATCTATTGGGCAATTATTCAAGGACTTCCACAGCGTTCTTTCTACCAGCATGCGAGTAGAAATCTGAGACGGAGTGGTCCTATCGTTTTATTCAGGAAGGTTAGATCAGTAATGTCAGCCCCCCTGGCTTGGAGAAGCAAATGATCGATATCAGCAAGAATGATAAGCCTTCTTTTAGTTTGCATGTTAAGTGTACATATGCCACACGCGACTACAATTAAGAAAGTTTGGAGTAAGCGTAGGTAAGCATGTCCAACTACTCCAACAAACATCAAGTGGTCGCTGTCATTGGGTACTACGGCTGGGGCAACTTTGGAGACGACCTACTTGCCAGCTATGTCCTCGATGTGGTCTGTCGAGCGATCCCCCCGGATAGGGTGATTGTCATGGGACCCGAAGGCAACTACTTGGAGAGATGGTTTCCTGGAATTCGGTGCAGACCATGCAGGGAGATCTTCCAATCTGGCTCCTACGTGGTTCGAAAGGCTATCTTTGGGGGAGGTGGTCAATTCTTTGCGTTTCCTCCGGCTACTTTCAAGAATCTTTGGGGCTTGCGCAAATGTAAAGCCTTCAGCCGTTGGCGTACGATTGGGTGGTCGAGATGGCGAAGGTTGAACGCCTACGCCTTCTGTGTCGGCGTTGGCCCGTTGGAGGGTGTAGGAGCTCGCTGGATGACTCGAAAGTTTCTTGGTCAATGTGAACACATTAGCGTACGCGATGCCGTCTCAAAAGAATTTCTCTCCGGAATTCGAAATGTCCGAGTGGTACCTGACCCATCCATCGGGCTGGCGGCCACTCTGACTCCCGTATCGCAACGAGACCCAAAGACTGTAGGAATTGTCGTACGTCGCTGGTCGCGTGGTCCAAGCGTCGCTGAATTGATCATCTCAATGCAATCTGCAGCGCAAAGCCTGCGCAAGCTTGGTTGGACAGTTCAATTCCTTTCCTTCCACCCCGAATATGATAGAGAAATCATGCGATTGTTATGGAAAAATGGTGAAAATGTGCGAGTTTGGAGACCACAAAGCGAGACCATTCTAAAGTTCTGTCAGTATTTATCCGGCTTTCAGGTATTAATAACTATGCGAGCGCATGGAGTGTTCTTAGGTTCACTGTTGGGTGCGGTCCCCGTCGCAGTTCGTATCGAACCTAAGCTCGAGATCAGTGCTGAGAAATGTGGATGCCTGGACTATGTGATCGGGGTGGAAGCTTCACCTGATGAAATTATTGCTTTGGTGGAGCGAGCAAGTATGGCTGGTCCTATTGTAAACAATTGGCAGAATGACCTCGAGGCTCTTGAACTCGAGACAAATTACCTAAGTAATTGGCTCCGAACATGAAGCCCTCAAGGTACAATTGTACATGCTCACAGCTCCCTGGGTTACAAACCACCAGTTCCAGCCACTGTCGTGATACAATCTTCTCAAATTCAGCAAGTTAGTCTAACATTGTGACTGGTACATATTTTGGGGGCAGATCACTGGGAACTTGCAAAACATCCCGACCATATTCGTTCAGTTGTCTGCGTGATGGCTTAACACCGCCAGATGCTTGATCATGAACTGGATCTCTTTCACATTAGGCCTGACTATGATCTTACCTTAATGCAAGATCGGCAAACCTTGGCTCTGTTGACAGCCTGCATACTGGTGGTGTTGGAGCCGGTTTTGGTTGAGGTGAAACCCGATTGGGTGTTGGTTCAGGGCGATACAACGACGGTGATGGCAGTCAGCTTGGTGGCCTTTTATCACAATATCAAGGTTGGACACGTCGAAGCTGGCCTGCGCGCGAACGATAAGCGGGCACCCTTTCCTGAAGAGATCAACTGCCACATAACATCGGTAATAGCTGATTTGCATTTCGCGCCGATGGAGCATGCTCGCTCTGATCTGTTGGCTGAAGGCTTTCCAGATACAACCATCAGGTAAACTCGCAATATATTAATTTATGCAATGCTCTGTGTGCGAGATGTCATACAACTGCAACCGCCCAACATGCCGTACGGGCTGAGTAACGCAATCGCAGATAAACGCCTGATTCTGGTGACTGGACATCGGCGGGAGAGCTTCGGTGAAAGGTTTGAACAAATCTATCTGGCGTTGCGTGAACTTGCACAGCACCATCCCGATATCTGCATTGTCTATCCTGTCCATCTCAACCCCAACGTGCAAGAGCCTGTCTATCGCATCCTGGGTGATTTGGAACGGGTGCATCTGATTGATCCTTTGCCGTATGCCCCCTTTATATGGCTTATTGACCAGGCCCACCCGATCCTGACTGATTCGGGTGGCGTGCAGGAGGAAGCACCGTCACTGGGCAAGCCCATGGTAGTGTTGCGTGAGACCACTGAACGCCTCGAGGGAATTGCGTCTGGCAATGCCTGCTTGGTGGGTACAGATCGAGCCCAGATTGTTAGCCAAACACGGGAACTTCTCTTGAGTGCTGAACGCTATCAACAAATGGCTGTCAGCAACAACCCCTATGGTGATGGAAAAGCGGCAATTCGAATCGTGGAGTCGCTGCTCAGATATGATAGAGAATGCGCGCCGACTAAGCATGTGGCTTAATAACAGCGGATTACACGCTTACTTCTATCAAAAGGAAGATCTTAATGAACATTTTATATATAACACATGAATATGGTAATAGGTGGATTAAATACGCAACTTTTTTACGCGAGTTTGGGCATACCGTTGATCTGATCGAGTTAAAAGATAAACGAACCCCCAACCAGGTAACAGCAAAGAATTACTCACCAAAATACGATATTGTCTGGTCATTTGCTGCCGATTATATCTCATTTAAGGTGTTGAATGATGATTTTATTAACTCAGTTCAAAACGGTAATTCGATCTTTATTGGCTATTGTACTTTGAATACAGCAATTCCCTTCAGTGAATGGGTAAATAACTTCAAGGTATTCGATATCTGTTTCCTACATAGTAAGATGGTGACAGATATGGCGAAAGCGCATGGCCTTATGAATGTATATTATATGCCGTATGGATTTGATAAAGAGGAATATTATAAATTCAATACGAAAAAGAAATATAAAGTAACCTTTATGGGATCAGCTCAAACCAATTTGCTGCCTGAAGAAGACGAGAGGGCGCAAATAATAAATACACTTAAAGAGTTTGACATACGAGTTTGGGGTCAGAGTTTAAAGGGAAGGGTAGATCGGTCAATAAAAATTAGACCCTTTCGTACCCATCGTGAAATGAATCTGGTCTACAATCAGTCCAAAATCAACCTAAATATCCCGCTAATTAATTCGACACTTCCCGAGTTTAGGGGTAAGTACCATCCAAAAAACAGATTTTACGAAATTCCTGGGTCTGGCAACTTCATGGTTAGTGGATACTTGGATGAGTTTAACGAACAGTTCAATAGAGGTATTCATTGTGCTTATTATGACGATATTGATGCTCTTTGTGCCAGTGTGGAGTATTACCTGACCCACGAAAAGGAAAGAGAAGAAATCACTCTCCTGGGATATCATCATGCTCTGGAGCATCATCAAACAATTTTTAGATTCAGGGATATAATGGAAATAATTGAGGAAAAGTATGTCGCTAAGCAAAGTTGATTTTATTTCCGCCCTGCAGAAAATCTTGAGAAAGGACGGCCTGATCAAAAAGCACATTGGTAATCACACCATGTACATGGATCCAAAAGATCGCGGTTTATCAGCCACATTGATAAATCAAAAACCTGGAGGCCCTGAACGCGAGGCTTGCTTCATGAAAATTATTAGACAGGAAATAGCTCCTGGGATGGTGACATTAGACATTGGTGCAAATATCGGTTATGTCACGCTGATTATGGCCGGATTAGTGGGCCCCTCAGGAAAAGTGTTCGCAATCGAGCCTGATTCCCAAAATTTTGGAATTCTAACAAAAAATATTGAGGTGAATGGGTATGCTAATGTTGTGATTCCCTTTCAAATAGGCGTCTCAAATGTAAGTGGGGTATCAAGATTTTATCTTTCTGATAAATCTAACCTTCACAGTATGACCCCCACCAAACACACCAACTCTTGGATTGATATCACGTTAGAAACAATCGATGAGTTTATGAAGGATAAGGGGTGCCCTGAATTCATCAAGATGGATATCGAGGGGCATGAAGTGGAGGCGTTAGATGGTATGTTCAATACACTACAAGCCGCATCATCACCTGTCAAGATACTCATAGAAGTTCATCCAATGTATTATTCGGAAACACATAGTCTGGAAAAGCAATTGCGGAGACTGATCGATATAGATTTCAACACCAAATATGTTGTATCGGCAGGTGTTGCAAAACCAGATTTTTTTGCCAAACATGGTTATGAACCGACTGAGGTCATTTTTACCGACGGATGGTATCGTGGCATTTATACGAATGTGTCTAACGAACATATGCTCACCGCAGCTTGCCACGAGCATAGACAGTTTATCAAAGAAAAAAATCAACATGTTACAAAGATTGTCCGTTCGATTGTGATAGAGAAATCCGTCCCTCCTGATTATGGAAAAGCGACAGACAAACTCGGGGGAGTCAGGTAATGGAGCGAGAAGAATACATTCGTGTTCAGGTGGAGTCATCAGCTTGGACACGGAAAAATCCTGGTAGTAAAGATTTAGTAAGAGATACTATTCTTGAGTTTCAAAAGTACGTGCCTGTTACACACCATGTGCTCGAAATTGGATGTGGTGATGGATACAGCCTTGATGTGTTTGTCGAAAAAGGATATCAATACGTCACGGGTTGTGATATAAACCTGTCCAAGTTACAATCAGCCCTGTCCTTTGGGAATATTGTATCTCTACAGGATGTTCACACCCTTGGTTTTCGAAGGGAAGTGTTTGATGCAGTATACTGCACCCACACTTTGGAGCACACTTATAACGGGTACCAAGCTATCAGTGAGATATTTCGAGTATTGCGCCCGGGAGGCATTCTGTTTGTAATCGTGCCCGACCATACTCGGTATTATGGGGATACTTTCATTGAAGCAAATGAGGTTGTTCCACTTGAACAGCAGCCGCTTGGCTTTTTCGAGGATATATTGTTTGAGCGACGAGGATTCCGCTCAAGGATAGAGCGGAATCAGTTTCCTTTTACGATGAAACTTTTGGTGGCTGTGATAATCGAAGCTTGCTTTGAACTCCAATACGCGGCGAGAATTGGCAGGAATGCCCCCGAATTGTGGGCTATCGCGACGAAACCACAGGGTAGTGAAAAAAAAACCCCGCCATTGATCACACGTGAGTGGAATGAACAGCCGGGTGATAACTTGACAAAACAAGGTTTAGGGAAACAGCTCCTTAAAAATGTTTTTGCCCCTTTCATTTCTGCAATGAGAGATTCCAAATAAGTGGAACGGCTCCTTATTCCCAGCGACCAGAAAATTACTCATGCGAGAGGGTCTATGATCATGAATATTCTGTGAATCAACTCAAGAAATTCTTGTTACGAAGGGACAATTACTGGTCAAAAAGGATTAATCATATCTTGGAAAGTATCTCTCTTCTTGACCTAACTGGCAATATGGTGCTTGATTTGGGTACCTCAATTGGCACTATTTCCTTTGAGCTTGCCTAACAGGACTACGAAGTCACTGGCATTGACATCTACGAAAAAGCCGGTATGCCCGGCGTATTGCAGATCACTAGAGGCTCTCAATATTATGTTACAGCAAATGGTTCAAAAACAAACACATTTTCTGAAGACTCATTTGACATTATCGTTGCTGAAGATATATTTGAACATCTCCACAACAATGTGCTTCGAAAAGTATTGGAGAATTGTTTTCTCTGGTTAAAACCAGGTGGTCACTTAATATTCCACACCTTCCCAACTCGTTTCGACTATATCTTTCATGACTCAAAGTGGTGGATTCCTCTAGCCTTGTTTGCTCGGATAACCGATAATAAGTTTAGCCATTTAGTTGATATCTACCATCGTCATTTATTGAATCCTTGGAGAAAATTGCGAGCTGGTAAAACATTTGAGGAGTAAATCCAATATAGTGCCCATTGTAATCTTTTAATCGCTACCCGATTGAAAACGCATATTGAAAAATCTGGGTTTTGGATAATTAAGTTGAAGACTGAGAATCTCTTCCCATGGTACAGGAAGGGGCTGAATGGATTGCTCCTCCGTGATATTGAGTACTTTCATCGGAATATTTCCGGAATTTGCTGGAAATCCTTGTTGTGATCACACAACTCGCGTTTCTGAGAGGTGCCCTCTTTGAACTTCCACACAGATTATCAATATACTGATCGTGAGACCAAGGCCAAATATATCTGGCTCAAGTATCAGTCCATCCTGCGCGGCCGTAAGATTCTAGATGTCGGTGCTGATGAATGTTACTTAAAACAGCACATTGACGATGAAGCCTCATACTGGGGAATCGGACTGGGCGGGAATCCAGACCAACAGGTGGATCTGGAGAAAGAGAAGATTCCTTTTACCGACGGTTCTTTTGATTGCGTGCTATGCCTGGATGTGTTGGAACATCTGGACAATATCCACGAAGTCTTTAACGAACTCTGTCGCGTCACCCAGCGCTATGTGATCATTTCCCTACCAAACCCAACACGTTCACTTTATAGTAGATTGCGCTTTGGTGATTACCGTCCTGGTAAGTTGACCAAACATTACGGGCTACCCTTGGAGCCACCCCAGGACCGTCACAAATGGTTCTTCACCTATGAAGAGGCGGAAAAATTCGTTATCTATCGTACCGGATTGAACAACATGCGGGTAGTGCAAATTGATTGCGAGGGGGTGAGTCGGGAACAGAGTCGCCTCAAGCTTCTCGCTCGTGTCGTCTTGTTTCGTCGCGACCTGAATCCCAAGAATCTGCATGGAGGTCCGATGTGGGCGGTTTTGGAAAAGATGTAATGCGAGCGACATGGGTTCAAGAGACTTGAGGAGCGGCTATAATGGCTAACCGCCTACTCCCAGACAGGTGTGTGGGATTAGCGCTTTTCTTTACCAAAGGGGTGAGTTTGACTACTTGGGCGAACATTGGCTTTATGAAACGCGAAGCTGTCTATTATCGCCGAATAGGGGAAGCGCTGGGTGGAGTCACCTGGGTAACCTACGGTGATCAAGAGGATCAGGAGATAGCCAAAAGTCTGACAGGTATCAATGTCGTCAGCAATCTTCAGAGGCTTCCTCCAACACGATTCGCTTGCAAGATAAGCGAGACTTGTGGTGATTTACGGGTGTTAAAGACCAATCAACTCTCCGGAGCGTACGAAGCTTATCTGGCGAGCCGCCGTAGTCGCGTTCCATTGGTGGTGCGTTGCGGCTATGTACGGAGTTATTGGATACAGCAACCAAAATCAAAGAAGAAAAAAATCACAAATTGGTACCGGTTACAAATAGCTCTGCTGGCTGCCAACAGGGTGTTGGTTCCAACAGTAGAGGAATCTTCCTTTGCAAGGCAACATTTCATCATACCGCGATCAAGAATCCGAATCATCCCTAACTTTGTACAGACAGACATATTTCGGCCGAATGATGAGACTAAACGCAAAAGATTACTCGGTTTTGTCGGTACGTTCAAGTATGCCAAGAATCTACCTGCGTTGTTGCGAGCAATGGCCGGCATTCCCGGTTTGCGGCTTCGTTTGATCGGAGACGGACCGCAAAAAGCGCAGTTAACGGCAATGGCAGACCAGTTATCCCTTGAAGTAGAATTCGTTCCGTATCAAAGTCAAGAAGATTTACCAAGTTTATTGAATGAATGTGTAGTCTTTGTGTTTCCCTCCTTGTATGAAGGCCATCCCAAGGCATTGCTTGAGGCCATGGCTTGTGGGTTGCCCGTGGTGACCACTCCTGTGTATGGGATCCGCCACTTGATCACACACCGTGTCAATGGGTACCTGTGCGATGACACCTCTCCTGATGCGATTCGGCAAGGGTTACGGCGTGTGCTGGAAGATGAGGAGCTACGCAACCGGATGGGCCAAGCAGCCCGGCGGTTTGTCGTGGAGCGTTTCTCTATGCCAGTTGTACTTGAACAGGAATTACAGGTCTATCGAGAATTGGGTTGGCTCGCTTAGCCGAATAGGACATCATCCGCTTTGTCTATTCCCAAAGTCAGTGTACTCATGAGCGTCTACAACGGTGAACGCTACTTACGGGAAGCCTTGGAGAGCATTCTAAACCAGACTTTCTCTGATTTCGAATTCATTAACATTGATGACGGTTCCACAGATACCACGTGGAGGATACTGAATGATTATGATGGTGCGCGCATCCGGTTGGTTCGGAATGAGGAAAACATTGGCCTGGCAGGTTCGCTCAATAAAGGGTTAGAATTGGCTCGAGGAGAGTTCATTGCTCGGATGGATGCCGACGACATTAGTTTACCCGAACGATTTGCCAGACAGGTCGAATTTCTTGATGCCCATCCGGAAATCGGTGTTGTTGGAACAGCTTATCAGATGATAGATGCACAGGGGAGATTGAAGGATATTCCCCAACCCACAACCGCTCCAATGATACTGAAATGGCGTGGATGTTTCGGTTCTCCCTTGGCACACCCTGCTATCATGGCGCGCAAGGAGCTTTTGGAACGCGTGGGAGGCTATAACGAACATTTCAGGACCTCCCAAGACTACGATTTGTTGCAACGCTTGAGCGGAAAAACAAGGCTGGCCAATCTTCCCGATGTTCTTTTGTATTTGCGCAAGCATGAAAAAAGTATATCCTACCAACAGAATGTGGGACAGCTTTCCAGTAGTTACACGATCAGCCAACGGGCGATAGCAGACCTATTGGGAACCGAAATCCCCAAAGAAGTACTTGCCATTCGTCGGAAACGGGAGGATCGAACAGGATCTGAAGTAGAAGTCATTTTACGATATTACTACAAGCTTTGCCTGGCGCTGCTGGCCGAGTCTGGCTGGTCAGGGGAAGAAAAGGTTGAACTGAGAAAATTCGTTGCCGGACAAATGTTTTCCATCTTACGTCCCTATCTTTTTCGACCCATTTCATGGAAATTACTGGGCCTCATTATGAGACTTGACCCGGTTATCATATTCAAACGAGGTTTTGGACTGACCCAACGACTGGTATTTGGAATGTTTAACCTTATTAAATAGAAAAGGATATTTTATGGGGGAAGTGATGGGTGTCTATAATCAATAATCTACTGGATTATCAAAATCGTTGCTTCAGAAGAGGGGAGTACCTCAATTGCCTTGATCGAATGAGTGCCTTAGATAATCAAGCTATCGAACGAACGCCCCATCTTATAAGCATCGTAGTTTGCACCTACAACCGTGCCAACCTGCTGGCTGGCGCATTGCAGACTCTCTGCAAGCAGACACTTGCCCCGTCCGAATACGAGATCATCGTCGTAGACAACAACTCCAGCGATGATACGCGCGTCAAGGTGGAGGAGTTCAGCCAGCGCTATCCCAATTTGCGCTATGCATTCGAACGGCAACAGGGCTTATCCCATGCCCGCAATAGTGGCTGGCGCAAAGCGAGAGGAGAGTACGTCGCTTATACAGATGATGACTGCAAGTTACCTCAGCAATGGTTGACAAAAGCAAAAGCGATTATTGAAGAATTATCGCCAGCAGTGTTTGGTGGACCTTATTATGCTTATTACAATTCATCAAAGCCACAATGGTGGAAGGACAGTTATCGGTCATCTATAATAACAAATACAGCCCGTGAATTAACCCAAGGTGAGTATTTAAGTGGAGGGAATATCTTTTTCCGGCGGGAGCTACTCGAATCTATGGGGGGGTTTGATAGCAGCTTGGGAATGTCAGGTGATACTATTGCTGCTGGGGAAGAGACATCGTTATTGAATAAAATTTTGAAAACTAATCAGAATCATCTCATATACTATGATCCTCAATTGTTTGTATATCATTTGGTGCATGCTGAGAAAATGAAATTGAAATGGCTAGCGCGCAACTATTTCTATCGCGGTCGATCTGTTTATAGAGTAAATCAAAACAATAATCTAACCGTATCAAAGAGACACCAGCTCGTGTTACTGATCTTTGGATTTCTAACACTTCTGAAATTCTTTGAAGATGTTCTTATAGGTCTACTTCTACGCGATCAAGAACAATATCCTTATGTTCAAAATTATTTATATGAGCATGCCTTTAAATACTTGGGGAAAATTGGAAAGATCTATGAAGAATATCAACATATATCTCAAATTCAGCGTGTTAAAGAGTTTTAAAAATCAACAAAGTAATTTATCGCCGAACTAGAAAAAAAACGAAACAGGTGCGATGAGAAGTACAGTATTCTAATGGGTTATCCAAGACTTTTAACTGGCAATTATTTTAAGAAAGTGTATGGGGTTGATCCAAAAACATTGATTTCACACTACTTTGATAATTGTTAATTCTTTTAAGTGAGTCCACTGAAAACACTCAAAATCGCCTTGAGCGATTGGGCAAGCGCCCCACTTTGATGACATAAACATCTATATTTTTGGGAACATACCTTGAAATATTGACAAAAATGGGCTTTTCCATCCCACCGACTGAGAACAAGAGACCTTTTTTCAGTGGAGTCTTTAAGTAGTTCAAAAACAGGCTATATGCGTGGATATTAGCGCTTCCGTCAGCTTTTCAAAAGGCTACGCAATATAATCAATTGGTATGAGGCCAGATGGGGTTACTTACACCTGAGTAGGTTCAAGGATTTAACAGTACAAGAAACCCCATCTGTTAGAGTCGCTCTAGTAAAACAAGACGTATACCAGGATCTCTACTACTGCCCTCCAGGATCAAAGCCGCGCGATATCATTTTCTCATCCTTCAAGCGCACCGGGTCGGTTGCCTTGTTCAGCAAGCTGGACGCCGATTTCTGGATTGTTGAAACCGAACCCGACCCCGAATGCAAAATCTGGCAGCAGAAATGGTGCGGTTGCAAGCAGTCGCCCTCGAATTCTATTCAAAAGTTAGGGATAAAGTTCATGGTCAGAACTCCTTGCTAACCAGGATCATTGGAGATGTCTGGGCGGGTGAGAAAAGATGACCTCCCATATAAAATCCTTCAGATGTTGTTGCTCTTGGCCTGAGTCTTGGTATGCATGCGGATTCTCAATACAGTTTGCTGTCATCGGACCATTCGTTGCGTGATCAGTATTTTCAAAGTGAAAAGGATAAACTTTCAAATCCGATCTGGATAATCATCGAATCTATGCGATTTAAAATGATTATGTTATCGTATCTGATCCGTATTCCAAAATACTTTGGTTTTGCTCCCTGGTCTCCTTTTTTGGATACCGACATAGCCCTGAGTATGTTGTCTTTACCCTTGAAGCGCAGGCAGAGACGTGCATGGCAGGTTGAGTTTTTTAAACAACACGGTCTATATATTGAAGGTATGAATCTCAAGTGCGATTATAGCAACAGCCTCAATCGATATGGCATACTTTGCCATCCTTTGAAACCACTAGGCACTAATATTCTGAGAGAAGTTATTCGCCCCAGGTATATTGAGTGGATTAATCAGATCGTGAGAGAAATCCCAGAGCCAAATCGAATAATTCAAAGAATGCTCAATACCCCAAAGGTAGGAGGGGTTTTACGAAAAATAGGAATAAAACCAATTGATCCTTTTGTGCAAGCTTACAGCGCTTATCTCACGTTAAAGCCGATTGAGAATCTTCTCAAAAAAAGGAGAAGGCACACAGTACCTTGATTTATGGCAGAATCATCCCTTTCATTGCCTCGCATTTCTTTCGGCATCATTGTTTTGAATGGCGAGCCTTTTACGAAATATTGTCTCAGGCAGTTATATCCTCATGCCCATGAGATTATCGTGGTTGAGGGGGGATCGGAGAAAGCCCGTCATGTTGCGCCAGAAGGATATTCAACAGATGGCACGTTGGAAGCCCTTGGGGAGTTCAAAGCACAAGAAGACCCTGAAGATAAAGTCCAAATCGTGACGAAGGATGGTTTCTGGTCCGAAAAGGATGAGCAGAGCCAGGTCTATGCCGAAAGAGCGACGGGCGACTATCTCTGGCAGGTGGATATAGACGAGTTTTACAGGCACGAGGATATTGAAAAAGTGCGAGTAATGCTGGCCGCGGAGCCAGCCGACGCGGTGACATTTAAGCAATATGCCTTTTGGGGGAGTACCTGGATAATTGCGGATAGTTTTAGTCAGCGTGCGGATGAATGCGATCAATATCACCGGCTTTTCAAATGGGGAAAGGGTTATACATACCAAAAACATCGTCCTCCCACGGTGCTGGACGAAAAGGAGGTTGATCTGAGAACAAAACGTTGGATCAAGGGAGACGATTTGGCGAAAAACGGGATTTTCCTGTTTCATTACTCCCTGCTTTTCCCCCTGCAAGTAGCCAATAAATGCAAATATTATGCAACACCAATCCCAACAACTCGAAGCGGCTATACGTCAGGGGCGCTTGATTGGGCAGAAAATAGTTACTTCAACATTCGTCGTCCATTCCGGGTCCACAATGTGTACAGAAATATCAGTTGGTTGCGTCGTTTTCACATGCCCCAACCAGAAGAAGCGATACGAATGTGGAATGATGCGCTATCTGGTGAAATCGATGTTCAAATCCGTGAGAACTCAGATGCCGAAAAGCTACTACAAAACAGGTACTATGTGGCTGTTTCTGCCCTCTTGAGTTTGTTTGCTACGTTGTTCAAGCGGCCTCCTCTCAAATGGGGACGTAGAGTGTGCATGGCCTTTGTTGAGCATTACTTGAAGTTGTACGGCTGAAACCAGCATTGTGAAAATTCTTTGGTTCGTTCCTGTAAAGATGCTAGCGGTGCGTCAACGCCTTGGGCTGCCCCACGATGGAGGTGGATGGTGGATTGAAAGCTTGATGACTGCGCTGCTTCGTAGCTCAGATATCGAATTGGGCGTGGTTTGGTCGTCTCGTGACATCTATCAAACGGAACATTTTATCCAAGATGGAGTCCATTACTATTGCCTTCCTGAAGGTACGAAGTGGATGCGTGGACTTGGCAAAGTGAGACGCTTATTGGATATAAGTGGATTCAATTGGACAGCGTATCTTGTGGATGCCTGTATAAGGGTTGCATCTGACTTCAAACCTGATATTATTCATGTTCATGGTTCGGAAAAACCCTATGGGCTGATTGGGGAGAGAGTAGACACACCAGTTATCCTCTCGATTCAAGGTATCTTAACGGAATATATCAAAGCTTACTTCGGTCAACTCACCGTTACTCAGCGAATCACAACGCCAGGAATACTTTACCGTTATCTGAATATGCGCAGGCGGGCAACGCTTGAGCGCCAGGTATTTCGCGCCTGCCGATTTTTTGCGGGAAGGACGCTGTGGGATAAAAGCCACCAGGCTATTTTAAGTCCTGATGGACATTTCTTCTATTGTGGTGAGCTTATGCGTCCAGAGTTTTATCATTCCCAATGGAGTCTGCACCAAGCCGCACTGCATACCATCTATATTACAACGTTCTGTCTTCCCTACAAGGGAATAGATACGCTTATGGATGCGGTAGCTATACTACGCCGTGACATCCCCGAAGTTCGTTTGAGAATTGGAGGAAATATCCCCAATGGGGGGTATGGGAGATTCTTACATCGCAAAGTGAGGACGTTTGATATAGAAGATGCCGTGGAATTTCTCGGCTGGCTTCCCGCCGAAAAGATTTCGAGAGAACTTGCCCAGGCTCATATCTTTGTTATCCCATCGTTTATTGAGAATTCGCCTAATTCTTTAGCTGAAGCACAGTTGGTTGGAACGCCAGTCATAGCTTCGTCTGCGGGGGGGATTCCATCAATGGTGATTGATAACGAAACTGGTCTCTTGTTCCCCCCTGGTGATGCCGCGGTCCTTGCAATGCAGATTAGAAGAATGTTTGAGGATGATGATTTGGCGATTCAGTGTTCTGAACAGGCCAGGCAGGTTGCTTTTGCGCGCCATGATCATGAGAAGGTGATTGCTTCAGTTATGCGTATGTACGGTGAAGTAGACCAACTGAATAATGCTCTAACAAATGGACACAAGGCCGATATGCTCAACTAAAGAAAGTGATGACACACCATGTCTGACGTGACGTTAATAACTTGCTCCCCCCGCTCAGGAAACAGTTGGCTTTCAAGAGTGTTGAGAGACCACCCTCAACTGCATGTTAGATCACATGATTATTATGGTGTCAGGTTACTATACTTATTACATCCCTTTGCTTCACTAAGCCCATTTTCCCATGATCATCACCCAGAAGATAACGTCTTTGATAGAGCGGTCAATGGTTTTCGAGCTCGAGTAGTTAGAAATCGATTCCAGTCTCTTGAATCAGAGAAGAAGTTGATATTGATCTCAGCAACGTTAAGTGGATTCATCCCTTTGTTGTTAAGAGCTTTTCCAAACGCGAAATTTATTCACCTTCAAAGAAATCCATTTGCCGTGATAGGCTCTTACACTGAATATATGCCCAGAACTGCCAATGCCCTCAAAGGCAGAGATCTTATCCACACTATTAAGTATGATCAACAAATCCTTTTTCACTCCTTGAGATGGATGCGTTTCAGGTTTCCAGGGAATCTGGGTATTAGACCTGACGGCTTTGGGAAAGCCTTAAACATGTCATACATTCAGTTTCTTTGTTGGTATTACACTTCCCTTGACGTTCAAATAAGGCAGGATATTAGCTCGGTGCTTGTTGAAAATAGGCTTCATCTGAGTTATGAGAGGCTTGTTGATGATTTCGAGAAAGAAATAAACAAAGTCCTTGGGTTCATTGGCGTTGATGCGAATATTGAGTGGGTGAAGAAAATGTCGTCGGGTGTTAAAAAGGGCGCATTAGCGAAGTTCAAAAAGATATTTTCAGAAAGCGAATTAGAAGAAATCAGACAATACCTTTTCTTGCAGGGCTATAATGTTGATTCTTACCTCGGATTATGAGAGACATGATTAGAATAGTAGAACGCAAAGAATGTCAGGCTTGTAGCTCTATTGAAAGTACTGCTTGTTTTGCTCTTTGGGATGACCGCTATGCTTTCCCTGAACGTTTCCAACTCAGGCATTGTGGTGTTTGTGGTTCTTTCTACACCGATAGATGCATTTCTGAAGAAACTATTGGTATTCTTTATGAGCAGTACTATCCGAGTTTGTCCAAAGACGATGTGGGGTGGAAACCAAGCAGATTGCGATTATTTATCCTGGATATGCTAAATATTGCCCCGCTTGCCGTAGGATTTGACTTCAAAGGACTTAATGTATTGGACGTGGGGTGTGGGAGTGGGAGGTCTTCGTCAATTGTTAATCGTTCGGGAGGAAAGTGGACAGGATTGGAGATCGATCCAAAGCGTGTTGAAATTTTAAACATTAATGGCTTGCCAACGTTATTGGGTGTCCCCGAATCAATTTGTGACGAAATGACAGGTTCCTTTGATATGGTCCTGGCAAGTCAGGTCATTGAGCACACTTTATCCCCAAGATCATTTTTGACCGCTTGCCAGAAATTGCTAAAACCAGGGGGTTCGATTGTGCTTTCCACGCCAAATGGCAATTCAAGATTCAGGAAAAAGCGTGCCGAGAAGTGGATAAATTGGCATGTCCCCTATCACACTGTAATATTTTCTCCCCAGGGTCTTGTGCATCTGGCAATAGTATGTGGTTATTCCTTATTGTCAATTAAGACCCAGACACCAGCTACCTGGTTTGTGCGCCAAAAAAGGCACAGACGCCCGCCGCTTGGTCATAGAGGCCAATTTGGGAAACCCGTAACCTTAGCGAATTTGCTTATTGCAGGTGTTCAATGCAAACTGGGTGATTGGTTTCAAAAAGATGGCGATATGTTAAAGGTTGTGTTACAAAGGAAATGAATCTGTCTACGGGTATTTTTCCCCCACGAGCCAAATCCGTGTTTCTACGGAGTTAGTGGAAAATGACATTAAACGCTTCCCCCAGGATAATGGCGGCAGAAATAACAGGACAAACCAGACGGACCCAACCCTGGCGTAGACCAAGTGTTCTTATAGCAGCTTTTATTATTGCGCTTATCGTATTGCCCAGTTTCCAATCGCTGTTTGGTTACCAGATTTTCAGGTTTGTAGTGGTAAGCTCGGTGATTTGGTGGGTGTTTATTAATTCGGAAGTACGATTCCTGTGGGCGCGTGTGTTACGACCACGGTCATCGGTACTCAGAATGTATATATTTTGGTTTTTCATTGCGCTTTGCTATACCCTAATTGACTCATCTAATCAGTATCGCAATTTGATTATGGGGGATACAATCAAAATTGTTTTTAGCTTTAGCCTAATAGGTATTCTTTACTTAATTGGAGTGGTGTACTCATCCGAACAGGATGGGAGAGCTTTCAACTGGTTGGTTAAGTTCGTATTAGTAGCTTTTGGGCTCAATGCCTTTTTGGCTATTCCCTCCCTTCTGAGCGATGATCTTCTTTTACGAGTATACATTAACATATACCAGTCTACCGAAGTTACCAAACAAAGCCTTTCTGCTTATGCTCTGGGCGGGCTTGGACTATATGGAGCGCAGGCAGTTCTTGCCCCCTTGTTTTTAACCACGATATTTAAGACCAGAGGAATCAAGCGATTGGTGTATTGGGCGTTGTTTGTTGGTATTTTCATTAATGTGTTTTTGAGTAGTCTTCTTGCTATCTTTACGATTTTCATTTTCAGCACCATAGCTTGCTTCTTAGGCATACTGGTAAGACTCAAGATGTCAACCAATCTGCGCATTGGGTTTGTTGCTATATCCATATTGGTTATCATGCTTGGTATTCAACTACGTGAAACTCGCTCTGCACAGTATTCTCTGGCAAGAATTGGTATTCTATTTTCAACGGAAGATAGATATTCTCGTACCCTGATAGAAGGGAATACATTAAAAAAACGTCAAATGCATTACGAACGCTCCATTCGTACTTTATTAGATTTTCCTGTTTTTGGTGTTGGACTGTCATCAGTTTTTAGGAGTCGTTCCGATTTGGTGGTTAGCGGTATCGGTGGTCATTCCGGGATTTTGGATGGTTTTGCTATGTACGGGCTTCTTTTTACCACATATCTTGTGTTTTTATGGAGAAGATATCGTTATTTACGGTCAGTATTAAAGGCTGGCGATTACGACTTATGGGTGTTTTCATATCTGATTGCTTTTGTCGCTTATTTCCTGTTAATACTTGTCGATCCGCTACTGTACAACAGAACAACCACAGGACTTTTCTTTTTATTGGTTATGGCAAGTGCGACGCCAGCGAAGTTTCCGGTTGCGAATTCCGGACCGGTTCACGTTTAGCTGTTAGATTTATGCCCCTGTTTTCAATCGTAACCGTTTGCTTGAACGATCTCCAGAATCTACAAAAAACCGCCGCTTCTGTTGTGAAGCAGGATTTTGATGGTTACGAGTACATCATCTTGGATGGCGGTTCCACGGATGGTACTTTCGAGTACCTTCACCGATTAGGAGCAGATCGCTATCTTTCAGAGTCAGACGATGGCATATTCCATGCCATGAACAAAGCCTTAAAGATGTGTACCGGGGAGTTTATCTGTTTCTTGAACGCCGGAGACCTTTTTCCTAGCTCTGATATACTTTCAAGAGTAGCGGAATCAATTAAAAGCAACCCGGACACACACTTTTTTTACGGTGATGTTTACTATAAAGATAGTTCCGGACCTTACTCTATCCAACCCAATCACTTAACGTCGTTCAGGCTTTTTAGAGGTACTATTTGCCATCAGGCTTGGTATCTAAAAGCGGATGTTTATCAAGCCCTGGGTGGATTTGATACTCACTTAAAGTATAAGGGCGACTATGATGCTCTCTTGAGAGCGTTTCACTTACTGAAGGTTACTTACTTACATTTACCGTTTTGTGTGGTGAACTATAAAGGTGGGGGGTACTCCGAAAACACATTTCATGAAAGCAGACCTGAAGCTGAAAGTGTGAGAAGAAAATACATCTCACCTTGGCAAGCAAATCTCTTTTCCTTCGTGCTTTCTGTTTTGAATCCCGTAAAAAAAAGTCACTATTATCAACATCTGATGGCACAGATTAATCACTGGAAGGCAGCTCGCTCATGGGCAGGGCTGATAGATTTTCCTGAAATGTCAACACACGATGAATAGAATTAACGATGACATTTTAATAGGCGCTTGCGGGGATATTCTTCTGGCAGATTTCTTCTTCGATATTGGGCATGGCATGGGCAGTCAAATTGATAAACTAGGTGCGGACTACATTTTTGATGAAATCCGCCATCTTTTTCATGAGTGCGGCCTCCTTGTTGGCAATCTTGAGAGCCCTATTTCAACGAACAGTATGCGGTCTGGCATGAGGAGGAGAGAATTTCTGGCTTCACCTCTTGTCATGAGCGCATTAAGTCAAGCGGGTTTTGATGTTCTCGGAATAGCTAACAATCATATCAGCCAGCATGGGGCGGACGCATTTCGTGATACAGTTCGTCTGCTTGAGATGGAAGGTGTTTTGACTCCCGGTGTGATTTGTACAGGGAGAGAAGTGCAGCGCCTGTCTGTGCATTATGTTAAAGGCAAACAAATTGGGGTACTGGCTTATTCACTGGCGGATGACCACTACGGACCATCTCCGAAATACTATGCTTTTCAACCTGCTGAAGCGAAGTTATTAGACCAGATAGCGGAACAAAGAAACGAATGTGACTTTCTGATTGTGTTGATGCATTGGGGTGAAGAATTTGTAAATCGTCCATCAGGGGTGCAAGTTAATCTGGCGCACAAAGTGATTGATGCTGGCTGCGACCTGATACTTGGTAGTCATCCACATGTAATTCAAGGAATCGAGAGTTATAAAGGCAAGACAATAGCCTATTCATTGGGGAATTTTGTCTTCAGCATGAAATGGAAACCAACTCGTGCTTCGATGTTGTGTAAGTTTCAGGTGCGCGCTGATGGTTCACAATCCTTCACAATAATTCCAATATGGATTAATAATCTTTTTTGTCCCACAATTGCCAGGGGCATCCATCATGAATATGTTACAAACTGCATCAAGATAGCAAATGAACTCGTATCCGAAAAGCCACTGACGGATGTTGCGTATAATGAATTAGTGAACGAAGCATTGGACAAGTATAGGCATGCCACACGTAGAGCTTTTATTCAAGATATGGTAAAAAAATCACCCTTTGTGATGTTACAGCTAGTTTTAGAGTTCATCTTGCGAAGAATTCAATAAGAAATAGATGTTAAGTGAAACCGATTTCTGTTGATATTGTTATTATCGGTCGCAATGAGGGTGAACTTCTGCGTTTAGCAATAGTTTCATCTCAGGCTGCATCCGATGAATATGCAGCGCTAGGTAATCCTAAGCCACGAATTATTTATGTGGACGGACAGTCTACAGATGGGTCATTACAACTGGCTGAATCCCTGGGAGTTGAAACACACGTCGTTACAGGCCAGCCAAACCCCGCTGCCGGGCGACACCTTGGTTTTAGATTTTGCCGGGGGAAATATGTCTTTTTTGTAGATGGTGATATGGAAGTACAGCCGGGCTGGCTGCCGAGAGCGATTGCATATCTTGAAGAACACCCTTCGATTGCGGGTGTAGCGGGTTACGTTGACTGGGAAATCTTTCAAGGAAAAAAGGTGATCCTCATGCCTAATTATAAAGGTATTGCAACGTATGGGCAGAAAGTGATAACAGATGTAGGCGGTGGTTTTGTATACCGGAGTGCGGTATTGCGTGAAGTAGGCGATTTTGATCCAACGATGACCCGGCATGGTGAATTTGAAATGTATTTACGGATCATCGACCGGGGGTTTCACTTGGTTTATTTAACCATCCCGATGGCAATTCATCGTGATCAAAAAGGTAGTATGGGAAAGGGTTTTATAAAGAAATCTATCCTGACCAGGAATGTTTTCATTCCGGGCGTCATTGCTAGAAAGGCGACTCGCAGTGCAGCAGTACTTCGGATATTAATGCATCTTTATTGGTTATATTTGTGGCACCCCCTATCACTAATAATGATTGTTTTAACAGCATGGTTGGCCGTTATTGCTAGGAAGCCTTATCTTTGGGGGATGTTTTTAGTAGGAATCGTTGTCCAATTATTTTTTGCTCATTGGATATATAAAAAGAGATTTGTCAAGCGTGCGCTGGTGTCATTGCTGACCATAAATGTTTACATAGCAGCATTTATCATTGGATATATTACTCAATGGCCTGATGTGGGAGGGTATTATAAACAAACTGCTGTTGAGGGAAATAAAAGTGGCGTTTAAGCTCCAACTGGCAGAACTGTTTAGAAAGACGAGTGCCATCAATATTTGCCGAAATAAGTTAATGCACAGCCAGTTTTATTCACGCAAAAAATTTAAAGACATACAATGGCAATGGTTACAAAACCTTTTTACATTATGCTTACCGTATTGTTCCATATTACCGCAGAGTTTTAATGAAAATGGCATTAAACCCCAAGATATTCAGTCCACAAAGGATTTACATCGTCTACCTGTTTTAACGAAAAAAGAAATTAGAAAATATTACAACGAACTTCTGGCAGAGAACAGAGACCAATATAAGCCAAGGTTGCTTACCAGTGAAGGTTCGACTGGAGAGCCAATTCGGTTTTTTATAGACCAGTGGACAAATGGTTACCAATGTGCTGATGCCTACCGGTGTCAGGTAATTGGCGGCTGGAACTTTGGCGACAAGATGGTGAAAATTTGGGGTAGCTCAGTGCTCTCTCTCAGTCGGCTGATGGAGGGCTTTCGGCAACGGAATGCCACCAGCACAAAGGACTGCACATTGCGGAAGAGCACTGCCTGGTAGAAGCACCAGAGTCTCATGGCAAGCATACTGTCACCGTGGTCGTTACGGATCTTTTCAATTACGCGATGCCCTTTATCAGATATAAGAATGAAGACGAAATTGTAATCTCAAATGATATTTGTTCGTGTGGTCGTGAATCTAGAGTAATCGGACGAGTTCGTGGGAAGATATATCATCATGTCTTATTATCAAATGGAGAAAGAGTACATTCAGAAACTTTTTCTTATCACTTGAATAATTTTTTGGTAGTAAAGCATTTTTGTGCAAAACAAACATCTCCTAGGGATGTTATATTAGAAATTTCTGTGGATAAAAGATACGTTGTTGAATTACCCCAATAAAAAGATGCGCTCACTTTGCTTCCGGCCTCCTAATCCGGCATAAATATTGAAGTAAGTTATGTGGATATAATAAAAAAACACCCCAATCAAAAATATATGCTATTCATACCGTATGAACCTGATGATATTACAGACTATGGCAAATGATGTACCCGCTAATGAAAACGTGGTTGTCTCTTTTATTATTGTCGTCAGAAATGGCGCATCCGTGCTTCCAGCTTTACTTGATGACTTTTTAGCGCAAGACTTTCCCGTTGAGAAAATGGAATTGTTGCTCGTGGAAGGCGGGTCCACCGATGATACGAGAAGTGTGATTGAAGATTTTATTCATCGTAATTCCCATATTGACGTGAAAGTGTTAAATAATTCCGATAAGATTTTATCAAGCGGGTGGAATATAGCCTTGGCCCATGCTAGGGGTGCCATTATATTAAGGGTTGATGCGCATGCGCGCATTCCTTTTGATTTTATTAATAATAATGTTAAGAGGATTTCCAGTGGCGAATCAATATGTGGCGGATACCTTGAAGCTGTAAAGCCAGATAAATTCTGGAAAAAACTATTATATTATGCAGATGCATCAAGGTTTGGAGGCTCTGTTGCATCTTTTAGAAACCCCGGGACGACTAGATATGTAGATACTGTTGCGTACGCAGCCTATCTACGAGGCATTTTTGCTAGAGTTGGCGGGTATGATGAACGATTGGTACGTAACCAGGATAATGAGATGCATTACCGCATGAGAAAGGCTGGATTTAAGTTCTTTTTTGATACGGAAATTCACTCGTTTTATAGAGGGCGGAGGTCTCTAGCAGGTCTTTTGAAACAAAAATTTTGCAATGGGCTTTGGATAGGAAAAACATTAGGTATATCCCCCCGTTGTTTTAGACTTCGGCATTTGGTTCCAGCGTTGTTTGTTGTGGGGATGTTGGCGACTATGTTATTTTTACTATATTTTACTAACCATGTTTGGTCTTGGTTTCCAGCATTCTTCCTTATCGCCATGTATTTTTGTTTGGCAGTCTATTTTTCCTATACGCCATTGAAAAACGAAAAGAGTTGGGCTAAGTTGGTAATCGTTCTCCTTCCTTTCGTCTTTTTTTTGATGCATACGGCTTACGGACTGGGAACCATTGTTGGTATTATTGAAATGCCTTTTTTTCTATGGCATACCCGAAGATATAGTATTCCAAGACCAGTTTTGGAATAACAAAATGATGAGTGCCAATTTACGGACAACCTTAGTCTGGGTTGTGAAGTTTATATTAGTTGCAGTTATGGTTGTAATATTGGTACCCAGTTTGTCAGCTGCGTGGAATTTCAATTGGAGTTTAGTTTTGACAACTCATGCATTGTTAGACAATTCCCGTTTATTACCGGTTGCGGAAGCATCTACAGCTAGTTTGAGCGCGCAAAACTGCCGAATCAAGTTGTATCAAGGTCTAATTGCGCAAGCCTTACATAAATTTACCCAGCGTGACGAGTTTTGGGTGGAATTATTACATTGTAACCCCAGTTATCTTAACCGTATGCATTTAATTTCACCAGGCAATGCCATAATTGCAGAATATATGACACAGGAATTCCCTGAAATGGCCGAGGGTTGGTTTTGGCTTGCTGAGGCCCGTGCTTCAGATGCACCTCTGGAAGCTATTGACTTCTATCAGCGCGGGTTGGAACTAGATCCAGACGATGCCTGGGCTTGGTGTAACCTTGGCGCTTTACTGTCGGAGTACGATCTCCAGGCTGCTGCTGAGGCCGCAGCACAGTGCTGCCTGCGCGGTGACCCCGGTTGTGTCGGTTGTGATCGTGTAGGGGGGTATTTTCGCAGATTGCATGATAAACAGATGGCCATTCGATATATGCGTCACTCGCGTTGTTCATCTGTATTAGATCTTGCTGATAAATGGGAGCAGCAAATGCAACAAAATAATTTCCCGTAAACTCAGAAAGCGTTGGGAATATAGAAAAGCCAAATTACCCTTGCTTGTTTCATAATCAGGTGAATCTGGCTCGACATTGATAACATCTAACTTTCTGATATCCAGGAAGCCCTCCAATCCCGCTGGCACTACTCAGCATTTATCTTCCTACCAGCCTGACTGCTTCAATCTGTGTTGTCGTTAGTCGCGTTGTAGCAGCAGTAAACGGCGGTGGATAACCGCCTCTCACTCCAACTGCAAAACAATACCCCAGAACCAGACCTGCCAAGCGGTGTTGGTTAGGGAAGACACATCTACAATCAATTTGTGATCCGTTCGAAAAATCGTGACGAGCTTAGGCAGTTTCTTGATCCTATAACATTGGAAGTGCGATTTACAATCCATTACCCTTACATGCACAGAAATGCTTCGAAGACTTGGGATTCTAATGGGATGATTTTCCTGTGTCCGAACTCGCTGCCGAAAAAAAGTCTGGCTCTTCCGATCTGCTCAGAACTCATTCAATAGAAGCAAGAACGAATCGTTCATATTAAAAAGGATTACTTTGGACAGTTATAAATACTCACCCATTCAAACACCTCCAAATAACCTTATCCAGAAACGGAAAACCGAATATAATATTATTAAAAAATAACAATACAAGCGGGGAATTGTTTTTCGAGGAACAACTATATATCGTCAGAATAGATCGCTATTATCCTTAATTCGACCTGAAGCCAGTATGTGCCTGTATCTGAAACAACGACCACAGCCCCGGAAATCCAAATGACTGCCACTGTGTCACGGCGCACAAATCGATTTCGCGACCTCGCCAAGCGCGCCTTCGACCTGCTGGTCGCGGCCTTGGGCCTTATGCTACTCTCGCCCCTGTTTGTGCTGATCGCGCTGCGCATTTGGAAAGATTCCTCCGGGCCGGTCTTCTACCGAGGGCGGCGCGTCGCTCGCGGCGGTGGGATCTTCGACATCCTCAAGTTCCGCACCATGTACGAACGCCCTGAAAGCTACCAGGGTCCTCCCATCACTGGCGAAGAGGATTCGCGCGTCACCACATTAGGAAAATGGCTGCGAAAAACTAAATTAAACGAACTGCCACAGTTGTGGAATGTTCTAAAGGGAGACATGAGCCTGGTGGGACCGCGCCCTGAAGATCCGGAGATTGCTGCTGGATGGCATGACGAAGTGCGCCAAGAGGTGCTCTCTGTACGTCCTGGTATTACAAGCCCTGCTTCGGTGCTTTATCGCGATGAAGAGAAACGCCTAAATGGCACCGGATTTATGCAAATTTATTTGGAGGATATTCTCCCAAGCAAGCTGCGGCTGGACCAGCTCTACGTGCGTTATCATACGTTTTTGAATGACCTGGATGTGCTATTCTATACAATTTTAATCCTGTTGCCGCGGCTTAAAGAAACCTCTCCACCAGAAGAAAAACTGATAGTCGGACCGGTCAGTAATTTTGTTCGCCGTCATTTTCGCTGGTTTGCTGTGGATGCCCTGACTACATTGGTAGCGATCAGTATGGTCGGTTTGCTGTGGCGCTCTTTTGGTCCATTAAATGTTGGCTGGCTAACAGCGCTGATCTTTGGGATTTTTTTCGCTCTGATATTCAGCTTTACCAGCGCACTGTTTGGCTTACATAAAATTTATTGGTCACGTTCAACCGGTACAGAAGTATTAGATCTCTTGCCCCCGGTTGGGATTGCGACAGCAATTATATTATTAATAAACCAGTTTGTTCTTATGAAGGATCCACAATATTCTTATCAGGTAGTGATCTCAATCCCTAATTTTCGACCGTTATTTCCTATATCAATGATTCTACTTGCCGCAGCCCTCTCTTTTGTTGGCTTTGTGCTTGTACGCTACCGCAGCAGGCTGATTACTGGTCTGGCAACTCGTTGGGTAAATATCCGAGGCACAGTTTCCTCTGCGCAAGAACGTGCTTTGATTGTTGGAAGTGGTGAAACCGGTCAGTATGTCTCTTTGATGCTCAATACTGGAACTCACCGGGAAATTATGAAAATAGTCGGGTTTGTGGATGATGATTATTATAAGCGTGATTCCAGGATTCAGGGGATAAATGTAATTGGTCGTTGCCGCGATATCCCTGACTTGGTATCCAAATACGATATTGGGGTCATCATCTACGCGATCCATAACATTAATCCCAACGCCCGCAGTAAGATATTAGAGATCTGTACCAGCACCCCAGCGCGTACAATCTATTTCCCAGATGTCCCCGCTACTTTAAGCGATATCATTAATCGTGATAATGGAATGAAGGACGATACTTCACAAACTTCATACCAAACCTTTGTCCCTTTATCTCCAGGTTCGGACCTACCCTGTTATATCTGCTTGAGTAAACTTTCACCTCCGCAGGTAAATGCGTGGTTGGACCAATTAGAGCATACCGCTAATCAGGGGGATATAGCAACAGTGCTCAACCAATTACAGAATATACGTAGAATAGTCAACGATGAAACAAGTAAATTGGGGTTTATTGGAAAAAAGCCTGAATAATTCTGCGTTCAAATACCAACTCAAATGAATAATAATCTATCAGATTTCACGATTCTTGTCACTGGAGCTGGCGGCTTTATAGGCAGCCACCTGGTGGAGAAACTAATTGAGAATGGTTCAAAGGTACGTGCTTTCGTACGTTATAACTCACGTAATGATCCAGGACTCTTAAAACTTGTACCAGAGGAAGTTCTTGCCCAAGTCGAAATCATCCCTGGTGATTTGCGCGATCTTCCCGCTGTTCAAGCAGCAATGTCAGGTGTTGATCTTGTGTATCACCTGGGAGCGCTGATTGCCATCCCGTACTCCTATTTACACCCAATGGAAGTGGTTGAAACCAATGTGATGGGTACTTTGAATGTGCTTCAAGCAGCCCGTCAGAATGGAGTTACTCGATTAATACACACATCTACCAGTGAGGTGTACGGTACCGCGCAGCAAGTTCCGATAGGCGAAAGTCATCCACTGCAAGGACAATCTCCATACTCTGCCAGCAAGATTGGCGCTGATAAGCTTGCTGAGAGCTTCTACCGTTCATTTGAATTGCCCGTGGTTACGCTGCGCCCGTTCAATACTTACGGCCCGCGCCAATCAGCCCGGGCTGTTATTCCGACTATAGTCACCCAAGCATTATCTCAGCGAGTGATTCGCCTGGGCAACCTGGATGCTCGCCGTGATCTCACCTTTATTAGCGATACTGTGGATGGTTTCCTTCGAGCGGCGCAGGCTCCAGACGTGGAAGGCAAGACCATAAACCTGGGGACCGGTAGGGAAGTAAGCATTGGTGACCTTGCCGGTAAGATTATTGAACTGGTCGACCTGCCTGTGAAAGTTGAGATTGATCCAGAACGCCTGCGACCTGAAAAGAGTGAGGTGCAGCGCCTGCTGGCTGACAACCAGCTGGCTTTTCAACATTTGGGGTGGAAACCAAGAGTTGAACTGACCGACGGACTTAAAAAAACCATCGTCTGGATTAAGGACCATATGGACCATTATCAACCGGGCCGTTATCAGGTCTAAGCAATTGAGATGAAAACGAGGTAAATATGAAAGCTGTCGTTTTGGCTGGGGGTAAAGGGACTCGCATGATTCCTTATTCCACGATTCTACCCAAACCTTTAATGCCTATTGGAGATATGCCCATCCTTGAAATCATTTTACAACAGATGAAAAAGGCGGGAATCACTGAGGTGATACTTACAGCTGGTCACCTGGCTGAATTATTGCGTGCATTCTTCAATGACGGGGAACGCTTTGGTGTACGCATCCATTACAGCGTTGAAGAAATACCCCTTGGTACAGCTGGTCCACTTTCGTTGGTTGCTTCAAGTCTTGGCGAAACGTTTTTAGTCGCCAATGGTGATGTGCTCACTACGCTTGACATCAGAGATTTGGTTTCCGCTCATCGTCAATCCGGAGCGATTGCTACCATCGCCTCGCACACCAGACTGGTTAATATCGATCTTGGTGTTCTGCAGGTAAATGGTTCAGATAAACTAACCGGTTACGTCGAAAAACCGATATTTGACTACCTGGTGAGTATGGGAATTTACGTGTTTGAACCGCAGGTGCTGCAGTATATTCCTTATAACCAATACTTGGACTTCCCTGAATTGGTTTTGAAACTGATTGGCAATGGTGAGCGCGTTATGAGTCATCGTTTTGATGGTTATTGGCAGGATTTGGGTCGCCTGGACGACTATGAACAAGCAGTGCAGGATTTTGATCGTCTCAGACCTCAGATCTTGGGGGAGGATTGATTTATGGAAATGCTCGTTCCACTGGCGGATCTGGATTTTGGTGAAGGTGAATCTCAAGCAGTTTTAGATGTATTGAATAAACGTTGGTTGACGATGGGCGCGGTCACGCAGGAGTTTGAAAAGCAGTTTGCAAAGATGGCAGATGTAAAACACGCCCTGGCGGTATCCAATGGCACCGTGGCTCTGCACCTGGCTTGCTTGGTATTGGGCATTGGACCAGGGGACGAGGTTATTTTGCCCTCCTTGACTTTTGTTGCCACCGCAAACGCAGTCCTGTATACGGGAGCAGAAGTGCGTTATGCTGACATTATTGGACCGGAAGAGCTAAATATTTCTCCAGAATCGATATTAGGACAGATAACACCGCGCACCAAAGCGGTGATTGTTATGCATTACGGCGGGTATCCCTGTCGCATGAGGGAGATAATGGATATCGCCACTCGTAATAATCTGGCGGTAATTGAAGATGCTGCTCATGCACCTGGTGCCAGACTTGAAGGGCGTGCACTCGGAACATGGGGCGATGTTGGTTGTTTCAGTTTCTTCTCAAATAAGAACCTGGTAACAGGCGAAGGGGGTATGCTGGTCACCAAGCGGGATGATCTGGCAGAGAGAGCTCGTCTACTGCGTTCACATGGTATGACCAGCCTGACTTGGGACCGGCACAAAGGACATGCTTACAGCTACGACGTAGTAGAAATGGGATATAACTACCGCATTGACGAGATTCGCTCAGCTCTGGGATTGGTACAATTGAGTAAATTGGATAAGAACAACAAGCGTCGGAAGACCATCACGCAAACTTATTGGGGAGCTTTGCAAGGGAGCCGGCTCGGATTACCCTTCCGGGATTTAGCAGCAAAATCTATCAATTCAGGCTCCTATCATATATTTCCGGTCCTGCTCCCAGAAGGGGTGGCGCGTAAAGCCTTTATGGACAATCTGCGTGCCGACGGTATTCAAACCAGCATCCACTATCCACCCATCCACCAATTCAGCTACCACCGCCAGCTTGCATCTGGGGTGACGCTTCCGCAGACGGAACACGTTGCGGAGTGCGAAGTCACACTGCCGCTTTACTCATCGATGAGTGAGTCCCAGTTAGATTTAGTGACGCGCGTGGTTAAAGGGGCGTTAGAGAAAGCAGGGGCCAGAAAAGAAATCTAATCATTGATATCGTTAAAATGAGTATAATTAGATAGCGATTTGGCTTATTATGGTAAGAGTGCTAAAAAGTTATTTGTATCAAGAGCATAGAGCTGAAGGATCGCTCGTTTCAAGTAGTATGAATTTTATCTTTATTTGAGGCTGAGATTATTTTTATGGAAATCAGACAATATTGGGTGTTATTTAGGAAATGGTTGTGGTTGTTAATCCTAGGAGGCGTCCTTGGTGGGGGGGCTGCCTACTTGATTAGTATGCGTTTACCCACCATCTTTCAAACGACAACCAGAGTGATGGTAAGTCGTGTTTCAAATCAGGAACAATCGGACTATGATTCAATTCGGGACGAGGTACGACTGGCAGAAACCTATCAAAATCTATTTTCGAGCAGTCCAGTGTTACTAATCCTAAGCGATCAGCTTGGATACCTGGTCACCGAAGACCAGGTTGGTGTTGAACAGGTCCCAGGTTCATCTCTGCTTGATATTACCGTCTCCAATGGCGATGCGGTACGCACCGCTGAGATTGCTAACAAGCTGGTGGATGTATTTATCTCATACAACGAATCACTTCAAGCCGGTCGTTATTCATCCACGGAACAATTATTACAGGCCCAGATCGCCCAGGTAGAGGCACAGATCAATAGATTACAGGACGACTTGTTTCAATACAATGCAAACACGGAGAAATTGCTAGAAGAAGATTACCAACAACAGCTTTCAGAGCTGCAAGCGCAATTGAACTCGATCGAGGCTGAAATAATTAATGTGGAAGCAGATCTGGTTTTATTCTTCCCAACACCCATGCCGACTTCGACGCCCGAAACTTACTTTTCACCAACCGCAACTCCTGTCCCGATCCCACTTTCACCAGTGGCTATGGTTGATTACAAGGAAACGGAAAACCGTCTCGATAGATTGCAGACTCTACACAATTTATATAAAAAGATGCGTATGCCAATTTGCTGGTCCGGGGTTCCAGTAATGAAGAGGGGAATAACCCCTCTAGCCAAGCTCGCCAGGACCAATTACAAGCATCATTGTTACTTTACCAGCAGATTTACACCAATTTACTCAACAATTATGAGACAGTGCGTTTAGCCCGCCTTCAAAACACGCCCAACGTAGTGCAAATCGAACGGGCAAATGTGCCATCCACACCGATTCAACCAAAACCTAGTAGCAATATAACCTTGGGCATCGTAAGCGGTGTGTTGATAATGGGTGGCATCGCTTTCTTAATTGAGTATCTGGATGATACGCTGAAGACACCTGAAGATGTACAAAACTATTTGAAATTAAATGCCATTGGTATGATCGGCGAATTAAAAAAGCCAAATGACAGTAAAAACGATGATGAATTAGTTGGTATTTACGCTGCGGATTACCCTCTTTCAATGATAACTGAGGGTTTTCGCACTCTACGCACCAATCTTGATTTTGCCAGTGTCGATAGACCCCTGCGAACTCTGGCAATAATCAGTGCTAATCCCTCCGAAGGTAAATCAACTTTGGCTGTTAATTTAGCTGTGGTCATGGCGCAAGGCGGGAAACGGACAATTCTTTTGGATTCTGACCTCAGGCGACCAGTTTTGCACCGTCACTTGAAAATTGAGAACAGTGAAGGATTAAGTGATTTTTTTTCTTCTGAAAAACAAGTAAAAGATGTAATTCGTACCTGGGGAGATCCACCCATAGGTGTAATAACTACTGGACCCATCCCTCCTAATCCGACCGAATTAATAAGTTCGAAGCGAATGGATTCAATTCTTGAAAGCTTAATCCAACAAGCAGATATTGTTATTCTAGATACTTCGCCTGCAATAGTAAGCGATCCGATAGCTCTATCAGCTAAGGTTGATGGTGTTCTTATTGTAGTGGAACCAGGGAAGACTAAAATTGGCTCCGCCCAAGTTCTTATGGAGCAGTTGGGGCGTGCTGATGCCAATATCTTAGGTGTCGTGTTAAATCCGATTTCACGCCGAAATTCTTATTATTACAGCCAGTACCAATATTACTCAAAGAACTACTTCTCAAGCGGTTATGGATATGGACACTCAAATGAGGAATAGTAAGTAGTACCCGCATTCTACGTCAATTAATCAAAAAACACACAAAAACAGCCTTTTCAGCCTGAAAACTTAAGGGTTTCGTCAAGTTTGGTTTTCACCCAATGGGTGAAAGAAAAAGCGATTGGATCAGCTGA
>Ga0209986_10000354_pt1 | contig 43641 bp, 30 predicted proteins | sample BlataG_FD_183168 | JGI IMG/M metagenome (GOLD analysis project Ga0209986, IMG submission 183168) | Deep subsurface microbial communities from Black Sea to uncover new lineages of life (NeLLi) - Black_00105 metaG (SPAdes) (version 2) | ecosystem: Environmental > Aquatic > Marine > Oceanic >... | reverse complement strand
GATTTCGTCAGCGTCTTCGCGGGCCGGGGCGAGGGCACAGACGTAGCGGTAGACCTCTCGCTCGCTGGCCAGAAACAACGCCAAGAATCGCTCTTGAGAGCGATCGGGCGGGCGGGCGGGCGGGCGATCGGGGATCTGGGGACCGTCTGGCATGTGCACCTCCAATAGAACTCCGCCGCCGCGCCGCGTTTGGACAATCATTCCCGGCTTATTTCTGAGATTTGAAAACCAGCAAAAAACGACCGGCGATGTCCAAGATGGGGACGTCGGCTGGGGGAACTTTAGGAAACTGTCCGGTCACTCAGTCGCTTGTCCGTCCCTGGAGCAGCAACCATGCAAGATTTTCGCCGCGGATGTGCCGGTTTTCGCCAGATGCCCCGCCGGGCGGCCCTGCAGGCTGGGAGCCTGGGAGCCCTCGGGCTGTCGCTGGGTGACTTCTTCCGCGCCCGTGCCGCCCATGGTGAAGCCGCGGGATCGACGGCCGCCTACACCGCTCAGGCCGCGAAGGGCAAGCTTCCGCAGAAGATCAAGAGCGTGATCCAGCTGAATCTCGGCGGCGGCTTCCCGCAGCATGAGTCGTTTGACCCCAAGCCCGAAGCGCCGGTGGAATATCGCGGGGCCTTCGGTGTCGTGAAGACGAATACCGGCGAGATCTTCAGCGACAATTTCCCGATGACCGCCGGAATCGCCGACAAGCTCACGGTTGTCCGCACCGTTGTGGGCAAGATTCCCGACCACGTTCTCGCGACCTACCACCTCTCCACGGGCTACACGCCCACGGCCGTGATCGACTATCCGTCGATGGGGTCGATCATCTCGCATGAACTCGGTCCCCGGGGGCTGCTTCCGCCCTACATCGCCATCCCCAAGAAGGGTGCCTATGGCGGCGACACGGGATTTCTCGCGAGCACCTATGGCGCGTTTGAGCTTGGGGAAGATCCTGCCAAGGGGCGGAACTTCAAGGTGCGGGATTTCTCGCTGCCCGAGGGGCTGACGATGGATCGGTTTGACCGCCGGCAGCAGGGCCGCAGGCTCATTGAGAAGCGGATTCGGGCACTCGAGGCCGACCCCTCCACGCTCGACACGATGGACGGTTTTTATTCGAAGGCCTACGAGTTGCTCACCTCAGCTGATGCCCAAAAGGCATTTTCCTTTGAGGGGGAGACCGACGAGACGTTTGAGCTCTATGGTAGCGAAGTAACCGGCCGCACCCGCGGCCCCGATGGCAGGTATCACCCCAAGGGGCTGGCCGAGCAGCTGATCATCGCTCGGCGGCTTGTTGAGGCGGGGGTACGGTTTGTTACGCTCAACTATGGCTCGTGGGATTGCCATGTGGACGTCAAGAAGTGCTGCGACGACTACATGCCGCCACTCGATCAGGCGATCTACGGCCTCGTGACCGATCTCGACCGCCGCGGCCTGCTTGACTCGACGCTCTTCTGGGTGACGAGTGAGTTCGGCCGCACGCCGAAGATCAACAAGGATTCAGGCCGCGACCACCATGCCCGCTGCTACTCCATGCTGTTGGCCGGCGGCAGCTTCAAACGCGGGCTGACCTATGGCATGAGCGACTCGGTGGCCAACGAGCCGATGCGTGACGGCGTGACGCTCGAAGATCTTCTGTTCACCGTCTACCACGAGCTCGGCATAGACGCCAACAAGGAGCTGGTCGCCTTCGGCACCCGGCCGATCGAGATCATCAAGGACGGCAAGCTAGCGGCAGGGCTCATCGCGTGAGACATTTTGGCGAGGTGTGGCGAACGCGTTCGGCCGAGTCCTCCGGCGCACGTCGGGGGGCCCTGCTTCGCGTCAGTATCACCTCGGCCCTCGCGGTTTTGGTGACTGCGGCTTGCCCGGTGGCGATGGCCGGCAGCATGCAGCGCGACGTGGAGTGGGTGCGGCCGCGGATCGGTCAGCGGGGCACGACCGTCGAGGTCGTGATCCAGGGCATGTACCTGTCTGACCCACAGGAACTTATCTTTTTCAAGCCGGGTATCCGGGCCGTAAGCGTCGAGCCGCTTCCCAAGATGCAGCATCCCCAAGGGCTGGTACATGGTGGCCGCATGGAGGAGCAGGTGAAGGCGGTGCTCGAGATCGCGGCCGACTGCGAGCCGGGCGAGCATCCTTTCCGGCTGCGGACGGCGAGCACGCTCTCGCTGCTGGCGACGTTTCATGTGACGCCCTTTCCTGTGGTGACCGCGACGAGTGACCCGAATGACACGATTGCCACAGCCCAGGCGGTGGCACCGAACGTCACCGTCCTCGGCACCGTCGGCACGGATGTGTTCAAAGTGCCGGCCGAGCCCGGCTCGCGTCTTTCGGTGGAAGTCGACTGCGTGCGTCTGGCCGACGTTCATTACGGCGACGCGGAGTTTGATCTGGCTCTTCGTGTCCTCGACGAAACGGGACGGGTCTTGGCCACCAACGACGAAAACGCTCTCCATGTTCAGGACCCGCTGGTGAGCCTGAAGGTGCCGCGCGATCTCCCGGGTGGCCACGCATACGTCGAGCTGCGACAGTCGATTCACAAGCCGCGTGCGATTCCCTATTGCGTTCACATCGGCACGTTTCGCCGCCCGCTGGCTTCTTATCCGGCCGGAGGCCCCTCTGGAGAGACGCTCTCGACGACGTTCCTGGGGGATCCACTTGGCGAGTTCGCTGAGACGGTTTCCGTGCCAAACATGCCCGGGACGTTTTCATGGTTTGGCGACGCCCCGTCACCGCTCGCGCTGCGGTCATCGCCCTTCGGCAATGTTCTCGAAGACCGCGACGCCCCCGAAACCCCCGTGCCCACGCTGCCGATTGCGCTCAACGGCATCATCGACACGCCGGGCGACGCCGACGCCTTTCGGCTTGCGGTGAAAAAGGGCGACCGCTTCCGCGTGCGAGTCTATGCGTCGGCTTTGGGGCACCCCATCGATCCGGCCATCCGAATCCGGCCAATTGCCGCCGCCGGCAAACTGGGGCCTCCCAAAGTGGAGGCCGACGACGCCGATCCGCGTACACTGCACGACCGCGATCTCTTCGGCACCGGCTTTCGCGCTCAAGGCGGCCTCAAGGATGTCCTCGATCCGTCGGTGATCTGGGAGCCGAAGGCCGATGGCGAGTACCTCCTCGAGATCGCCGACACTTCCGGCGGCGGCGGGCCGACTGCCGTCTATCGAATCGAGATCGACACCCCGCCCCAGGCCGTTCATTTCGTCGCCCAGAGCAGGTTCTTTGACTGGGTGGAAGGCACGCGGGCCACGGGCTTTGCCGTGCCACAGGGGGGGCGGTGGACCGTCACACTTGATCTCCACAGGGGCCAGGGAACGACGGATGCAGGCCCGTTCGACATCGTCGCCACGGGGCTCCCCGAGGGGGTCCGGCTCGTTTCGCCGCGGGTGCCGGGAACCGCGAGAAAGTGGCCGGTGCAACTCGTGGCGGATGGGAGTGCTCAACCGGGCTGCAGCATTGTGACGCTCGACGCCAAAGCCTCTGACCCGAGCGTGAGCCTCCAGAGTGGCTGCCATCAGGCAGTGCCGTTTGTGAATCATTCGGGCGGCGACGCGTGGAGGGTCGTCCGCACCGATCGGTTTGCGATGGCGGTCACGGAGCCCGCGCCGATCGCGATCGACCTGGAGCAGCCGAAGGCGGCGCTCGTGCGGGGCGGCGAACTCTTCATACCGGTCAAGCTCACGCGACAGCCGGGGTATGACGAGCCGGTCGAGTTTCAGGCCGACTTTGCTCCGAGTGGCGTTGGACTGCCACCGAAAGAGTTGATCCCATCCGGGGCCACGGAGACCACGTTGAGAATCACGGCCGACAGGAGCGCGCCGCTCGGCAAGGGGCCGCTCTACGTGATGGCCACGACGCTGGGAGGAAACGATTACCTCGGTCCGGGCCGCGTTCGTGTGTCGTCCGAGTTGATTGAGATCGAGGTGGTCGAGCCGTTCGTCGAACTGGCGAGCGAGCCGGCAAGCGTGCGCCGCGGTGGACGCGCACGGGTGGCCTTCAAGGTCACGCCGAAGAGCCCTTTCGAGGGTGAGGCCGAGGCGATGTTGCTCGGCCTGCCGAAGGGGGTCGGCGTGGTGGGCCCGCCGACGAGGATCCTGCCCGATGCCAAGGAGATCGCCTTTGAAATTGAGGCGACCGACGACGCGCTCTTGGGCGCCGTGTCAGGCCTCGAGTGCGAGTTGATCGTGAAGGCCGCCGGTCAGCAAATCCGCCAAAGGGCCGGCAAGGGCACGCTCCGCATTGATCCGAGGCTCTGATATGCACGCGTATCCCCGAAGCTGGTGCGGGACATTGCTCATGGCGGTAGCCGTGGCTGTCGCCGGCGCTGCAGAGGCCGCCGCCAAGGACGTCGAGTGGGTGCGGCCGCGGATCGGGCAGCGGGGCACCACCGTCGAGGTCGTGATCCAGGGCATGCATCTGGCCGACCCACAGGATCTCGTCTTTTACAAGCCGGGGATTCGCGCCGTGCGTGTCGAGCCGCTGCCGAAGATGCAGTATCCCCGCGGCCTGGCCCATGGTGGGCGGGTCGAAGAGCAGGTGAAGGCGGTGCTTGAAATCGCCCCCGACTGCGAGCCGGGCGAACATCCTTTCCGTCTGCGGACGGCCACCGCGCTCTCGGCGCTCAGTTCGTTTCATGTCTCGCCGTTTCCGGTGGTCGCCGAGACGACCGCCGCCAACGACACGGTCGCCACGGCCCAGCCGGTCGAGCCGAATGTCACGGTCAATGGCACCGTCGACCAGGACGTCTTCAAGGTGCCGGCTTCTCCCGGCTCGCGGCTCTCGGTCGAGGTCGACTGCGCCCGGCTGGCCGATATCCATTTCGGCGGTGCGGAGTTTGATCTCGCTGTGCGGATCCTTGACGAGACGGGTCGGGAGCTTGCCGCCAACGATGAAAATGCCCTTCACGTGCAGGATCCGGTCGCAAGCATGAAGGTGCCCGAGGACCTAACCGGCGGACATGTTTATGTCGAGGTCCGGCAGTCGGAGAATCAGCCCCGGGCAATCCCCTACGCTGTTCACATCGGCACATTCCGTCGGCCCCTCGCCGCCTACCCGGCCGGAGGCCCGGCGGGTAAGCCGCTTATGACGACGCTCCTCGGCGACCCGCTTGGCGACCTCAAGGAAACGGTCGCGGTGCCGGCGTCGCCGGGCACCTTCCCGTACTTTGGCGATGCCCCGTCGCCCCTGTCGCTGCGGTCAAGCCCCTGCGACAACCTGCTCGAAGACCAGGACGCCGCCGAGACCCGCGTGCCCGCGCTGCCGATCGCCCTCAACGGTGTCATTGAAAAGCCCGGCGACACCGACGCGTTCCGGCTGACTGTGAGCAAGGGCGACCGGTACCGTGTGCGGGTTTGGGGCTCGGCTTTCGGTCATCCGATCGACCCGGCGATCCGCATCCGGCCCATCGGGCCAGACGGCAAGCCCGGTGCGGTTCAAGCCGAGGCCGACGACGCCGGCGGCCGCGAGCGCGATCTCTTCGGCACGAACATTCGCGCGGGCGGCGGCTTCAAGGACGTGCTCGACCCGTCGGTGATCTGGGAACCAAAAGCCGACGGTGAGTACCTGCTCGATGTCAGCGACGTGTCGGGTGGCGGTGGGCCGACCGCCATCTACCGGATCGAGATCGAGACGCCGCCGCAGGCGGTGTATTTCGTGGCTCAGAGCCAGAGCTTCAATACGTGGTCGGAAATGCCCCGGTCGACCGGCCTGGCCGTGCCGCAAGGGGGGCGTTGGACGGTGACGCTTGATATCCCCAAGGCCCAGGGCACGACGTACGCGGGGCCGTTTGACATCGTGGCGCAGGGCCTGCCCGAGGGCGTGCGGCTGGTCTCGCCGCAGGTGTCGGCAATCCCGATTCTCGAGCGGCATGGCATTCCGAGGTGGCCGGTGCAGCTCGTCGCCGACGCCGATGCGAAGCCGGGCTCGGCCATCATCACGCTCGAGGCCCGGGCGGCCGATCCAGCCGTACAGCTCGAGAGCGGCTGCCAGCAGCCGGTGCCGTTCGTGAATCACAGCGATGGCAGTGCATGGCGGATTCTCCGCACCGACCGGTTTGCGATGGCGATCACCGAGCCCGCCCCGATGGCGATCGATCTCGAGCAGCCGACCGTGCCGGTAGTGCGGGGGGGTGAACTGGCGATTCCTGTGAAGCTTACGCGGCGGCCGGGCTTCGACGAGCCGGTCGAGTTTCAGGCCGACTTCGGCCCGAACGGCGTCGGCCTGCCGCCCAAAGAGCTGATCCCTTCGGGTGCCACCAAGGCGACCCTGACGATCTCCGCCGATCGCAACGCTCCGCTCGGCAAGGGCCCCCTGTATGTGATGGCCACAACAGTCGGCGGCAACTCGCACGCCGGCTTCGGGGCGATCCGCGTCTCGTCGAAGTCCATCGAGATCGAGGTGGCCGAGCCATTCGTGGAGTTGGCGAGCACGCCAGCGAGCGTCCGCCGCGGCGGGCGGGCGACCGTCGCGTTCGCTGTGACGCCCAAGACTTCGTTTGAGGGAGAGGCGGAGGCAAAGCTTCTGGGCCTCCCCAAGGGTGTGGCGGTCATGGGGCCGCCGCCCACGTTCACGAGAGAGTCCACGCAGATCGCCTTCGAGGTGGAAGCCAGCGATGATGCCTTGCTCGGTGCTGTCAACGGCCTCGAATGTGAACTGCTTGTGAAGGTTGCCGGCAAGGAAATCCGTCAACGTGCCGGCAAGGGCACGCTTCGCATCGACCCGAGGTTGTGACATCATGAGATATTTATCGCTGACCTTCGCCGCGCTGTTCTCGCTCACGGGCTTCGCCTCAGCCGCCGAGCCTGTGGCCGTGCCGAGTTTCCGTAGCGACGTGATGCCGGTGTTCTTCCGGGCCGGCTGCAATGCCGGCACCTGCCACGGCTCCGCCCGCGGGAAAGACGGCTACATGCTCTCCCTGTTTGGCTACGACCCCGCCGGCGACTACCGCCGCACCGTCGAGGATATCCCTGGCCGCCGAGTCAACACCGCGCTGCCCTCCGAAAGCCTGCTGCTCCTGAAGGCCACGGGCGCGGTGCCGCACACCGGCGGCAAACTCTTCGAGAAAGACAGCGACCTGTACCAGACGCTGGCCACCTGGATCGCGGCCGGAGCGCCGGACGACGTGGGAAGCGTGCCGGAGGTGACGGGCATTTCGCTCCCGAAGGAGAGCGTGCTCTTCACCAAGATCGGCGGCCAGGGAACGGTCCGCGTTAAAGCGAGCTACTCGGATGGCTCTTCCCGCGACGTCACCGACCTCGCCCGCTTCTTCTCCAACAACCCGAGCGTAGCCGACATCGACGCGAATGGCCGCGTAACGGCCAAGGGCCCGGGCGACACGAACGTGTTCGCCCGGTTTAGCCGGTTCACCGTCGGCGCCGAGGTGATCGTGCTACCGCCCGCTGAGGGTTTTTCTTGGCCGAATCCGCCCGGAAACAACTTCATCGACAGGCTCGTTTTCGACCGGCTCGAAAAGCTGCGGATCGTTCCTTCCGATCTGTGCGACAACGAGACGTTTCTGCGCCGCGTCACGCTCGATCTCGTCGCCCGGCCGCCGACCGTCGAAGAATACGAGGCCTTCATGGCTAATACGTCGGCCGACAAGCGGGCCAAGAAAATCGACGAATTGCTCGCGACGACCGACTTCGCCGACTATCAGGCCGGGCTCTGGGCGGAGCAGCTGCGGATCATCGGCGGCAACTACGCGCCGCAGGGCACGGTCATCAAGGCGGCCGACAAGTTCGCTACTTGGATTCGCGACCAGCTGCGGGCAAACCGGCCGCTCGACCAGTTCGTGGCGGAGATGGTGACGGCCTCGGGGCCCAATATCGTCAACGGCCCGGCCAATCTCTACACGATGCTCGTCCACAAGCCGCGGCCCGAGCCGAAGCAGCTGGCGGCCGACTTCTCGCAGGTGTTTCTCGGTGTGCAGATCCAGTGCGCCGAGTGCCACAACCATCCCTTTGACCGCTGGACGATGGATGACTACTACGGGTTCGTCAGCTTTTTCACGGGGGTGAAGTGGAAGCCGGGTGTCGAGCCGCGGGAGAAGCGGATTTACTGGAAGGAAACCAACCGCGTTCCGAATCCCGTGGACGGGAAGCCACGCAACGCGAAAACGCTCGGGGCCGTCGAGCCGGTGGGCGTCGAGGGCGATCCGCGGCCGGCGCTCGCCGCCTGGCTCACCGCTCCCAACAACGAGATCTTCTCGAAAAACCTGGCCAACCGGATCTGGGCCCAGTTCTTTGGCCGTGGCATCGTCGAGCCGGTGGACGACATGCGGGTGAGCAACCCGCCGACGAACGCTCCGCTCTTGGATGCGCTCTCCAAGCGGCTGGTGGAATTGAAGTTTGATCTGCGGGCGTTTGTCCGCGACATCTGCAACTCGCGGGTCTACCAGCTTTCGGTGCAGCCGACGCCTTCGAACGCCGGCGACACGCGGCAATTTTCCCACGCCCATCTCCGCCGGCTGCGAGCAGACGTGCTTCTCGATTCGGTCGTGGCGGTGACAGGCGTGCGACGAAATCTGCCCAACTGGCCGGCTGGCACGAAAGCGGTGGAATACTACCCGCGCACCAGTGGCGATACCGGCGGTCCGCATGTGGGCGACCCGTTCTTCGCGACGTTCGGTCGCTCGACCCGCGGCACGATCTGTGCCTGCGAGACGAAATCAAACCCCACGCTCTCTCAGGCGATGCACCTCGTGGTGGGTGACACCGTCCGCGACCGGCTGACAAAGGGGGGCGTCGTGAAAAGCCTTATCGAGACGAAGGCAACGCCCGAGGAGATCGTCACGGACCTCTTCATCCGCTCGCTCTCCCGCAGGCCGACGCCCGAGGAACTCGCCGGCTTCGTGGAGATGGCGGCGGGAACGCCGAAGGACCCGGCCGTCTATGAAGACATCTTTTGGAGTATGCTCAATTCGACGGAGTTTCTTTTCAATCACTGACGATTCTTTTCTGTTTCAATTCCTTGGGGGAATGACTGATGGGTATGAACGATTGGGGGCAGACCTGCCTGAAAGGCGGTCGTTTTTCTTTGTTGTGCGCCGACCCGCAGGCCAAGCGGCAGCGGGCATTTACGTTGATTGAGCTCCTGGTGGTGATCGCCATCATCGGCGTGCTTGTCGGGCTGCTGCTGCCGGCCGTACAGACGGCCCGCGAGTCGGCGCGGCGATCAGCCTGCAGCAACAACCTCAAGCAGATGGCACTGGCTGTTGCCAATCACGTCGACGCGAGGCAACGCTTTCCATCAAACATGCGGGAGCCCGATCTTTTTAATCAATTTGGTATCACGGACTACACGGGTTCCTTGGGCACTTACGGCGGAATTTTTCAAATTCTTCCATTCTTTGAGGAGCAGGCGGCTTATGACCAACTGATTACCGCCATGAAGCCAAACCCGTCAAATAACAATGATCGGAACGGCAGAAGTTCGCAACGAAATGCGGGCGTCACGCCATGGCTCGGAGCTCTGATCTGCCCATCCGATACGGTTCCGTTGCGTAGTACTGCTGGCAATTTGACAAACTACAGGCTCAGCGGAGGGGATATCTGGTGGTCCCACTTGGACGCAGCTCCCAAACAGCGGGGGCCTTTTCAACGGGGTGATTTGCGAAGGGTACGAATCAAAGACATAACCGATGGCACCTCCAAAACGGTGATGCTGGGAGAGGTCATCACAGGATCAGCCGACAACAGTCTTGAACGCGGAGTGGCGGAGGTTTCTCCGTCAAAGCCATCAACCTGCATGTCGAGTGTCAGCGGCGGACAGATCCTAAATCCGGGCGACAGCACAACCCAGCCAGTGGGATGGCTCTGGCCTGGGGAAAAAACTGGCTGGATTATTTTTTTTACAATCCAGCCGCCTAACTCCGTTCGTTGTGCCGGTGCGAATGAAGGCCGCGCAATTCTTCCCGCTAGCAGTTTTCACGGGGGGGGCGCGTTTGTTGCCATGTGTGATGGTGCGGTACGGTTCGTGCTCGATACGATCGAAACGGGAAATCTCGACCAGACGATGCCGTCAACAACAGCCGGCGGATCACAGTGGGGCGTGTGGGGCAGGCTCGGCTCGATCGCCGGTGGTGAAGTGGCTTCGCTCGATTGAGGTGGGATACAAGGAGGCATAGATAATGGCATCACGCACGCGAGCGATCCCCGACACCGACAACTCATGTCCGCCTGGAAGACATATAGAGCGTTTCCAGCGTGGGGCGTCGCGTTCATGATCGCTGTGTCGCCGCTGGCCGCCTGCCGCCGATCGGGGCCACCAGTGCAGATGGTGCAGGGCGTCGTCACGCTCGACGGCAAGCCGATCGATGGGGTGGCGGTGACGTTCACACCGGCTGCCGGCGAGCAAGGAATTCAGGCGTTTGGCACGACGCAGGCCGACGGGTCTTACACGCTCAGTGCCTTCCGCGGTGCGAGGCCGGGGTCTGGTACCGTGATCGGCGACTATCTCGTAAGCTGCACGAAGACAATTGGCGGCGACAGCCCGCTGGAGGTGCCCCCGCCTCCCGACGATGCGCCTACAGCCGACCATGAGGCGTGGCGGCGGGAGGAGGCGAAAAGGCGTCGAACCCCGCCTACGCCGATCCAGTACCTCGTCCCCAAAGCCTACGGTGATTCGCACACGTCCGGCCTCAGGGCGACCGTGAAGAAGGGCCTCAACTCCGGTCCGGAGTTTCAGTTTGATCTCCGCAGCGACTTCAAGGGCAATGACGTCAAGAGGTGAAGATAATGACAGATTGCTCTCGCCGGCGTTTTCTCCTGGCTTCCGGCACCACAGGCTCGCTGCTGTTGACAGGCACCCGCAGCACGCGGGCGATCGCCGGGGCGAATGACCGCGTCCGCATCGCCGTCCTCGGTGTGAACGGTCGGGGCCGCAACCATCTCGCCGGCTTCGGTGCCATCCCTGGCGTCGAGATTGCCGCCGTGGTCGACCCCGATCAGGCGGTGCTCGATCGCACGCTTGTCGGCCTGGCGAAGAAGGCGGGTGATGGGCCGCTCGCCACGAAGGGAGAGCGGGATTTTCGCCGGGTGCTCGACGACCCGTCGATCGACGCAATCTCGATCGCCGCGCCCAACCATTGGCACTCGCTGATGACGATCCTCGGTGCCCAGGCGGGCAAGCACGTCTACGTGGAGAAGCCGCTCTCCCATGATGTGGCCGAGGGAAGAATCGCCGTCGAAGCCCAGAAGAAATATGGCGTCGTGGTGCAGCACGGCACGCAGCGGCGGAGCAACGCCGGCATCGCGGGGCTGCACGAGGCCCTCAAGAACGGCACGCTCCCGAAGCTCAGAATCTCATACGGCTACTGCTGCAAGCCCCGCGGCAGCATCGGCTTCAAGCCCGACGGAACCGCGCCGGCCAATCTCGACTGGGATCTGTGGAAGGGGCCGGCCGTGATCGACCGCTACAACCCCAACCTCGTCCACTACAACTGGCACTGGTTTTGGAAGACCGGTAACGGCGATTTGAACAATCAGGGAACCCACCAGCTCGACGTCGCCCGGTGGGCGATCGACGACGACCAGACGCATCCCGTGCGGGCGGTGGCGATCGGCGGCCGGTTCCTCTGGAAGGATCAGGGCGAGACGCCCAACACCATGTTCGCGATGGCTGAGTATCCCAACGGTCAGATCGTGCTCTTCAACGTCCGCAACGTGAATTACGAAGGGTATCAGCGGCAGGTGTTCAACGAATACTACCTCGAGGACGGCAGCGTGATCACCGGCGAGGGGACCTACACGATCCGGCGGCCCGGCAGCACCGTAGCCGAACCGTTGAAACTACCTCCGGGGAAGGTGACGCCCGGTGGTGAATGGCAGAGCTTCATCACCGCGGTGCGGGCGGGCGATCCACGGCTCGCCAATGGCAACGTGCTCGACGCCCATCACGGTTCCGTGCTCGGCCACCTGATGAACAACTCCTACCGGCTCGGTTCGGACGTGCCCTTCAACGCTCGGGCGGCCCGGTTCGGCGACCGGGGAGACATCGCCGAGCACTTCGAGAAACTGCACGCGGTCATGCGGGACGGCGTCGGCATCCCCGAGGATGGCTCGACCTACCGGCTCGGCCCGACGCTAACCTTCGACCCGGCCACCGAGCGGCACGCGGGCGACCATGCCGAGGCCGCCAACGCGCTGCTTGAAGACCCGAAAAACAAAAGCTTCGAACTTCCAACGCTCGCCAGCGTGTGAGCCGCATTGCCCTGCCAAATCGGAGAATTCTTCGATGTTCCCCAAGAAGTCAACGGCCAATCGTAGGCGTTTTCTCGCAGCCTCTGCCGCGGTGTCGACAGCGATAGTGACCGCGAGACTTCCCGCCTTTGCGGCGGCCGCACCTTCGCGACAGCCTCTGCAGCTTGGTCTCGTGACTTACCAGTGGGGCAAGGACATGCCGCTGGCCGACCTGCTCGACGTTTGTGAGCGGACCGGGTTTGGCGGGGTCGAACTCCGCAGCACGCACGCCCACGGTGTTGAGCCGGGCATGAGCAGTGACCGGCGGGCGGAGGCGAAGCGACGGCTTGCGGCTAGCCCGGTGAAGCTGGTGGGCCTCGGAAGCGCCTGTGAGTATCACTCGCCCGACCAGGCGGTGGTCCGCAAAAACATCGACGACACGAAGGCGTTCATCGATCTCTGTGCCGAACTCGGCGGCAGTGGCGTGAAGGTGCGGCCGAACGCATTGCCCGCGCAGGTGTCGGTCGAAAAGACGCTGGAACAGATCGGCAACTCGCTCCGCGTCGTTGGTGAGTATGCGGCCCAGGCTGGCCAGCAGATCCGGCTGGAAGTGCATGGAGCGGGCACGAAGGAGATTCCCCACATGCGGCGGATCATGGAGGTCGCCAATCACCCGCACGTGGTTGTCTGCTGGAATTGCAATCCGTCCGACCTGACGGGGGCCGGCTTCAACACAAACTACGACACCCTGGCTCCATGGATGGGCACGGTGCACATCCATGATCTTCGGCCGGGCAAGGTCGACTATCCGTGGGAGCAGCTCTTCGCGAAGTTGAAGACCTGCACTGCTGCCGGCTTCACCGGCTGGTGCCTGATTGAAGACGGAGCGATCCCCGCCGACATCCCGGCGGCGATGGAGGAAAACCGCTGCGAGTTCGATCGTCTGGCGTCGTGAACCACATCGGAAACTTCTTCGACTGAGTAGCCGCCCGGCGGTTGCCGATCGCCGACGTGGAGGCGGGCCACCGCAGCGTGTCGGCTTGCCATCGCGGGTCACCTTTTTCTTTTTCCCGAGAATGCCCAGACCAAAAACGTGCGACTCAGGAGGCCCTTCAGGCGACGATGGTCTTTGTCTGTGGCTCGCGGCACGCGGAATTCCGGCGACCAGCGATCCGGCACACGGGTGCTGCCGTTCTCACGCCTTACCGATCGCCCGCCGCGATGTTTCCATCGGCAGCTCCATGTGGAGCCGATCGTCCGTCAGGCTGAGAAACCCAAACGTGGCAGAGAACGACCGTGCCGCGTCATCCTTGGCATCTACCTCGATAGCCGCCGATGCAATCGACTTCGCCCCACCCACCGCCACACAAGGCGTAGGTAAGCAGAGCCGCCCCGATTCCGCGGCCTTGCCACCCCGTATCCACGGCGAGCCGCCCAAGCAGCGTCGTTGGCAGCGGCATTTTTTCCGGCACCCCGCCTCATTCCGGAAACACGCCTACCCGAAAGCCTGCCGGCCGCGGGTGTGAAATATCCAACGACGCAGTTCCCGATATCGACGGCAACGGAGCCCCGCGTCAAATCCCTGCGGCCATGCTGCCCCAGGCTGGCGCGAAGATACTCGTTGAGAGCCGGTACGCCACAGTCGAACCCGCTTCGATCATGACGCTTGCGGTCGAATGGCTCAAATCGCAGAGGCTCATCCATGCCCCGACTCCCGCAGCCGGCGGGCAGCCTTGCGAAGGGCCGCGGTCGGCGCCGCAGATTTCTGGAGCATCGCCATCAGGGCCGCACTGCCGCGATCGGTCAACTCCCGCGTCTCGATTCCGGCGCAACGTGCGTTCTGCGGCGTTCACCTGAGAGAGGGCAAAGTCAACCACAAGAAGCTCAACCCATTTCTTGGCAAAGATTCGCGTGGCCGGCTACCGCAGCTTTTCGGAGGCGGCCGTTTCGAGACGGCGAAATTCCGGCACCGCTTCGCCGATGATCGCAGCGTAGAGGGCGGCGAGTTCGTCAGGCAGGTAGTCGTGTACCACCCGGTGGCGGAGATCCCGCAGCGAAATCCAGGTTGTCAGGCCGCTGATGAGCCCGACTTTCTCCATGCGAAGTAAAAGGTCGCGGAATGTCTCTGAGACGTCCGCTTCGTGAACCCGCTCCCACGTGCGAAAAAACTTGAGACTCGACTCGAATGCCCGGAGGAAGCGGTCGCTCAGGGCGTCGTAGGGTTCGCGCTCCTGAGGTGAGTAGATGTGGTCCGGTCTGAACGGCCTGTAGGTTGCCGCCGAGGCGAAGACGAGTTCGAACGCTGCCCGCAGCTTGGCGTGCGAATCGGCGAGGAGCGGTTCGACGGTCATGCAATCTTCACCCTGCTGAGCGACCGCAGGAACGCCTCCTCGGCGGCAGAGAGATTTTCCGGGTCGAGCACCACCACGTCGATTCGTTCCTCACACCGAGAGAAGAACCGAGTGGTGACCCGCCGCGCGGTCTCCAGCCGGGGGGCGGTGGACAGGATCAAGAGATCGATGTCGCCACCCCGCCGCATTGGGTCGGTCCGTGAGCCGAATAACTCAATCGACGAGGCCGCGACGCCATCAATCGCCGCGGCCAGCGCCGCCGCTTCGGCGTCATCCAGCCGCACACGACCCGCCCGCCGCAATCGTGAAAGTGACTGCTCGCACGCGGCGGCTGACGGAATCAAAGCGCTGTCGGTGGTCGGCATAGCGGCCGCTCCCGGAATCGCAGCGTGGCTCGTCGTCCGAACCACCTGCATTGGTGCAAGCGAGGGCAGCGATCTTCAGACGCCAATATACCCTGTCGTGAAACCTCATCGTGCCCGCTGCTGACGGGATCGCAGATTACCTAAACTTTTGCACAGGTAGTGTTGGTAGGGCGGCCCGTGCCGCTCCGTTAAGCGAGATGGGCAGGAGTCTTTACGGTGGCCACGGTATCGCCAACTGAGTCATCTCCCGGAGCCAAAGGCGATGGCCTGTTCGGCCCGGTTCGCCGCCGGCTCTCGGTCGACGATTATTACCGGATGGCAGAAGCCGACATTCTCGACCGCGGCGGACGCACCTCTTTCGCGGGCCGCAGGCCATGCCATAGGGGGGCGTCGGCTACGCAGACAGGCAAGCTGCTCGAGGCTGGCGGGTCACTCCCCTTGAACGCTCTCAGGCTCGCAGCGGGCGGGCAGCCAGCCGTCTCGCTTATGCAACTCCTTCCCGTCAGGCCCTGACGGCACCGGTACGGAAAACGGGCTGGTTTTCGAGGCCAGAATGGTCACGGATTGACGATCGGATGTCCAAAATCGGCTCGTTGCTCGGGTGTTTTGTAGGAGTTGAGTTGCACTTGTCTGTCCTCGAAAGGAGCAGGTCCGTGGCATTTTCTTCAGGCGTCGGCAGTCATCAGGTTTTTCACCGCGGTCTGCGGTCATGTTCGGCCGGCTTGTGGGTCGCCTGCTGCGTGTTCTCGCTCTGGAGCGGCCGGCCGGCCGCGGCGGCAGACGAGCAGCCGATCACCTATGAAGGCCATGTGGCGGCGATCCTCAAGAAAAACTGCGCTACATGTCATGGCGACGGCAAGCAGGAGGGCGGCCTCAATCTCGCCAACTATGCCGGTGTCATGAAGGGCGCGGGCGGCGGAGAGATCGTGATCGCAGGCCGGTCGGGAGGCAGCCGGCTGATCGAGGTGATGACGGCCACTGAAGAAGGTGAGCGGATGCCACCTGACGGCGAGCGGGTGCCGGCCGATCAGGTGGCAATGATTCAACAGTGGATCGACACCGGGCTGCGTGAAAATGCCGGCAGCAGCGCCGCCGTCATGCGGACGCTCGGCTTCAAGCCGGCGGCTCCCTCCACGGCTGACGGCCCCGGTGCCGTGCCGGTGAAACTCGCCGCGATCGAACGGCCCCAGACCGTCCGCCCGTTCCCGGTGCTCGCCCTGGCGACCAGTCCACGGGCTCCGGTGGCGGCGGTCGCGTCTTATGGTGCGATCGATCTGTACGGCTCACACGAGCAACAATATGGCAGTCTGGCATTTCCGGAAGGTGAGCCCCTCGTGCTGGCCTTCAGCCAGACTGGCCGGCTGCTGCTGGCCGCCGGTGGCAAGCCGGTGCAGAGCGGCAGCGTCGTGCTCTTCGACGTGGCCTCCGGAAAACGGCTGGCGGGCGTGGCCGACGAGCCCGACGCGATCATCGCTGCCGACATCTCACCCGACGAAAAGCTCGTGGCGATCGGCTGCACCAGTCGCAAGGTGAAGCTCTATTCCACTGAGGACGGCAGCCTGGTGAAAACAATCGACAAGCACACCGACTGGGTGACGGCCGTGGCGTTCTCGCCTGATGGCAAATATCTGGCCACAGGTGACCGGATCGGCAACATCCATCTCTGGGACGGTGCGACCGGCGGTGTCATCCTGCCGCTTGCTGAGCACAAGCAGTCGGTGCGGGCGCTGTCGTGGCGGAGTGATTCAGGGGTGGTCGCTTCCTGCGGTGAAGACGGCAAGGTCGTGTGGTGGGATGTCAGGGATGGCTGGCCGCTAATGAACAAGCCGGGTGCCCATGGCGGCGGCGTGCTCGACTGTAAGTTCGGCCCCCAGGGCGAACTGGCCACCTGCGGCCGCGATGGCCAGGTGAAACTCTGGTCGGCCGAAGGCAAGGAGACGAAAAAGTTTTCTGTCATCGCCGACACGCCGGCCGACAAGCAGCCGCCGACGGGTGTCAAACTGCTACCCACGCGGGTGGCGATGTCGGGCGACGGGTCGACCGTGCTCGCTGGTGACACAGCCGGTCGGCTCCATGCCTGGCCTGCGAAGTAGTGTTGAAGTCTGTTTCTACGTATCGGCTTCGAGAACTTTCAAAGCACGAGCTTCTTCCTGGAAAGGCCCGGGAAAGCGGCCGGTGAATGACGGGCCGGCCGCTGACGAAAAAGCAACCAATAGCCTGAAGCGTCACAGCTTTCAGGGGTCGTTGCCTGAGATCAGGTCGGGACCGCTGCCGGCGGTCTTTTCATAGTGGCCATCACCGGCCTTGACATATTTGGTGAAGCCCATCCGGTCGAGATTCTTGTCGGAGAGCTTGCCCTGCATGCCGATGTCGGACCAGCCGCCGGCCACATGAAAGCTGGTGATCACCCTCCGCACCGGCACGCCGGTCAGCGGATGCTTCTCAAGCGGGTCGGCACTCATCGGCTGAATTACCTCAAACCGCTCGCCGCCGCTACCATCGGACTCGATCACTTCGTAAACGTAGGTGGGCATTGGGGGACCTCCCTGAAGGCTGCGGCCGGCGGTTCTCCAGGAATTTTACCAGCAACGGCACCTCCGTGAGATTGGCCCCTTGCCCCGTGGGACCAACCTTGGGAAACCATTCGCTACAGTGGGGAAATGGTCAGCCGTCGGAGTGCTTTGCCGACCGCCCGAGAGATGGGATTGATGGCCCGCCAGCCCAGCATGCCGCCAACGTCGCCAAGCCAGGAGGGCTGGTTCTATGCCCGGCGGGGTCAGCAGCATGGGCCGGCCGGGCGACAGGGGCCAGTCAGTCTCGAGCGGCTGAAAAAACTGGCCCGCAAGGGCTGGCTGACGGCCGACGATCTCGTCTGGAACCGTGACCTTCCCGACTGGTTGCCAGCAGCTGACGTGCCGGGCCTCTTCAGCCGCCGCCGGCTGCCAGCGCTATTGCGTCGGGCCGATGACGCCCTCGGCCGCTTGGCGGGCACCCGTCGCAAACGGCTGGAGCGGGCGCGGAAAATTCGGGCAGCCGAGCAGCCAACCACGCGACAGCCGCAGCGGCCGGTTGCCAGCAACCGCAAGCCGAAGCCGCAGCGTCCCGCCGCGGTGCCGCCTCCCGTGCCGCCGGCCCGCCCGGTACCGCCGGTGCCAGCCCAGCCGGTGGCCACGCCGGCTTCGGCAGTCGCCATTGAGGCCCTGCCGCTTCGCTATTTGCTATCGGGTTTTGCCGGCTTGCTCGCGGCGCTGGGCACCATCTTCATGCTGGTCGAGCCGTCACTGCTGGCCCGGCTGTTGTTGATGGGCGGACTTGTGCTGGCGGCAGTAGGGCTGCTGCCCGAAATTCTGAAAGGACTGGCGGTCACGGGCAGCCTGATCGGCCGGCTGTTGGTGGTGGTGGTCGGCCAGTGGCGAGCGGCGGCTTGCCGGCGGGCAGCGGCCCAGCAGGACGAGGCCCTGCAGCGGGCGGCGGCCAAGCGGCAGGGCCTTGCGGACGACGCTACGGCCGTGGCGTCGGGCAAGCTTCATGCAGGCACCCGAACCCGGTATGAGCACGACTCGCTCCGTGGCATGGTCGTCGTGCGCGAGCCGGCCATCAAACTTTGGAGCCGGCCCGTCGCCGGCTTTCTCAGCTTTATGCTGCCGGGACTAGGCCAATGCTACAAGGGCCACATTCTCAGCGGTCTTGTCTGGTTCTGTTGCGTGGCCATGGGCTATGCGGCACTGATCGTGCCGGGGCTCGTGCTCCATCTGCTCTGCATCGCCGCGGCGGCCAGCGGAAGCAATTACAGCCAGCCCCGCACCGAGGTGATCCGCGAATAGATCGGCCGCGGGACGAGTCACCGCGGAATCACCGGAAGCCGCCGGCGGGAGCCGGCCGGACGACGGTGCGGGTTGTTGCAGGGGTCTGCGTTCCGCGGGTCCAGTCGCTTCCGCTCCTGGCTTCCGTTCGGGGGAGCGGGATTTTTTGGCACACGGGGGCACGGAGCACACGGAGGCGGACCCGCGCCCACCATTTTTACTTCTCCTCCTCCGTGCCTCCGTGCCTCCGTGTGACCATCTGCCGAAGCCCGGTCGGTCGCCGGGTCAGTCGATCGGCAGAAACGCCCACAGCGCCGGACGGCCGCAGTTGCAGTGGACCGCCCGGCCGAGCAGACCGAGGCCGGCGGCGCTCAAAAAGACCGCCGTGCGGGCAGCATCCCAACAGCCACGTATGCCCGGAGCGTGTGGCCCCCGTAGTCGGGCTTCGACACTTGGCACCGGGTGGAAGATTGTTTCGATCAGCGGCGGCCGCTGGCGTTCGCGGTCCTGCAGGTCGTCAAGCAGCCGAATCGTTCGCTCGAGATCATCGCGGTCGCAGCCCGTGGCCAGCAGATTCCGGTCAACGTCGGCCACGCCGCGACGGCTGGGGGTCGGCAGAACCAGCAGGCCGAGGAATGACCAGAGCGTAAAGATCAGGCTGAAGCTGACAACGCCCTCGGCTGTTGCCAGCCGGTCGCCACCGACGAGAACCGCCGCCAGACCGACCCCGACCAACGTAAAGCCGATCGCTAGCAGCCGGCCCCGCCACCAGCCGCCGGTCTGGATCGCCAGCTGCCGCCGTCGTACCGCCAAAGTGAACGCTTCCGGGTCGAGGGTTTCCCGCCATCGCATCGGCAGGAGCTGTAGCCGGGGCCGGAAGATTCCGACCACGGCGCCGGTGAAGCCTTCGTCGGCTGACTCGGCCATGTAGGTCGGTAATGTCAGCAGGGCGGGAGCATCGCTAAGCACCGGGGAACTGGGCGTCAGTTCCAGTGGCGACAATGCGGCGGCAATTGCCACCCGCCCCCGCAACAGGAACAGCAGCAGCCCCATCGCACCCAGCACAACCCCGAGCCCCCCCGCCGCCCGTCCGGCCAACAGCAGCACGGTTCCGGCGGCCAGCAGCAGGCCGCCATGCACGGCTACCCCGCGGGCCAGCCCCACCAGGAATTCTCCCAGCGGCGAATGCCGGCGACGGTACCACCGTGGCAGCAGATAGCCGCCAAAGCAATCGAAGGGGAGTTGAACCGCGGCATAGGCCAGCACGAACGCGGCCAGACCGCCTAATTGACCTGCCAGCGGCGCGTCAGCTGCTGGCAGCAGCTGACGCGGCAGGTCAAAGATCAGGCCCCCGGCCGCCAGCACCACAATGCTGCCGACGCCGCTCATGCCCAGCCAGAGCCGGGCCCGGCCGTAGCCGGGCGTCTCGTCGCGGATCGGAGCAGGCTGTTCGGCCACCGCTGTGCTGCGGTGCATCGCCTCGGCCGTCTTGCGAATGCCCCGTAGCATGCCGCCGAAGACCAGTTCGTGCAGCGGCACGACGGCATACCAATAAAGCAGCCCAAACAGGCCCCGGGGCCGGTAGCGGGCGGTCATCACCAGTCGGGAGAGCGGCCGCTCAGGCGGCTCGGCGAGCGGTTCGATCTGAAAGTCGAGCTGGGCCTCGCCCGGCAGCTTCATTTCCGCCCGCAGCGACAGCGCCCGGTCGCGGTCGATGCCGACCACCCGCCAGAAGTCGAGCGTCTCGCCAAACTCAACCGTCTCGGGGTTCCGCCGTCCCCGCCTTAGGCCCGGCCCGCCGACCAGCGTGTCCATCCAGCCCCGCAGCCGCCAGAGGATGTCGCCGGCGTACCAGCCGTTGCCGCCGCCGATGCGGCAGACGGCGGCGTAGACACTCGCCGGGTCGGCCTCGATCTCGACGGTCCGCTCATCAGTGAAAACCGTGCCGCCGGCCCACGACGGATCGCCCGGCACCGGCCCGGCGACGCTCCAGCGGGTCTCGACCGCCTGCCGCTCAATCTTCACGAGCGCCCGATGAATCGCCTCGCGGGCTCCAAGTGCTTCGTGCGGCATCAGCTGCTGGGTCGTGTCGTCGGTGACGACCACCCGGTTTTTCAGCCCCTCGGCCAGCGGCCGGGCAATCCGGTACGAGACCGGCGTGACGAGGTTGATCCAGAGCGAGCTTAGCCGCGGTGTCAGCACGGGCACCGGCAGGATGATCCGCCGCGACAGGCCGAGCTCTTCAGCCATGATCCGCATCAGCTCGCGATAGGGGAGCGCATCCGGTCCACCGATCTCCAGGGTCTTGCCGGCCGTCTCCGGCACTTCGAGGCAGCGGACCAGCCAGTGGAGCACGTCGGCAATCGCCACCGGCTGGCATTCGGTCATGACCCACTTGGGCGTCACCATGATCGGCAGCCGCTCAACAAGGTAGCGGAGGATCTCAAACGAGGCTGAGCCCGAGCCGATGATCATCGCCGCCCGGAAGGTGGTCACTGGCACACCCGAGGAGGCCAGTTCCTCCTCAACCTGCCGCCGCGACCGCAGGTGCTCGCTGAGATCGGGACCCATTTCACCCAGGCCGCCCAGGTAGATGATCCGGCCAACGCCCGCAGTCCGGGCTGCCTTGGCAAAGTTCCCGGCCAGGTCGCGGTCGCGGTCGGCATAGGTGCCGCCAGTGGCCACCATCGAGTGGACGAGATAATAGGCCGCCCGGCAGCCCACCAGAGCCGCGGCGACCGCCTCGGCGTCATCGAGGTTGCCCGCCACCACCTCCAGCCGGTCATGCTGCCGCCACGGGCGAGCATCAAGCTTGCGGGGCTCTCGCACCAGGCAGCGGACCCGGTAGCCCGCTTCCAAGAGGGCCGGCACCAGCCGGCCGCCGACATAGCCGGTGGCCCCGGTGACAAAGATCGTACCGTTGTGCTGGGGCGGGAGTTCGTCTGTGTTCATCAGTTTCTGCCAGCAGGTTACAGCGTCGGTCAGTCTTGCCCTAGTGTAGTGGTTATCAAGCGAGCGGCTTCCCGTAGACTCGTGCCGGGAGGCTGGATACGCACAGGGCACCGAGGACAGCATGACACAACTGGCGGAACGACACGGGATGCAGCAATGGGTGGGACGAACGGCACTGGTCACCGGGGCGAGCAGTGGCATCGGGGCGGCGATTGCTCGGCGGCTGCTGGCCGACGGCATGCGGGTGGTCGGTTGTGCCCGCCGGCGGGACCGGGTAGCCGAAATCCTGGCTGGGGCCGACTGGAACGCCGAGAGCACGCTGGCGGTGGGTTGTGATGTCCGCGATGAAGCCTCAGTGAGGCAGGCCTTTGCGGCGGCCCGCGAGCGATTTGGTGGCGTCGATGTTCTGATCAACAACGCCGGCCTCGGCCACGCCGCTCCGCTGGCTGCGGGTCAGGTCGAGGAGTGGCGGGAGATGCTTGAGGTCAACATCCTGGGCCTCTGCCTCTGTACCCGTGAGGCGGTGGCTGACATGCGGGCTCGGGCGGTGTCTGGCCAGATCATTCACATCGGCTCGATGGCGGGCCAGCGGGTGCCGGCCGGGGCGGGTCTCTACGGTGCCACCAAGCATGCGGTGCGGGCCCTGACCGAGAGCCTGCGGCTGGAGCTTCGCGAGGCTGGCGATCCGATTCGCATCGGCGAGATCTGCCCCGGCTATGTCGAGACTGGCTTTGCTCGTCACTACCTGAAGTCAGAGGAGCAGGCCCGCGAGACTTATTCACAGTTCAAGGTGCTCGAGGCCGATGATGTTGCCGAGGCGGTCATCTACATGCTGGCCTGCCCGCCGCACGTGCAGGTCCACGACATCCTGCTGCGACCGACCGAGCAGCCGACATGAGCATATGGCTGCGGCTGGCTTTGAAAGGCCGATGATGCTTCGACGACCGTTGCCCACCGGTGAAACCCGCCGGGTCTGGGTCTGTGTGCTGAAGACCGATGACCTGGCCGGACCGCGGCGGCATCCCGACCGGCCGCGGGTGGTGGTGAAGACATTGCCCCGGCGGCCGGGCCTGGAACTCGACCGCTGGGTCAAAACTTCACCCCGGGCCCGCCGGCTGCGGGTGATGAATGTTGTCTATGCGGCGATGCCCGCTGCCGACCAGCCCGGGGGCCGCGACCAGCCCTTCATCAGCCCAACGCAGCAGAAGCGGATCAGGGCGGCCGAAAAAATCCTCCGGCAGCGGCTTCGCTGCGACGGCTACACGGTCAACGGCGACCTCACCGTCTGGCAGCTGTATCTGATTGAACTTGACCGCAGTGCCGTCGGCCCCACTGCCGCTGGCTATCTCTACGTCGGCCAGACCAGCCAGCCGGTGGCCGACCGGATTCGCCAGCATCGCGAGGGGCATCACACGCCCAAAGGACAGCGACTGCACAGCCAGGTCTGCCATCGTCACTTCCTGCGGCCCCGGCTCGATCTGCTGCCGGAGGACTTTCGGCAGCCCCTCTTTTGCGAAGACGATGCTCTCACCGCCGAGGCCGATCTGCGGCTGGCCCTGGAGGCCAACGGCTATCGCGTTGAAGGGGGAACTGAACGCTACGACGAGCGGCGACAGGCTCTCGGCCTCGATCGATCGGCGTCGGGCGGGCGGGGACCGGACTGATTTCCCGCGGGTGTCCGCTGGCAATAGCCGCAGTCAATCTCAGTGAATTGTCGGCCGCCGGGCAAGCTGCCTATCGTTTGGCCGCATCGCACGCAGGCAGCGGCAGAGGGACAGCCACCACAAGTGGCGATGATGCCCAGCGGCGGGCCGGGGATGCTTCGCCGGGAACGATGCCGACTCAGGTCACAACGGTTTCCCGCGCAGGAGTCTGCCGACCATGCGAATTGCCCAGGTGGCGCCGCTGCACGAGAGCGTGCCGCCCCAGAAGTACGGCGGCACCGAACGTGTCGTCCATTTTCTCACCGAAGAACTCGTCAGCCGCGGCCATGAGGTCACCCTGTTTGCCAGTGGAGATTCCCAGACCTCGGCCGACCTCCACACCTGCGTGCCGCAGGCTCTGCGGCTCGGCCGCCAGCCGATCGACCCGACCGTCCCCGAGACCCTGCAGCTTGAGGCGGTCTGCCGGCAGGCCCACCGGTTCGACATCATCCACTTCCATACCGGGCACCTGCACTTTCCGCTCTCCAGTCGGCTGGGCGTTCCTCATCTGACAACGCAGCACGGCCGGCTCGACCTGACCGACCTGCCCGAGCTCTACGAGGTGTTCGCCGAGATTCCGCTGGTCTCGATCTCGGACTACCAGCGGACGCCACTGCCGCGGGCCAACTGGCAGGCCACGATCCATCATGGGCTGCCAGCCGATCGCTATGCCCTGGTGCCGCAGGCCGAAGACTATCTGGTCTTCGTCGGCCGGATCGCGCCTGAAAAGCGGCTCGACCGGGCGATCGCGATTGCGACCGCCGTCGGCCTGCCGTTGCGGGTGGCGGCAAAGGTTGACCGGGTCGATCAGGACTATTTTCAGGCTGCGATCAGGCCGCTGATGGTGGGAAACCCGCTGGTTGAGTTCGTCGGTGAGATCGATGACCTCGACAAGCAGGAGTTCATCGGCCGGGCCCGGGCCTTGCTCTTCCCGATCGACTGGCCGGAGCCCTTTGGCCTTGTGATGATCGAGGCGATGGCCTGTGGGACACCGGTCATCGCCTGGCGAAATGGCTCGGTGCCCGAGGTGATGCACGAGGGGGTGACAGGCTTCGTGGTCGATTCGCACGAGGCGGCCGTGGCTGCGGCCGAACAGGTCGGGGCAATCGACCGGGCCGGTGTCCGGGCCCTGTTCGAGGCCCGCTACACCGCTCCGCGGATGGCCGATGACTATGAGCGGCTCTACGGTTCGCTCAGCCAACCAAAATGGACGGGTTGTCGGTGGAAAAATCCCGCCACGGCCTTTTTCCACCAAGGCGAACCACAAAAAAGCCAAGCTTTTTGCGGGTTCGCTGCCACCGCATCCGGCGACGGACCACTTGATCGATAGGCTGTTCTCGGGAGTCTCGCCTATGCCTGATGAGGGCCTGCCACTGCACTATGGCGTTGTCGCCCAAGCCTCGCGGCCGGGGCCACTGCCGTTTGTGCTGAAGGACGGCGAGACCTTTGCCGTCCTGACCGCAGCCGGTGACATCCGGCGGCAGGAGGGCGATCTCGGCATCTTTCATGAGGGGGCGCGGCAGCTGTCACGGTTCGAGCTGTTCCTCTGGAACCAGCGGCCGCTGCTGCTCAGCTCGACCGTTCGTGAGGACAACTGCATGCTGGTTGCCGACCTGGCCAATCCCGATTGTGAGCGGGTCGGCGTGCCCAATGGCACGGTCCACATCAGGAGGACCAGTGTGCTCGGCCAAGCAGCCTTCCAGCAGCAGTTGGTGGTGACCAACTATGCCGACCGCGGAATCAGCGTGCCGGTCTGCCTGCGATTCGACGCCGACTTTCACGACATCTTCGAAGAGCGGGGCATGCGGCGGCCCCGCCGCGGTGAAGTCTCGCGGCAGGTCCGGGAACAGCGGGTCATCCTGCAGTACCGGGGGCTTGACGGCCGTGATCGGCTGACCGTAGTGCGGTTTGATGGTAACGCCGGCCGACTTACGGCAGACGCGGCGGCGATCGATTTGGAGGTTGGCCCGCAGCAGGCGGCCCGGGTCTGCTGCTGCATCGACTTTCGCCGGCCACCGCGGGACAGCCCGCCGGCAGCCCGGTTTGACACCGCGGTTCGGCGGACAGTCGATCGCTTCCGCTCCGCCCGTCGGTCGGCCGCGGCGATTGAAACCAGCAACCCACAGTTCAACCAGTGGCTGCACCGGTCGTTTTCTGACATTCATCTGTTGGCCACCGCCACGGCCACCGGGCTCTATCCCTATGCTGGCGTGCCTTGGTTCAGTACGCCGTTTGGCCGTGACGGCATCGTGACCGCCCGGCAGCTGCTCACCGTCGAGCCGCAGCTGGCCCGTGGGGTCCTCGGCTACCTGGCGGCCCGGCAGGCCACCTCGGTCGATGCCACCACCGATGCCGAACCGGGCAAGATTTTGCATGAGTCGCGGCTGGGTGAGATGGCGGCAGTCGGTGAGATTCCCTTCGGCCGCTACTACGGGTCAATCGATGCGACGCCGCTGTTTCTGATGCTGGCTGGTGATTACCTGCGGCGAACGGCTGACTTGGCCTTCGTCGAGTCTCTCTGGCCGCAGCTGGAGGCAGCCGCCGACTGGATGCACCGCTGCGGTGACCGCGACGGTGATGGTTTCATCGAGTACCAGCGGGCCGCCGACACCGGGCTGCGGAACCAGGGCTGGAAGGACTCCTGGGATTCGGTCAGCCACGCCGACGGCCGGCTGGCTGAAGGGCCGATCGCGCTGTGCGAGGTGCAGGCCTATGCCTACGCCGCGTTGCAGGCAATCGCGACCATTGCCGCCGCCATCGGCCGGCAGCCGCAGGCCGATACGTTTCTCGCTTGGGCGGCCCGGCTCCACCGGCAGTTTTCCGACAGCTTCTGGCGGCCGGAAATGGAGGGCTATGCGCTTGCCCTCGACGGCGCCAAGCAGCCCTGCCTGGTGCGGAGTTCGAATGCGGGCCACTGCCTGTTTGCCGGCATCGCCTCAGCCGAGCAGGCGGCGAGTGTCGCCCGGTCGCTGTTCGGCCCGGCATCGTTTAATGGCTTTGGCATCCGCACCCTCGATGAGCGGGAGGCACGCTACAACCCCATGAGCTATCACAACGGCTCGGTCTGGCCGCACGACAATTCACTGATCGCCCTGGGCCTGGCCCGCTATGGCTTCAAGGACGAGGTGCTGCGGATCCTGCAGGGGCAGTTTGAGGCGTCGCTCTTCATGCCGCTGCACCGGCTGCCCGAACTGTTCTGCGGCTTTGCCCGCCGCGAGGACGAGGGGCCGACGCTTTACCCGGTCGCCTGCATGCCACAGGCCTGGGCCAGCGGCGGAGTCTTTGCCTTGTTGGAGGCGGCGACCGGGCTGTCGATCACGGTTGATCAGAAAACGGGCCGGCCAACGGTACGGTTCGACCGGCCCGTGCTGCCGCCCTACCTTGAGCATCTGCGGATCGCCAACCTGCGGGTCGGGGATGAAGAGGTCGATCTGGAACTGCACCGGCACGAGACCGATGTCGGCGTCCAGACCACCCGTCGGTCGGCTGCGGTCGAGGTGATCGTTACGGCGTAGGCGACGGGTCAGTCACGAACCGCAGCCGGCCGGGCAGTACCCGGATCTCCAGTGGCAATTCACCCCCTGGGTCACCGTCGATCTGGTAGGGCACCGGCTCAGCGGCGGTGATCGTGATGCGGGTCGCCTGCTCGATGTGGGTGTCCCGCCAGCTTCGGTGCCAGCCGGCCATCACTCCGGCCAGATACCGCAGGCCGCTCCACCAGCGGCCACCTCGGAAGCAGCAGAGGTCGAGCCGGCCATCGGTAGAGTCGCCCTCGGCGACGAATCGCAGGCCAAGGGCATACCGCGGCAGGTTGAAGACGAATGCCCAGCGAGTGCGAATGGGACGGGGATTGGTGTCGGTGGTGAGCTGAATCTCCGGATAGCGATAGCTGCCGAGGGCCTGCAGGATTGGCCGCACCCAGGTGCTGTGGTGGATGTTGCCGGTGCGGCGGGCGGCGACCAGCCGGACGACCTCGGCATCGAAGCCGACCGAGGCGACGACCAGAAACAGCCGGCCATTGGCCTCACCGGCGTCGAGTGAGCGGGTGTGGCCGCCGGCAATCCGTTGGCAGAGCCGGTCGATGTTGCGGTCGAAGCCGAGTTGCTTGGCCAGCAGGTTTTCAGTCCCCAACGGCAGGACGGCCAGCGGTGTCGTCGGGCTGGCCCAGTTGGCCACCATGGCGACGGTACCGTCGCCACCGCAACAGACAACGCAGGCCGGTCGCCGGCTGCCGGCTTCGGTGCTGCCGGAGTCGGAGTCAACGAGCCGTCGCCGAATAATCTCTGGATCGCTGGCTCGCTCGACGGCAAGCCCGAGGCCGGCGAGCTGCTGCTCGAGCCGATCAACGAGTTCTACGCCCCCCGCGGCACCTGCTTGGGGATTTTCGACGATGATGACGGTGTGCTGCTCAGAATCCTGCGTCATGCGTCGAGCTGGGCGAGCCAAGTCGGTCGTATCGGCTGCGGTGATCCCGGTCATCAATTCGAGGCATCTCGGAGTGGTACGTCGTCACTGTCGCTCGAACAGAACGAGCACACTGTCAGCGCCGACGGCCCCTGAGAATTCCCGGGGCCGCCAGCCATTGCCGCCGCGAAAACAGAGCCATCGCGTCGGGCCATCGATTTCATCAATGCCGCGGAGCATTGTCCCGCTGCCGTCGCCAGCGCAAAGGGTAACGCCGTTACCGCCGCCAGCAGGGCATGAAGGGGTCTGTTCATGATTCATTCTCCACCGACAGTCGTGGTTGTTGGGGAGGCGTCAATGGCGTCGACTTCCGGTTCATCCGCAGCCGGCCCCCAGCCCCGCAGCCGCGCATGCAGCTTCGCCACCCGGCCCATGTAGTGGTCCATGGCGAACGGGCCGGCTGCCTTGAGGATGTGATCCCTGGCGCTCGTCTCGTCGCCGCTGACCTCGGCGTAGAGCCCGAGATAGAGGTGGGCGTAGCAAAGTTGGTTGCGGCGGTCACGGTCAGTACCTTGGACCGCGGCCGCCAACACGGCGGCCGCGGTGCCCTCACCCCGGTAGAGGCCGAGGATTTCCCGCATCGGCACGCGGGCGTCGGCTCCGACCGGCAGCATCTGCTCGCGAGCCTGCTCCGGCGAGGTCATCCGGGCAACGCAGAGGAAATGCCAGGCCGGGTTTTCGACATCGTTCGGGTTCACCGTCCGGTGGAGTTCGAACTGCTTGCGGCCGTCGTCATAACGACCGGCGTAGTAGAGAGCGAGCCCCCGCTGCCAGAGGCCCGGGGCGAGGTCGGGCCGAGCCCTCATCAGGTCGTCGAACACTCGGGCCGACTCGGCCGAGTCTCCCGCAAAGAACAGCTGCACTGCCCGCTCGAAGGGCTGCAGTGGCGATGTGGACAGAAGGGGAGCAGGTCCAGCCGGGTCTGCGGGTTCAGCCGCCAACGCCGCGTTGTGATCGAACGCCGTCAGAGTCAACCATGCAACCACGAACAGTTTACCCCGGGATATGCTTCCATCCGCCATCAGTGCGTTCCTTTCTTGTTTCCCCTTTGGGGGCCGTAAAGCCTACGATCATGGGATCCTACCCGCGATTGAGATCACGGGGCGGTGGGGTTTGTTCCCCGCTTCTGCGGTCGCTATTATTCCGTGCGGCTGGCCTGTTTCCGTCAGCCCGGGAGGGATTCTTCGTGACCGGCTGGATCATCGCCGCTTGGGCAGTCTCTACGGCAGTGTTGCTGGCGCTGCTGCTTCAGACCCGCCGGCAGCTCGTTTTCAGTCGAGAATCTTTTGTGGCATTGTCCAAGCGGGCTCCGGTCGGCTTTTATGAAACCGATGCGGCGGGGCAATGCAGTTTCGTCAACGACACTTGGTGCGAGATCAGCGGCCTCAGCATCTCGCAATCACTCGGCACTGGCTGGGTGCGTGCCGTGCATCCCGATGACCAGTTAGCGGCGCTCGCGGCGTGGGAGGGGAGCGTCCACAGCCAAAAGCCCTATCTCAACGAGCTCCGGCTGGTGCGGCCTGATGGAAGTCTTCGGCAGGTGTTGGTCAGTGGTCGGCCCATCGAGAGTGACAGGGGCCGGGCGAGTGGCTTCATTGGGACGGTTCTCGACGTGACTGAACTGCGGCGAGCGCAGCAGCAGGCCAGGGAGAAGGAGTCACTCCTCCAGACCCTGGTTGATCACTCGTCGGCCGCAATCTATCTAAAGGATACAGCCGGTCGCTATCTGCTGATCAATCGTCGGCACGTCGAGCTCTGGCCGCAGATGAAGGACTTCCGCCCGGGGACAACAGTGTTTGACTGGTTCCCGGAGGAAACGGCCCGGTCATTTCTGGCCAGCGACCACGAAGTGGTCGAGAGCCGGCAGACCAAAACATTTGAGGAAGTTGTCACGGCCAACGAGGGCAAACGAACCTACCTCTCAGTCAAGTTCCCCGTCTTTGGTGAGGATGGTGAGGTTGTAGCGGTGGGGGGTATTTCAGCTGACGTCACTGAGTTGGAGCAGGCCCACCAGGCGCTCGCTGAGCGGGAAAAGCTGCTCAGGAGCCTGATCGAGGTGCAGGAGAACGAGCGGCAGCTGCTCTGCCATGAATTTCATGACGGTCTCATCCAGTATGCAGTCGGCTCCAAAATGCTGCTTGAGAGTCTGCGGAACGAAAACGTCTCAACGGTCTGCGCTGACGCGGTCGGTTCGGTGATTGACTGCCTGGCGAAGGGGATTGAGGAGGGACGCCGGGTGATTCGGGGCATTCGGCCGGCCGCCCTCGATGACCTCGGCCTCCGGGCCGCGCTGGATGACCTCGCCAACGATCTCGGCGAAAGTGGCATGCCGGTAACACTAAGGTTCGATCCAGGAATAGATTCGATTCCCAGCTCGCTGCAGACGACGGTCTATCGCGTGGCTCAGGAGTCGTTGACAAATGCCCGGAAGCACAGCGATAGCGACCGGGTCTGCCTGATGGTGCTGAGGGTGGGCAGTCGGATCGAGGTGACCGCCCGAGACTTTGGCCGCGGGTTTGATCCACAGGGAGACACCGGACACGGCTTCGGTCTGATCGGCATCCGTGAGCGGGCCCGGCTGGCGGGCGGTGAGTGTCGGGTGGAGTCGGAGCAGGGCAGGGGCACCACCGTCACTGTCGAGCTCCCGTTGCCGGACGATGACAATACCCCGTCTTTGCCGGTCGATGAAGCAACTCGACGGGCCTTGTGAGTGGCTCGCCATTGTTCCAACGGCAGCCAGCGACCGCAGTCTGCTACCTTGACACTGGGTCGGGTTCTGAAATCCCCGCCTTGAGAATCACGGAATAGAAAAATGTCCTGCCATGATGCTGGGCCGCCGGGGTCGGCAGGGCCAGCCGGGCTGGCTGCATCCGAACTCATGCTCCTGTGGCGGCTGGCTCTCCGACTGCCACCCGAGTGATTTTCACGGCATGACCAGGCCGCGGAGAGTGCGGAGGACTCGGCGGCCGTCCGGGCCGATGGTAGCGGTGAACATCTCGGCGTCACTTGCCCCCGGCACATCTGCTGCCGGCATGATCGCCGCGGCTGCCGGCTCACGAAACCGTGGTGGCTGCACAAAGGCGGGCAGGCCGACGCGTCCGGTGGCGGTGAAGAACTCCGCGGCCCGCCGCCGGCCGAACCTGGCCTCTTCCTCCCCCGACAGGCCGCGGACTTCGATGTGGCTCTCGAACTCACGGTCAGGATTGATTTCCATGTCGGCCCACCACTCAGCCCGCTGGGCGACCTGCTCGCAGTCGGCCAATAGCCAGTCGGCCAGCAGCCGGCGGGCGACAAAGGGATTGTGTCGCCAGCCGGTGCCCAGCACCCGGATACCCGGCAGCATCCGTCGCACATCCTGGGCTGGCAGCGACACGATGTAGCCGCCGTAATAGGTGCGGTGGCGGACCAGCTCGCCCACGGCGGCGGCGTCGGCCGGCAGGATGTTTTGCGGCTGGGGATCGACAACCGTCGGGAAGTAGGTTGGCTCTGATGCCGAGGCGAGAATGGCCAAGGCGACGTCGGCTGCGTCGGTCATCAGCCGCAGGTCGGCCTGCCGCTCACCGGCCGGGATCTGGCTGAGCAGGTCGTACATCGATTGGTCAACGAAGAAGGTCATCGCCCGGCCGATCACCGGCGTGTCACGGAGCACCAGGTGGGGATGCTCGCGGCGGAACCGGTCAGGATGCCGCTGGTAATAGGCATACGCCTCCGGCCGCCAGCAGACCTGCATCGTCGCCAGGTCGAGCTGCTTGAGCCGTCCGGCGGCAAAGCGATCCTCCGGGTGAACATCCTCGAGGACTTCCTTGTTACAGGCCACAATCAGGCAGGGAAAGCGGGGCCGAGCCATACTCCGGCGAACGATCTCGGCGATGTCTCGGGCGTCCTTCCAGCGGGAGACCCCAAGCGCAAAGGCGATGAATTCGTGGAGGGCAGCATGGGAGATCTCGGTCGATTCCCCGTGGGACAGCTTGGCGATTTTGTTGGCGACATTCTCCATCGTGCGGACGGCATCGCGGTTTCCCTGCTCGAGGCGATCCTCGGCATGGCGGACCGTGGCGGCGGTGAACCCGTGGCAGCCAAAGAAAGCGGCCGGAATGGCCCCGCTGCTGTTGCCGGTCACGATCACGCGGCCACGCCTGAATGCATCGAGCCGGGCACAGGCCTCGTGGAGCACGCCGGCGTCATAGGGCAGGCACGACCCCTTCCCTTGAAAGCAGAAGAGCAGTTCCATCGGGGCGAACCGGGCCGTCAGGGCAGCGGTGTCATGCCGCTGGGGCGGGGCAGCCGTCGCCGGTGGCCACAATCCGCACCACGCCCACACAGCTACGACGCCACCGGCCAGCAGGCGGTTCAGCTGCCGGAGACGCGGCTCAAAAGGGCAGGAAAAGACCTTCATGGCACCTCGCTCACAGGAGAACTTCTTCAAGGATTTTTTGGCCCGTTTGTGAAGCGGCGGTCCTTGGCCCATGCCATCTCGCCGGACGTTCGCTCCGGACATCCTGTCCTTCACTCACTCGACGGAAACTTCACTTCGCCATCCGGGCTGCGCTCAGTTTCCAACGTCGCTCGATTGGCATGGGCCAAGCACCTCACCCATTATGTTTCAAAAAGAGCCCACAGACGGCGGCTCGTCGTCAATCATTTCGGTCACGACGACCAGCCAGCCCTGCTCGAGGGCTGCATGGACGACCCGCAGCCAGCTGGCGGTGATGCCGGTGCGATACCGGGGCAGCGGTCGCAGCAGCCGGCCGCAGAACAGGTCGGTCAACTCAGTCCAGGCTGCGGCAGTGGCGGCGTCAAGATTGCCTGAAAACTGACAGGCGGTGCGGCGAAAGCAGAGGCCGTCGGCATCGGGCTTGAGCTGATAGCTCAGGCTGATTACAGCAGGGGCAGCCGACAGTGGCATGCCGGCCAGGTGTCCGGCTGCGGGGCGGAGGGTGAGCTGAACTTCCTGATTAGCCACGCGAACCTCCAGCGGCTGCTCAGCGTGCAGGGTGATCGTGGAGGCCACCCGCGCCGGAGGCAGCCGTTCCCAGTCGGCGTCGCTGAGCTTCAGCTGGACCTCCCAGAGGGCCCGAATGGTCGCCTCGTCGAGGGTGAGGCCGCCGAAACCAGCAAACAGATTATTGACGGCCGACTCATGCACCTTGGTCACCATCGCCACCCGGGGTGACTGCTCAGCCGCGGCGACCGGCGGTGGGGCGGTCGCGGCCAGTTGCCTGCCCTGCGCGTAGAACGTCCTGCTGGTGGCACCGGCCTGCGTGTTGGCAAGCAGCACCTCGGGGGTGAAGTCGATTGCCGCCAGCCGATTCCAGACACCCCAGGCCAGCAGGGTGTTGATTCGGCCGGCAAGCAGCAGCCCTTCTGCCTCGACCGTGCGGCCCACCTCGGCTTCGATTGCCCGGGCAGCCGCGGGATCGGCCGCTGCCAACTGCCGCTCCACCGACCGCGTCGCCAGCCGGCGGATGAGCCGGCAGTGGCCGAGTAGCCCGCTGATCGAGACCGCCTTGAGCTGTGTGTGCATGGTGGCGGTCAGGGCGGCTGCTGCGGGGGTGATCGTCCGCGGGTCGATGATAATCGGCTGCAGGCCGCTGACGGTGGGAGCAGCTGTCGCTGTCACCCGGGCCCGGCGGCGGCTGGCCGTGGCATCGATCTGGCCCCGGCCCTCGGCGTGCACGATGACCCGGCAGCACCCGACGCTCTCTGGCAGCTCGGCCGACAGATCGATCTGTACGTCACCCTGGCCCGTGATGACGGTGCCTGCCGCGGCCTGCTGCAGATTGATTGGTCGGGTCACCCGCTGCGCAGTGAGCTGCTGCACGAACCGGGGGCTCAGCTGCACGATTGCATTGGGCTGCGAGAGCGTCTGCCGCAGCTGCGACCGCAGGTCGTTGCGGGCGACCAGCCTGACAACCGAGGCAAAGGCATCACGCAGCTGTCGATCATCATCAGGTGCGTACCGGGCCGGATGCACGGCGCGGTGCCGATGAAGTGTTGCCACCGCCCGACGGGCGGCCGCGATCGTCACGGACGAGCGGCTGCAACTCGCAGCCAGGGCGGCCACCTCCTGACGAAGCTGGTCGAGGTCGGCCTGGGCCTGGCCGGGCAGCACCCGCCTCAGCACCGGCAGGAATGCCTCGACCGCAGCCGTACGGGCAGGGGCATGGGCAGGGGACAGTTTGGCGAGAAGATGCTGAAGGTCAACCAGCCGCAACTCGTGGGTCAGCAGCGGACCGACTGCCTGATCGGCCAGCGTCTGGTTCAGCCGGGCAAGTGCCTCGACGGTCCGCTGTCGGGCTGCTGCGATCTCCGCTGGTGTCGGCAGTTCGAGCTGGCGGTCGATCGCCTGAAAGAGTGCTGTCTCTGCTTCAGTCGTTGCTGCCGATCGCTGATCTGGCAGTGGGCCAAGCTCAGCCGCTCCCACAGCGGCACCAACTGCCAGCCCACCGGTCAGGCCAAGCATGACCAGCACCGCCGGCCAGTAGGTCCGGCCCAGTGACTGATCCCGAGCGGTTTCGATCTCGAACCAGGTCTGCATTTCGTATGATCCGATGGGTGACCGGCAGTTACCATGCTATCTCTGCGGATCGCGTCGATGGATATCTTTCGCATCAGCCTCTGTGTCGGGCTCGTCGTGCTGCTCTGGCGGTTCGAACTGCGAGGTGTCCGGCCGGTCCGCGACTTCTTTTTCTGGGGCGTTGACTATCCCGTTCATTTCGGTCTGACCGCTGTCCTGATCCTGGTCATCTGGGGAGTTCTCGGCAGCAATTTTGGATTGCAGGGGCTGTTCCTTGACGAAGATCCTCTCACGCAGGTGCTGCTCGGCGCAACCGTGATGCTGCTGTTTGCGGCCATCACGGTGCACTACGTGGCGCTCGGAACCTCGCGGCGGGGCTGGTGGACGGCGGTACGGCAGGTCTGCGGTGTCCTCAACGGCCTCAACCAGGTGACCGAGCCCGAGCGGCCGGTGCAGTCAACGCTGGCCAACGGGTTTCTTGACCGGCTCTCCTGCCAGGACATCGAGGCGATCGACCGGACGGCGGCCTGGGCCGAGACGCAGCCCGATCCTCTCGCCGACGGCGGTGATGTTTCCCCGGCGTTCCGCCGGGCCCGCGAGCAGCTCGCCAGTCAGCCGTTCCGGCTGCTCCTTGCGCCGGCGATCGTGCTGGTCAAAGGATTCGGGCTGATCTTTTTGGTGGGGGTGGTGCCCAGCATCATCCTGCCGCTGATCAGCAGCGATACCGCCATGGTGCTCGACCGGCTGCCCTGGCTTGTCGGCGTCTGCAGCGGCGGCGTGCTGGCAGTCATCTTGGGCTGCTGGACCACCGCCTAGCTGGCGGCCGCCGCGGCCTGGGGCGGGCGGCAGCGGGAGATCATCGCCGCGATCGAGGCGGTTCCGCCGCTGGCGGCTGCCGCGGAGCCGGCGGCCGTCACCCTGCCCGCCGCCGAGCCGGCTGAACCAGCGTCATCGCCTGCCTGGCTGGCAGTGCTCAGCTGGTTCTTTGTGGTGCATGCCGCCGTCACGCTGCTGCTGCCTGTGACCGTGACCGCACGCTGGATCGAGTGGCCCGAGCAGACGCTTATCAAACCCGGTGCGAGTGGCTGGCAGCAGCCGCATGGCCTGCTGGGGAACTTCCCCTGGCTGCCGGCGGTGGTTCTGGCGAGTGAACTTGTGGCGGCGGCCCTGCTGGCCGTCGGCTTTCGAGCACTGCGGGGCCGAGCCTGGGTGAGGCGGCAGCTTGAAGCCTGGCGGCCACTGGCAGCTTCGGCCATGCGAATGACCCTGCGAAGTCTCCAGGCCCGCTGGGTTCACCGCACCGCAGTGCTGGCGGTGGTGGCACTGGCGGTCGCCTCGATTGCCGTGACCATTCTGCTGACGCCAGAGACAACCAAGTCGGGCTGGGCCGGCCTGCGGGGCTACGCCTCGTTGGGGGCGATGCTGCTGTGCTGGCTGAGCATCTTCTGGCTGGCTACCCACGCCGCCGCCGGAGCGGCGGCCCGGACCCCGGCTGAGCAGCGGGCCGCGGCGGTCGCGCTCGCTGGCCTGACCGTGCTCTATGGCATTGCCGCCCCGGCCTGGCTGTTGGCAGTGTTGGCTGTGGCTGCGGTGGCGGTGTCGGGCTCACGCACGCTTGCCGGGCTGGGGTCGCAGCGGCCCCCGGCGACTGTGCGGGCTTTCGTGGCTACGGGGCTGGCCGTGGTGGCGACGGTATCGCTGGTGGCCGCCTGGGGCGTTGGGCTGGGGAGCGTGGTGGCCGCCGGCTGGCTGGGGCTGGCGGTGGTCTTCCTCGGCTCGACGATCCTGGCGCAGGTGGCGTCACGGCTGCCGGCAGTGCTCTATCCGTTAACGGTGATCCTCGGCTTCATCGCCTTCGCCATTCCCTACAGTTCGCTGGATGAACGCTGGAAGTCGGCGATGCCGGCCGCCGGCTCAATCGCCTGTGGGGTGGCCCTGCTGGCGGCTGGCTACACGATCCTGGCGGTAACCCGGCCACGGAGCGGCCTGCTGGTGACCGCAGCAGTGGTCGGGCTGCTGGTGCTGATCAACGGGACGGCCCTGTTTGTCGCGCCCAACGAGTTCAAGGGGACGTTTCCTGGTCTGGCCGATTACTACAAGTTGCCGGTCTCGCTCGACTCGCGGGACTATTTCCGAGATACCACGCCGTCGGCCGCGAGTCTGCGAAACCGGAAGGTCACCGAGGATTTTGATCGCCTGGCCCGGCAGGGACCAAGCGAACGGCTGGCGACTGTCTATTTTGCCGTGCAGCCGTTGGTGCGGCGGCCCGACGGCAGCCAGGCGGTGGTGCTGACGGTGGAAGATCCGCGGCGACGGCTGCGGGCCGACCTGGGCGATGCGATCCGCCTATCGGCTGAAGAATGGTTCACGACCCGGCTTGCTGGAGATGACCTGGTGGCCCTGGCCGAGGAGCCGTTCTACCGGCAGATCTTTCGCTGGTTCCGCTACACAAGCTTGCACCTGATTCGTCACGGCGTGATTCGTGGTCCCACGTTCTGGCTGGCCCGGGCCGATGAAGCTGTCCCTGCTGCTCGGCCCGGTCGCGGGGATGCCACCCGCTATCGCTTTGTGGCTGCCGGAGAACTGCCGGCGGCCCCGGGCGAGCCGCCGGTGCTCGGCCTGCGGCTAACGGGGCTGGCACGGCCATACCAGGATTTCGCCGCCGACTATTGCCTGATTGCGATGAGCTGGCAGGGGCAGGTGACGGCCCGCCAGACAGAAGCGGGCAGGGGGCCCAACGGCGGTGTCGATCGCTACACCGTCAGTTTTGAGATTCCGGCAGAGAGTGGGCCGCTGACGGAGGAGCAGCTACGGACCATGGCCTCGTGGCTGGAACGCTGTCACCTCGACACGCTCCGGCCAGCCGTCAAGGCAGCGACGCTGGCCGCGGATGATCTGCCGCCGCGGGTGACCGGCCCCGAACCGGGCCGCTGCCTGGTGCTGGAGGATGCTCGGACGGACGCCCCGATTCCGGTCGGCGTGCTGCTGGCCTCGACTGACGGGCCCGCCACTGCCGCGGCCCTGGATGCTGCCGCACCGGTGTCAGCGGCCACTGCCGCTTCGGGAACGGCACCGCTGGCTGACGGGAACGAACTGCTGGAGCGGTTCACCCTGCGGCCAGCCCATGACCGGGGGCTGTTTGCCTGCCGGGCCGGGGCGGTCTTCCGCAACCGGGCTGATGCAGCGGACGCCGGAGGCGAGATCACCGCCACCCTCTACAACACCGGTCGGCTCCGGGTTGGGGATCGGCTGATCTTCACCTTCAATGGTCGGCACGACTCGGCCAGCGGGCCCGACCTTGAGCATGGGGCGGTATTCGAGCTGCTTGGACTTGAGGCCGATCTGCCGGCGACGACGCTGCCCGCCGGCGGCGTGACGGCCCGGCTGCGGTCAGTCGGTCCGCTGCCGGCCGCGGAAGTTGGCGACCTGGCCGGTGACCGGCTGGTGGTCGGGCAGTGGCAGCTGGTGGGCCTGCTCAACAATGCTGAAGTGCTGCTGTCGTGGCGGAATCTGGTGGCCGATCGCTGGCAGCAGGGCAAGCCCAAGCTGGTGATCGTGACCGTCAGCGGAGGTGGTATCCGAGCGAGTGTCTGGACGTCGGTGGTATTGCGCAAGCTTGAAGCGGTGCTCGGGGCCGACTTTCCCTATCACATCCGGCTGGTGACGGGGGCCTCCGGCGGCATGGTGGCCGGCTCATACTATGTGCTCTCGCTGCTGCCACCCACCGAACAGGTGCTCTCCGGCGGGAGGGCAGACTTCGCCGATCTTCATGGCACCTCACTTGAGGCGTTTGTTGACGCGATGGCGCTCGATCAGCTCGATGCCGTGGCTGGCCGGATGCTCTTTACCGACCTGCCCGGCACGCTCAGCCCATTTGCCCGGCAGGGTGACCGCGGCCGTACGCTGGAGGAAACCTGGATTCGTTGGACCGGCGGTGAGGCGAGCCCCCTGGGCCGGCCGCTGGAGTCGTTTGCGGCCGACGAGCGGATGGGCTGGCGGCCGTCGCTGGTTTACACCCCGATGATGGTCGAGGATGGCCGGCGGCTGCTCGTCAGCAATCTCGACATGGCCTTTGCCACGCGGAATGTCGGCGGGCTGTTGATCGAGCCCTCTTCACGGAAGATCGAGCGGCCGGCGATCCAGGGGGGCGATTTCGACCTCAGCATCCACGAAGAGGACGAGGTTTTTTCGCTGTCAGCCGTTGAGTTCTTCCGGCTCTTCCCCCGGGCCCACGACTTCCGGGCGACGACGGCGATTCGCATGAGTGCGTCCTTCCCCTGGGTGTCACCGGCGGTCAACCTGCCCACGCTGCCGCCACGGCGGGTGGTGGATGCGGCCTATTACGACAACTACGGCGTCAATCTCTCGGCCCTCTGGCTTTCAAAGATGAGCAGCTGGCTGCAGGAGCACACCTCCGGGGTGCTGGTGGTGCAGATTCGCGACAAGGTCAGCCAGGGGGCCCGGACCGAGATCGACTTTGACCGGCTTTCCGGCCGCGAGTCGCTGCTCGACCGGTTGCTCTGGCACGCCGGCAGCCGGGTGTTTCGGCCCGGCCTGCAGGCGATCAGCACGCCGCTGATCGGCGTGACCAATGCCCGCGACTGGACGATGGCTTTTCGCAACGACGAACAGGTCGACCTGCAGGACCTGCTCTTTGATGAACTCCGCGGCCGCGACTTTTTCCGAACGGTCGTCTTCGAGTGCCCGGTCGATGTGTCGTTGAGCTGGAAGCTGACCGACCGCGAGAAGGTGATTTTGGAAGGGGGCTTCGGCCGGCCCGATGCGGCCCCCCGCGACGAGCTGGCCCGGGTCCGTGACTATCTCACCGGCGCTGATTCGTATGCCTTTCACAAGTGGCGGATTGCCCATCGCAACGACCCTGGCTTTGAGCAACGGCTGAAGGAACGCTATGACCGCGAACTGGCAACGCTGGGCGTGACCGACACCCAGCGGCTGACTGCTGCGGAGAGTCAGAGCCTGTACGAGAACGTGCTCAAGAATCTCAAGCGGCTCGCCCTGCTCGTTGACTGGTGGGAGGTCGGCCGGGCCGAGGGGCCATAAAGCGACGGTGGCAGGAGGCCGCCAAAAAAAACAGCCCGCAGGGGCCAGGATGGCCCTGCCCCTGCAGCACACTTGACGCGACGGCGGCAGGAGGCCGCCGAAAAAAACAGCCCGCAGGGGCCAGGATGGCCCTGCGGGCGTGAAGAAAGTGGCGGGGACAGGACGTGAACAACCAGCGTTTCGAGCGGAAAATCCGGGGAGATCCCCTTCCTGCGACGCGAAATGCGACGCGATTTCACCCGATCGAGTCGAGTTGCTTGCCCGGGCGGTGCTTCTTGTGGCCGGTATGACGATTCCTGAGTCTGCGCGACTGGCTGTGCTTGCACGGGTGGTCGCGGACTTCAACCACGAATCGATGCCGTAGCTAAAGAATTAGGGCAGGGCGTCTAAACCACCTCCCGGATGACTTCCAGATAGGCCCGCCAGACCCGCGAATAGGCGCAGCCCCACGCTTCGTCGTGGCAGGCCCGTTCGAACTCCACCGGGTCTGTGTCGGGTGAGTTGATGAGCCGGTCGATAGAAAAATTCCATGCCAGCGCGTGCGCCCATTCGTGACACAGTACCTCAGTGGCCTGCGGCTCCCCCATTTCATCGCTAAGGCGGACCACGAACCGCTTTTCTCGTCGAAGGCACTGGCCCAGAACAGTTTCGGGGAGCCAAGAAGCCCGAACAACGACAGGGAGGGCTGGAGGGCAGTCCCGCCGAAGGCCCGCCAACACGCTCTGGAAATCGCTCCAATCAGGACGGTTCACGAAAGTGCGAATTGGCGATGTCATAGTCGCTGTCTGCACGTGGCCAGCCCCCGAAAGGGCTCCACGATGGCAGCAGAGAATAAGGGGCGATCTGCGTTGGCTGACAAGCATCCATGCAGTGTAGCGCCGATGAAGGCCGAGCGCTACCCTTAAGGTATGGACGCTCCGCAATAACAACACCATCCCGCGAACAGCGAAGACAACATTCGCAAGGCTGCCGAAGCCCTTGCCGAGGTGTTGGAGTTAAAGCAGCAGTTTCTTCGCTGTCACAACTTTCTTGCCGAGAGCACGTATCGGCTGGTTGAACTGCTGGGTGAGGCCGAAACACGCGGTTATCTCCTTGAAGATTCCTTGACGATCGTGGACACGGCGTATTGGCTGCAGGCGATCGATTGGCAGAGCAAGTTTTTGTCCATGGTTCTGAACTTTACAAAAGACCCCAGCCGTAAATCCCTCCGGCCCCTCATCGAACTCTATGGTCGTGGCCGGGAACGCATGAAGGTCGAGGCTGAGATGCTCGAACGCCAACTCAAGCACCGATTGGCCACGTTCGAGCAGCCCGATGATGAAATGGCCCGGAAGGTCATCATGAAGAACGAGCAGCGGATCTTGGCCGTCTATCTGCACGTCAGGTCGGGCTATCGCGGCATTGATCTGGCCCGGTTTTTCAAGGTGCCCAAGACGACGGCCTACGGATGGCTCGACTGGTTCAAGATGCTGCCCGAAGGGTTGCAGGCGGGCATCTTGGCATTCATGGACTCGCAGGCGCCGATCATGGCCGCGTGTCAGGTGCCCAACGCTATGCCCAAGCCTGCCGGAACAGGTGCGGCTTCAACTGGCGCAAGCCAGGCAGCCGCACAGAAGTCGGCGTGATGGGGCCTGTGATGCGCTAAAATTGAGGGCGGCGATGAGCACAGAGGGCACGAAAACATTGAGATTCGGAACGCCTTTGAGCGCTTGTATCGCCCAAAAGTACGGATTTCTGGTTGGGGTTTTCATAGCCCGGCCCGCAACGCAGAGCATCAAGGAGGATGCCATGACCAAGCCCATGTCCGACGCCGATAAGGCCCACCGCCAACTGCTCGCGGCCATCAAAAAAATCCGCCGCAACACGTCTGGCCACCCGTTGTACCACTCCGGCCGGAAGAAGAAGGAGTATGCGTCGCCCTACTTGGAGTTCCTCGACAAAATGGAAAAAGCCGCCCGCAGGATGCCACAGATTTATGAGTTCGATATCGGGCATGCTGACGGCACCCGCTACGTTGACTGGGCTGAAGGCGAGCGAGTCCTGAACGAGATCATCTACGAGTGCCAGCAGAGCCTCAAGGCGATCGAACATGCCAAGATCGACCAGGAGGCGAAGTCATGGGCGAGGGGGAGCGGGTTTGGCGGATAAGTGTTGCTTGTATCGGTGGGTAGGCTGTCAACGACCTTGGTTGGCTATGCCTACTCTGGCTCAATCCGGTTAGTTGTGAGCGTCGGCAGGAAATCAGCTGCCTCACCCCCAATACCTAAAAAAAGCGGCCAAGGTGTTTTGCAACAACCCCGACCGCTCTTTCTCGCCCGCTCTATCCTGCCCATGCCCTGCACGCTTCTCGATAGCCACAACCAGAGCAGGTCATGACAGAAGGGGCCGGATAAAACACGCCTGACTCGATTGCCCGCCAGACTCGCTCGACGCCGGCCAAAGTACGCTGCAGATTCCCGGGCTCGATTTCCCTGACGTGCTATTCGACGACGGGTTCTTTGGTTTTCGTCAGCACTAGGAACCGCGTCAGGATCTTCTTGCCCGGGCTGATCTCGCTGGCCAACTTTGAGTACAGCATCAGTTGCTCGCCGCTGTCTTCGACCTGCTCCGGGCTCCATTTGCTGCGACTGGTCTTGATGTCAGTGATGGCCAGCGCCTCCGAGTCTTCAGTCAGCAGATCAACCCGGCCATAGAGATCGGGCACACCTTTGACCAGCATGCCGCGAATCTCTTCTTCGACGCCCAGCACCCGACCACTTACGCCGGCAGACTTACTTGCCAGAAAAGCCGTCAGCATTCGCCCGGCCAGATCATCAAGGCTTTCGCGGGTCTCTCTGCTCCCGAATGAAACCTGCTCGGGCTCATGCGGCAGCCAAGCACTTCGATACGCAAACATGAGCTGGTCGGGTGTGGGCTGCTTCTCGCCGGCTAAAGTTGCCTGAAAGTGCTGCTCTATCGCCGTGTGGATGCCCGTGCCGAAGACCAGTTCCGCCGAGACAGTTTCTTCTTTCAGACCGTCGATGTAGCGGAACTTGTATTTCAGCGGGCATGTCCTAAACGTTGAAAGGGCAGACCACGAGATATAGTCCCGGCCAGTAAGTTTCAGGGCAGTATCGTTGGCCGGATTGCTTGAAGTTGTGCCTGCCCGTGTCCTAGGTGCGAGATCTGGCGGCGGGCTTTCTGCGAGCGACGTGTTTTCAGCAGTGGCACCGGGACCAACATCAAGACGAGCCCCAGTACCGAGACAAGTGCCAGGACCAGTACCGGCAATCATCGGGCACCTCCATTGAGAGAACCTGCGTAGTGGCTATTGCCGTTCGGGTTTGGGGTGCTCGCGTTATTGCCGCCGTCCTCTCTCGCGTTCTTCAGTTCGTCGATCAGGTCGCTTGCCTGCCGAATGCCCAACTGATCGGCGCTTTGCAGGCCGTACCGTTCCCGCAGCAGATTCGTGAGGTCTATCTTTCGCCGCCCACAGATAGCCCGAATAGCCCTGACCTGTGATGTGGTGGCAGGACGGGGGCTCGGGATATTGCTGCTGCTGTTTCTGACGCTATTTCTAGTGTTGCCGTTGGGCTGGGCATGATCGACGGCAGAAGCATGAAGACCAGCAGCAGGGGGCATGGCAGGAGTGAACCGAGCGCCATGGATAACCGGGCTGATGCTGACTTCATGAACTGGAGTGGCGGCATGATGGGGGTGGTGCTGGTGCTGGAGATCGCAATGCTGGTGGCCATTGCTGCCTGCCGAAGAAGATCGCGACGAAGAAGAAGCCGACGCCGAAGCCGAGACAGACAGCCGGCCTAGTTCGTCATTCACGGCTTGGTTGCAGGCGGGGTAGGCTCTCTGGACAACCTGCTGCAAGCCGTCGAGATCATGGAACAGAGCCGTATCCAGTTCGACTTCCAGATTGGAGGAAGCGCCAGCCGAGCCGTAATCAGGCTGGCCGATCTTTCGATTGGTTCCGACGTTGAGTTTGAGCATATTTAGAAGGTCTCGCTGTAGGGGAATGGTGATGGTGAAATACGTGACGGGACAAGGCGGCCGAAACAGATCCAGAGCCGCCGCCATTGAGCTGGTCTGGACGGTCGCGGCGAAATCACCGCCGCCGTAAACTCCCGGGAAAAGCAGCAAAAAGCGACGGGCGTGGGTGCAGAGAGGCTTGAGCACCTCCACCACACTCCACGCCCGTCACTTAAAGGTGTCGCGGGGTATCTTCGAGCCGGTCAGAGCCAGCAGCAGGTCACGCCGCATC
>Ga0209986_10000352_pt1 | contig 43685 bp, 51 predicted proteins | sample BlataG_FD_183168 | JGI IMG/M metagenome (GOLD analysis project Ga0209986, IMG submission 183168) | Deep subsurface microbial communities from Black Sea to uncover new lineages of life (NeLLi) - Black_00105 metaG (SPAdes) (version 2) | ecosystem: Environmental > Aquatic > Marine > Oceanic >... | reverse complement strand
GAATCTCTGGTCCAATATGGCAGATCTGAAAAGTTACCTCATCAATGCAATTACTAGGCGCATCTAATATTAATTGGGCATAAAAATCCTGTAAAGTATCAAGCCTATGAAAAGCTGCAATAAGCGCATTCTGAAAACGCAAGGGTGCAGAAGATACCGCAAGCTGAGCCAAGGTAGAAAGCGTTTCAGGAGACGTAGAATACGCAATATTCCAATTTGAATTGCATAGAGTAAAAGATGCGTTGTTCATTAGGGGTTCAGAAAAATCAAAAGAATCCATCAAAACCCAGAGAGCGGAATCAGGAAATCTCTCATAACTGGTGTATGGAAAAGAGGGTGGTGATTGAGTAGCCAATTCCTTGCCAATGCTTATATACTCTTCGATCGGTGTTGTTAGATTGCATGCTTCAGTTGGTTGTAGTAAGAATAAAACTAAAAATAATGCAATCATAAAACCTCCTTTTATATCACGTACAGTATATAAAAATCATTTACGTTTGTCAATAGCTTTGTGAAATTTTACTGATTGAATCTATCTTGGGTAAAGAGGTATTCCTCGACTTCCCAGAAAATTAAAAAGGAGTTTGTTTTAAAATAAATAGATTTATGTAAATTAAAAACTATTCGAATCTAAAGTTTTTTTTCTTAAAAAGTTCTAAACAAACATCTACAGCATGGGGTTCATAAAGAGTAATCCTATTCTTGGTTATCTCGTCAAAGGTCTCGTCCCAACTACGGGCAGGCCGATAAGGACGATAAGAAGACATAGCCTCAACTACATCAGCCACTGCCAGAATCCCTGCTTCAAGGAGAATATCTCCTTTTTTTAATCCTTGCGGATATCCAGAGCCATTCATCCTTTCATGATGTTGGCGAATAATATCAGCAACCGGCCAGCGGAACTCTATTGACTTCAATATATCATAACCTACTTGAGAGTGAGTTTTAACTATAGCAAATTCTGCATTGGTAAGTCGAGTGGGTTTACTGAGAATTTCAGCAGGTACATGGATCTTACCAATATCATGAATAATTGCAGCCATGTGAATTCCATTAATCTGTTCTTTTGAAAGACCCATTTCTTTGGCCATGACAAAAGCAAGATTAGCCACGCGCCGCTGATGACCAGCAGTATAAGGATCCCTTGTCTCAACTGCTGATGCCAGGGCATCGACTGTTTCATCTAAGATTCTTTCTAATTTATTAAGACTTCTCTGAAGCGCGTCCTCAGCACGCTTGTGCTCGGTTATGTCCCTTATAATGCCCAGTGTGCCAAGAAATCTTATTTCCTTCTTATTTGTATCAGTTTTATAGTGCCCTCTGGAACTTACATCACCAAAAATAATCACTGAACCAATCGTTTCTCCTGCATCCTTTTTTTCACTATTCTGCTGATTTGGTATTAATCTTATGCACAAACCTTTTGTCTCTCTTTTCCCGGTCCTTCTTTCATCAAAAAGTTTTGGAGCAATTTTGTTGCCAGTATCTTTACCTTTGAATTTAGGTAATACATAATTTCTGGTGAATAACTTAACATCATCTGGATGTATTATTTTACTGAAATGTTCTCCAATGAGTTCTTCTGGTTCATAACCCAAGTTGCGCACAGAATCATTTATAAATGTAAAACACCCATCAGGATCGATTTTATAGACTATATCAGGCAGTTCTTTTAAAATATCTATACAACCTTCCGGGCTCAACTGTAATGCATCCTTTGCGTATCTATGTTTCTTTTTCTTATTCAATTCTCACCCCTTAAAATTTTAAAATATAAAAAAAGGTATCGAGACCCTCCAGAGGTAAAAACCTCTAAGGCTCTCTATACCTTTTCTTTTCCTTCTATATTATACATATATTGGAAAGTTTGTCAAGGAATCGTTATATTCCCGTAATGGGGAAAGATCGCCGTTATGTCATCTTCGACTAAATTTTACACACAAATCTTGACATTACCGAGAAGTATCGAGCATCGAGCATCGAGCATCAAGTATCGAGCATCGAGTATCGAACATCGAGTATCGAGTATCGAGTATCGAATATCATTCAAACTTGAATCCTTTTTCCTTAATAAGCATTAAACAAGCATCCACAGCCTGGGGGCAATAGAGAATGCCTCTGTTTTTTGTTATCTCTTCTAATGTTATTTCCATACCACGTGCTACCCGGTAAGGACGGTGTGAAGACATTGCCTCAACTACATCAGCCACGATTAATATTTTAGTTGCTGGAAGAATTTCTTCACTTTTAAGGCCTCGTGGATATCCTGAACCATTCAATCGTTCATGATGTTGATAAATGATCTCAGCGACAGGCCAGGGAAATTCTATTGACTTCACAATATCATACGCTATTTTGGGGTGTTCTTTAACTATTTCGAATTCTGCATCTGTTAGCCGACTGGGTTTACTAAGAATCTCTGCAGGGACAGATATCTTACCTATATCATGGATAAGACCGGCAATGCGGATTCCCTGAATTTGCTCTTTTGAAAGACCCATTTCTTTGGCAATCGCAATGGCTAATTTGGTCACGCGTTGCTGATGACCAGCAGTGTATAAATCTCTTTTACCAAATGCTGATGCTAAAGAATTAACTGTTTCTTCCAAAATTCTTTGCGATTTTTCAAAACTCATTTGCAAATCGTGCTGAATCTGCTTGTGTTCGGTTATGTCGCGGAGCGAAGACAGATAAGCAGTCTCTCCTTCCCACTTAATTTTAGCAATACGCATTTCTACTACGGCTGTTTTGCCATCTTTACCAATAATATCAAGTTCTGTGGTTTCATTTGAAACTAATGGCGAACCAAACAATTCTCCTACAAGCTCCTCTTTTTTGCGGCTAAAAATTATTTCCGCAGCAGGATTGGCAAAACGTACAATCCCTTTGCAATCTACAATGATAATACCATCAGCATTATTGTTTATTATATTCTGTAAACGGACTTTACTTTCTTGCAGTTTTTTCTCTGTCTTGTTTTTGTAAAGAGCCATCTCTATGGTGGAATGCATTTGTCTTTCATCAAACGGCTTGATAATATAGCCAAATGGTTCTGTTATCTTTGCGCGCTCCAATGTTTTAGCATCTGCATAGGCAGTGAGGTAAATAATCGGAATATTAAAACGTGTACGTATTTGTTCTGCAGCTTCTATACCACTCATTTCATCTTGTAGTACAATGTCCATCAGAATTAAATCCGGGCTTTCCTGTTCTGCCTTTTTAACTGCCTCATCTCCAGAGGTCACTATTGGACAAACAGTGTACCCTAAATTCTGCAAAGTCCTCTTTATATCTTCTGCAACAATCCTTTCGTTTTCAACAATTAGAATCTTTGTCTTCATAATCAATCCTCACCTTTGCGATACACGAAAGACGACCGCTTCGCTAGGACGACAGACTCTTCCGTCTTTCGTCCCTCGTCTTTCGTCCCTCGTCCATCGTTCTTTTTTCGAGTATCGCGCATCGAGTTTTACTCAAACCTAAACCCCTTTTCTTTAAACAATCTTACACATACATCTACTACTTCAGGGGCAAAAAGAGAGCCCTTGTTTTGTGAGATATGTTTTAATGCCTTATCCACACCAAAAGCCGGTCGGTAAGGTCGGTGCGAACACATAGCCTCTACTACATCTGCTACACCCAGTATCTTTGTTTCTAAAAGAATATTTTTATCTAAAAGACCTTGAGGATAACCAGAACCATTTATTCTTTCATGATGTTGTAGCACAATTTCAGCAACAGGCCAGGGGAAATCTATTGATTTCAGTATTTCATAGCCAACTTTTGAGTGCTCCTTGACTATTCCGAATTCTGCAGGGGTTAGCTTAGTGGGTTTACTAAGTATCTCTGCAGGAACAGATATCTTACCTATGTCATGGAGTAGACCAACAATGCGGATTCCTTTAATCTGTTCTTTTGAAAAACCCATTGCTTCAGCAATTGCAACAACTAATTGGGTTACTCTTTGTTGATGACTGGCTGTATATGGATCTCTCTTTCCTACTGCTGATGCGAGTGAATTTACAGTCTTTTCTAAGGTATTTTGCAACTTTTCCATTGCTTTTTTGATGTCTTGTTCTGCCCGCTTGCGTTCAGTGATATCTATATCAGCACCTCTGTATCCGAGAAGGTTTCCCTTATTATCGAGAATGGGAACTGCGCTTGTCGAGAGCCAGACTGTTTTCCCATTCTTGTGCACATTCCGATTTACAAATTCACGGAAAGGCTGTTTTTTGGTGAACGACTCAAACGCTGCCTTCTTCAGTTCTTCTTGGTCTTCGGGATGAAATAGGGTGTAAAAATGTTTTCCAATTACCTCGTCAGGTTTATACCCTAAAATTTTCTCGACAACGGAACTCACATAAGTGTATTTTCCATTGACATCAACTTCCCAAATCCACTCCAGAGCATTCTCTACTATGTCACTAAACCTTGCCTCGCTTTCCCGCAGCGCTTCTTCTGCCCGTTTGCGTGCCTGTTCCACTTCCACATCGTAGAGCGCAACCGCTATGTCACCAGCCACCTCCTTTAGGAATCCCTTCTCCTCCTCGTCGGCAGCGACATCAGATGCAAACAATAAAGCAAGCAACCCGAAAAGCCTATTGGCATACTCAACACGGATGATTGCAACTTCTTTGCTGACACATACGTCCTTGAACAAACAACCGCCGCACTCTTTAGATTTATCAACGATCAATAGAAAATCCTTCTGAGTGAGTACTTTTTTGATGCATGAAAGATGACCCCCACCCATTACATACTCACAGAAACGAGAAACATCCTGTTTGAAACCTGCACCCTTGACCATTTCAAAGGTTTTGTCATCCTTTAATAATCCGAGCCATGCAGCATCGTAGCTTCGTGCTTCTATCAGGACATTGCAAGTTTTCTGAGAAAGACTGTCTTTGTCCTTTTCCTTTATAATCAACTGGTTAACATTTCGGATGGCTCTGAGCACACTATTCAGGTGTTTAATGCGCTTCTCTGCCCGTTTGCGTTCAGTGATATCCTCAATAATACCATCATAATACTTCACATCACCCTTTTCGTCTTTCACTAGCACAGTTGACACAGAACCTATAAAGAAAGTACCATCCTTCTTTTTTAATTGTAATTCCTCATCTTTTACAAATCCATGCCTTAACATCTTCTCATTAAACTTTTTTCTATCCCCAGGATTCTGATATAAATCAGCAACACTCATTGAAAGGAATTCATCCTTACTCTTATACCCAAACATCTTGATGATTGCAGGATTCGCCTCAATAAATTTACCTTTGGATCCAAGAGTATTCCTATATAGCCCTACATTGATATTCTCTGCTAAAGTTCGGTATTTCTCCTCTGCGTTCTTAATTGATCGGAAAAGCGGTGCAATCCATGCTATGCCGAGTACCATTAAGACAGAAATTACAAGTGCAACCAATTCAGCAGCCAAGTCAGGTGGATATGCCAAATCTCCAGAAATCAACCTGAATAATGTGATACAGCGCCGGATACCCATAAGCATAATGGCGATTGCAATTAATAGCCATGATCCACTTTTTTCAGTAACACGGATAAGCCTTAATGCAAAGATTGCTGCTATAAACTGCAGCAGTACGGAAATTGATAAGACTAACGTCACAATCATGTTATTACCTTACCTGTAATCTATTAGTTGATTTAATATTCATTTTTATTATATAATCTCTTCTTATAAATAATAAGTTAAAAACTGTTAACATTAGTTAACACTCGATTCTCGATACTCGATCCTCGCTTTGACAATACACGACAGACGACCGCTGCGCTAAGACGACGGACGACCGCTTCGCTAGGATGATAGATTCTTTCATCTTTCGTCCCTCGTCCCTCGTCTATCGTCCCTCGTTCTTTTTTCGAACATCGAGTATCACCCTTTACCACTACAACCCCTTCTTGCCATTTTTTTGTTTGTACATCGATTTATCTGCCTGAACCAGCAAGTCTTCAACAGTGCAGGGACATTTTGGATCGTAGTATGCTGACCCTATGCTTAGCGAAAGTTTGTTAAGGCAATTCTCTTTTTCATAATGATTTTCTAAATTTCTTTGCAACCGAATTGTAAGTGTATCAAGACTATCTTTAAGAGATCCAATAGCAAGAACAGTAAATTCATCGCCGCCAAACCGAGCAATAATATCTGATGTGCGAAAAGTTTTTCTAAAAACATCAGCAGTATCAATCAATACCTGGTCTCCTTTTTGGTGACCCCAAGTATCATTAACCTGCTTCAAGTTGTCATAGTCAGCAAAAAGCAATGCAGATTCCTTTTCTATTCTCTGGGCTAATTTAAGATGTTGTTCAGCTAATGCTAAAAATCCGCGTCGATTGTACAAACCGGTCAGTTCATCAACAAGTGTACGAGCATGCAGGTCTTCTCGTAATTGCACATGCTCAGTAGTATCGTGCAGGTTGATTACATAATAAGTTTTACCATTCATTCTTGTATCCACAACATGCATTTCAACCACAGACGGAGATTTATCTGGTCGTATAATGTCCAATTCCTTTTGTACTCCCCTATGAATCGGAAATCCAAAAACCTGACCAATCATTTGTTCAGCACGTCTGTTAAAAAGGGATTCAGCAGCAGGATTAAGAAATCTGATAATACCTTTGTTATCAAGCACAAGAACAGCATCAGAACTATGCTTAATGATTAGTTGAAAAAAGCCTCCGTTTCTCTTCTCACTCATAAGTCTTTAAGCATATTTTTTATCGCTAACAAAATTGTCCCCTTACTTCTATTTCATTTTCTTTTTACCAAACCTAATCCTATGAGCACCTGATTCTTATTACTCAAATCACCAACGATTTTTCTGATCGGTGGCGGATAGACCTTTATTAAGGTCGGTGTCGCAAAAATCATATTACTTACGGCTAATTGTGGCGATTCTATAATACTTATAGTCTCAAGAGAATATTGCCCATCAAACTCTTCTTCCAATAGTTTCTTCAAATTCCTTATGACCTCTTCATACTTTGGTGTTTTGCCTGTAATAAAAAGCCTAAATTTATTCATGGTATATCCTTTAATACCTTTCTGGTCCATCTAAAACACCCTTTGTCACTAAAATAAGTTGCTCACTATCAAATGGTTTTTTAAGAAGTTCAAAATCTATTCCATCTTTCTCAGCAGCTTTAAGTTGGTCAAAATACTCTTCATGAAATGCCGTTATAATATATATAGATACATCCTTATTCATTTTTCTCAGTTCTCGCAGTGTCTTGATACCATTTATACCCGGCATCTTGAGGTCAAGATAGATCAAATCATATTTACTTTGTTGCATTATCTCAATCCCTTTCTCACCTGATTCAGCAGTGTCTATTTGAAAACCTTTTCCCTCAAGTGATAAAAGGAACAATTTCCTTATTGCCTCATCATCGTCAATTACTAAAATACGCTTCATTATTTACCTCCATTGCAACCGCAAAAGCGCAAAATTGTAACCGCAAAAGCGCAAAATAACAGCCGCTAAATGCGCAAAAAATTCTTCCTCCTTTGCAGCCGCTAAATGCGCAAAAAATTCTGTGTCCTTTGCGGTCATAGTTTATTTACCAACCGTTTAATCTCTAACTTCTTCTTTGCGAAATTTAATATTAATCCTAACTTTCTATTAGTTGTCTTTAAATATAAAAGCATTTGTGCTTCGTGTATCTCGTTAATTTCAGATACGGATTTCAATTCAACTATTACATCGTCATCAACTAAGAAATCTACACGCTGATGGCCTAATGCGATATTCTTATATTTAACTTTTATTTCTTTCTGTTCAGCAAATTTGATATTTTCTTTCCTAAACTCATAAGCCAAAGCCTTTTCATATATCTTCTCAATAAATCCAGGACCCAACTCTTTATGAACATCGATTGCTAAACCAATTACTTTATTACTCAACTTATTTATCTCTTCTCTATCCATTTTTTGCGTCCTTTGCGGTTACGTTCTCTGTGTCTTTTTCTTTCTTTTGCGCCTTTTGCGGTTCCGCGGTTGCACCCTTGACGTCCTTTGCGGTTACAGGGAGTAGAATAATAAACTTCGTTCCTTGCCCAGGCACACTCTCACAGGTAATCTCTCCGTTGTGTGCATTGATAATACTCTGGCACAAAGAAAGACCCAACCCTGTTCCCTGTCCAATAGGTTTTGTTGTGAAAAACGGATCAAAGATATTATCAATATTTTCAGGAGTAATGCCACAACCACTGTCAGCAATTGTCACCTTAACATATTTACCCTCACAAAGTATATCAATATCTATTTTTTTCCGCTTACTTTCCTTTAAGGCATCCAGGGCATTATTAAGAAGATTAAGGAATACCTGTTGGATATTATTAACATTCATTGGAATGTCAGGGACACCAATGCTTATATTTTTCGATACGGAAATATTATTTTTCTCAATGCGATAGGATAATAGTTTCAAAACTCGATTGAGGATTGTATTCAAACTCTCTTTCTGATGAACCTTTTTTTCTCTTTGCATGTGTGAAAACGTTAAGAGATTCTGTGTAGTATCAATATAAGATCTTGTTTCACGCTCAATATCTTGAAGTATAGAATATAACCGGTCTTCCTTAGAAGTATGTTTAATACAATATTGCACAAAGTGAAGTATTGCAGTTATTGGATTGTTTAGCTCGTGGGCAACACCGGCAACAAAAGTACCTACAGCACTCATTTTCTCTGCCTGGATGAGTTGAAACTGGGATTCCTTGAGTTCGGTATACAGTCTCTTTAGTTCTTTCTCTACCCGTTTGCGCTCGGTGATTTCAGTCGAAAGGTATGCAGTCCTCTCTTCCACTTTTTGCTCTAATTGTTCATTCAAACTTCTCAATTTATCCTGTGTCTTTCTCAATTCATCCTGTGTCTTTCTCAATTCATAGTTCCGTTGGACAGCAGTTTCATACGTTCCAAGAAGAAAATCAAGGATTTGCAGGCGTTCTGCAGTGATAAAATATTTCTTTTTTCCAAAGAAGATATTTATACCCATTTCCGCTACTGATTCCTTTCGTAGTTCCAGGTTTGTAATAATGTAATCGAGACGGGTGAGAAGATATTTTTTGTCAAGGGGCTTTGTTATGAAGTTATTTGCTCCGCACTCCAAGCCTTTGATAACATCTGCTGGGTCAGAAAGGGCAGTTAGAAGAATTACCGGAATGTCTTTGAGGTTCACGTCCCTTCTTATCTGCCGACATAATTCATAACCATCCATCTCCGGCATCACGATATCGCTGACAATAATATTCGGTTTGCGTTTTTTTATCAAAGCAAGGGCTTCCTTGCCATTATTAGCAACCGAAACTCGATATTCCTTTTGCTCAAGAATGTATTTCAGTTGCTCAATCTGTGTGGGGCTGTCCTCAACAATCAGAATCTTTGCTTTTCTCGCCAAGTCAACTCCTTTTCTTAAAAGTAGTTACCACCACACACTCCCGTATGTGGTATCTTCTTCCTACTACCTTCCTTTTACGAGCATCAAATATCGTCCATCGTCCCTTCGTCCCTCGTATTGAAATATCTCGCATCATCTAACTTAAACCCCTGTTTTTTAAATAATCGCTGGCAGGTTTCAGCAACATAAGGTTCGTAAAGTACACCTTTATTCGTTGAAATCTCTTTTAATGTAGCATTAATACTATGGGCTTGCCTGTATGGACGAGGCGATGACATTGCCTCTACAACATCAGCAACAGCAAGAATTTTTGCCTCAAGACAAATGTTTGATGCCCTGAGTCTTTTTGGATATCCAGAACCATTTAAACGCTCATGATGTTGTAATATAATGTCAGCAATAGGCCATGGAAAATCGATATCTTTTAATATCTCACAGCCAACCTGTGGGTGAGATTTAATCATATTAAACTCAGCATTGTTTAACTGACCTGATTTACTAAGAATTTCAGCAGGAACCTTTATTTTACCAATATCATGGATGATGGCAGCTAAACGAATTCCATTAATATCATCTTCTTTAAAATTCATCTCTCGAGCAATAGCACAGGCAAGCTGCGCCACCCTTGCTTGATGCCCAGCAGTATAAGAATCCCTCATTTCGATTGCTGATGCCAATGCACTGACTGTTGACTCTAACATGCTTCGTGATTTATCAAAACTTTGCATAAAATCTTCTTCACTCTCTACCACCTTCTTATCTATCCAGTGTTTGCAAAGAGCCATCTTTATACTGGTAACCAATTCTCTTTGTTCAAATGGTTTACTTACATAGCCATATAGTTCTGTTTGCTTTACACGATTCAGTGTTTCTGTATCTCCGCAAGAAGTAAGAAATACAATTGGGATATTATAATGGTCATATATTTGTTTTGCAGCTTCAATTCCATCCATATCACCTTGCAGTTTAATATCCATTAACACCAAATCAGGAATATTATCTTGCACACTTTTTATTGCTTTTTCTCCTGATGTAACTATTCCAGATACAAAATACCCTGATTTTTTCAAAGTCATCTTAATATCCTCACCAACAATTCTTTCGTCCTCGACAATTAAGATTTTAGCGTTTGCCATAATCTTAATCCCTCACCTTTGCGATACACGACAGACGACCGCTGCGCTAAGACGACGGACGACCGCTGCGCTAGGACGATAGACACCATCGTCCATCGCTTGCCCCGTAGGAGCTTGCTCGTATGGGGTCCATCGTCTCACGTCCCTCGTCCATCGTCTCTTTCTCACATCACTATCCATCACGCACTGATTTACGCGCCCGGGTCATTAATCCTGTAATAGAACATGACGATGTAGAGTCGTAAAATGCAGTACCTATGTTTAAGGAAAGCTTGTGATCCCTATTTTCTTTTGTATTAATAATTTCACAGTTCTTTTGCAAACGAGTAATAATAATCTCAGCATTCTCTTTATGAGCTTCTAAGGCAACAATTGCAAATTCATCTGTGCCAATGTGGCCTATAATATCTGATCTACGAAAACTCTGCTTTAAAACATTGGCAGTATCTATTAATACCTGTTCTATATCATTTTGTCTCAGGTTTTCTCGAATCGACCTTATCTCTTTAATTTTAACAAAAAAAAGTATTAATCCCCTTTTGGTTCGATTGGCTAACTTTAAATAATGCTGGCCTAAGATTAAAAATGGCCACCGACTGTATAAACCAGTAAGTGCATTGATAAGTTCAAGACCGCTCAGTTCAACATGCATCCTATGTTGCTCCATAGCAGACCGAATAGCGCATCCAAACCGAACACTATCTATGTGTTCCTTGATAACATAATCCTGAGCACCCACCTGGGTTGCTCTTACTGCAAGCGATTCCTCTTCTTGCCCTGTTATTACTATTATTGGCACATCTGGCGCCTGCGTATTTATCCTAATAAATGTATCGAGTCCCTGGCTATCAGGTAAAGAAAGATTCAATAGGACTACATCGATTCCTCCTTCACCAAGTCTATTCAGTCCTGTTGAAAGCTTTTCCACACAATCAAATTCAAATGGAGTATCCATCACTTTTGTCACCATCTCCTGTATTATTTCAGCATCTTCTGGCTTGTCTTCGAACAAAAGAATCTTTTTGATTTCAGATTTATGATTTATAATTCCAAATTGGCTATCCATTTTTCCTCTTTAGTAATTTAAACACCAATTAATTCAAATATTTTTTCCTTAAATTCTTTGATGTCTATCGGTTTTGTAATAAATGCATCAACATCTGAAGTTTTCACGACAATATCATCCTGCATTAGACGGTATGCCGAGCAGATAATTATCGGAGTTTTTATATTCCTCTGCCTTATGCGTTCAATTGCTTCAAGACCATGTACCCCGGGCATTTTTATATCAATAATAATTAAGTCGAACAATTCATTTGTGGCTTTTTTCAGTGCTTCCCTGCCATCTGCTGCCAGGTCAATATCATACCATTCTTCCAATGCCTCACTAAGTAGCAGTCTAATGGATTCTTCATCATCACAAACAAGAATCCTCTTTTTTTTCTTTTTTCCTTTTTTTTCACTCATCATTTTTTTCCTCCTCTACAAAGCTGAATACCTACAAACACGCACCGACACAGACAGTTCCTGATATCCTGATCCCCTGATACTCTGATCCCCTGATGTCCTGATCCCCTGATCCCCTGATATCCTGATCCCCTGATCATGCCATCTCATTCCTTGTTTTCGGTAGATATACTCTACAGGTCGTACCAACGCCCTCTTCACTCTCTATCTCAATCTTTCCATTATGTTCTTCAATTATCTTCTGCACAATTGACAATCCAAGACCTGTCCCTCTTTGTTTGGTTGTGAAAAAAGCTGTAAAAAGATTTTTTAAATTTTCCTTTGGTATTCCTTTCCCATTATCAATAATCTCCGTGAGAATCATCTTTTTATTACTGGAAAAATTAATTTTTAATCTGCCGTGTTCATCCATTGCTTCAGCGCTGTTATTTATAAGATTAACAAAGACCCTGCGTATTGATTCAATATCTCCTTTGATTATTGGTGATTTATCACCACTTATTAATATCTCAATGTGCGCAATACTCTTGATTATAGATTGAATCAACTCCCGCAAATTGATATCGAGATATTTTACCTTTCTCTTTGTCCTTGCAAAGGAAAGTATATCATCAATAATATAATTTATTCTCTCTGTTCCTTTACGGATTTCAGAACTATATAAACCGATTTTCTCTTGTTTTGCCTTATTATTAAGAAGTTGAGCAAAACCATCGATCGCAGTCAAGGGATTTCGTATTTCATGCGCTACCCAGCTTGCCATTTTACCTAAATATGAGAGTTTTTCTGCCTGCCTCAGTTTTTCTTCTAAGCTTCTTATCTCAGACAGATCTTTAAAAATCGCCACACACCCTGAGAATTTATCTTTTATATCAGTTATTGGAGAAATAGAAATACCTATTGGAGTCTTTTCATTCTCCTTATTTTTAATTACAACTTCGTCCCTCTTAACTGTAATACCTGATTGGATGGCTTGTTCCATCTTTGTCCAAAAAGCACCCAAACCTGAAATATTCTTTATATTATAACCAGTCACCTCATCCTTTTTTAAACACAACACCCTTTCAGCCTCGGGATTAAGCGTCGTAATAATACCATCTTTTCTTGTTGCAATTACACCACTCGGAACACTATTAAGTATCTTTTCATGATACCTGCGCAATTCGATCTCGGCAGCGGCAATCACATCTATTTCTCTCTCTAATTTATGACTAAATCGCTCAAGATCTTCTTTCTTTTTCAACTCGTGACGCGTGGCTGCTGACCAGTAACTGCAGATTAAGGTCATCGTAAACAAAAGAGGAATCCTTAATAAAATCTGCGAACTAAAAAAGGAAATCTCGGGGTTTGACCGGTACATCAACCAGGCATAAATAATGCTGGCAACAGCAGCAATTGGTATACTACCGATAATACCCTGACTGACTGAAGCAGCAAATATGACAAGGAAATAAACTATATAAAAATCCGTTTCAAACCCCTGAACAATGTAGACTACTAAGGAAATTGTTATAATATCAAACAGGAAAATGAGAAATGTGATAATCGGTTTGGAAAAAAATTTTTCAGGGAGAAAATAGAGAATTAAGTTGGAGACAAAATAAAAAAGGGCAATGGTATAACCAGGTTCAGGGAATCTTAAACCTCTTTTTGAGTAAGTTATTACAAGTACTGTAACCAAAATCAGTATAAAGCGAAGAGTGAGAAGTATCTTTTTCTTCATTTTTGTTCAGGTTATGGAAGCTGAGGTCAAGGCACTAACCTCAGCTTCCTCAGGAGGGGAGGTATGATGTTCCCTGAAAACTTTCATATTCAGTTAACGAGCCCATTCTCTATTGCATATCTTATTAATCCTGCAGTATTTGATACACCGAGTTTCCTCATGATGCTCAATCTATGATGTTCAACTGTTCTGGGACTGATATTCAATAATTTCGCGGCTCTTTTGCTGGTTTTACCTTCGGCAATTAATTTAAGAATCTCCCGTTCCCGCTGGGTAAGAACACCAAGCGATGACCCGCTTTTTGTACTACTTCGCTCTACCAAATTCTTAATGACGTCATTCGAAAAAGATGGAGAAACATATGTTTTATTCCGCTTTATCGACTCAATTGCAAACATCAATTCAGTATCGGCATCCTCTTTCAAAATATAACCCTGGGCACCTGAAACAAAACACTCATACACATAATCTTCATTCTTGTGCATGGTCAATACCAAGATTTTTACCTTTTTATCGACCTTTCTTATCTTATGAATCGCTTCAATCCCTCTTAGGTTAGGCATGGATATATCCAAAATGATTATATCAGGTCTTAATTTACGGACTAATGGAACAATCTGCAAACCATCCCCGGTTTCACCTACAACTTTATAGCCATGCACCTCTTCAATAATGCGTCTCAAACCATCTCTAATGATTGTATGATCATCAGCTAACAGTATAGTATACATTGCTTACCTTTTATTTTCGTCATAAAAAAACAAATAACAATTGAGTGAAATACATATTTTACTGTAGGTAATAGTACCTCGTACATTAACTGCCTCTACTAATCGCAGCTAAACTTTAAAAAGTAAAGTCTGATGTGAAAGATATTTGGTTTAAATGGTTTCTATTTTATATATCCACAATGGTATGGTCTCACATCATCATTATATAAGGAGGCGGCAATTGACTGACCCATTAGTTCAATTGAAACAACAAATCTTCGGTTTTTATTGTCTTCCTTAATAAGTGTCCCAATTGCGCCAGCCAGTGGTCCAGAAATCACCTGAACCTTTGAACCCACTTGAATATAAGGCAGAGGATAGATATTTCTACCACTATTAACAAAGATTTTAATTGATTCTATATCTTCATTTGGCACTGGTGTTGGTCTGCCTTCACCACATATTCGACACAAACCAGAAGTCCGAAAGACCTTCATCCAAGTTTCTTTATGTTCATTAAGTTCAACAAAGAGATAGTTCGGAAACAGAGGCCTTTTTATAAATATTTTTCTGCTCCTACACGAGCTCGGTACAATGATTTGAGGAAGAAAGGTATTGACACCCTTTTCTATAAGCAACTTATTTACAACCCTTTCATGATTATACTGTGTGTAAGCGGCATACCAACTCATATCATCATTTATGTTATAATCTAATTTTTATCAAAGACTCAAGAATTTTTTCTCATAGCTATCACTTAAAAGACCTTTTAATGTTATTATTCTCTATAATTTCTTGAATCCTTGAATATCTTATCTCCGCCATAGTTAATAATAAAAAATTTATTTTTACAATACAGTTTATTCACCTTTTGTATAGTTTTTTATTGTTTTTTCATATTAAAAATTACTTTCTTATATTTCTCTGTATTTTCTAAAATTTTACCCGCGCCGAGAACAACCGACTCTTGGGCATTTTTAACTACCGTCACAGGAAGATTCGTCTCCTCACTAATCAGCAAATCAATTCCTCTGATTAGTGAGCAACCACCGGTCATATATATCCCATTTTCAAGTACATTGGGAATAACCTCCGTAGGAATTTTCTCTAAGGTAAGATGCACGGCTTCAACAATATTTAGAATGGACTTTCGAATTGCGTCCCTTACTTCCTTGTTTGAAAGCCTAATTGTCTTCGGTAAACCAGAAGTTAAATCTCTGCCCTTCACCTCAATTTCGTTATCCTCAATGGTAGGAATGGTTTTACCTGCTTTAATCTTTACCTCTTCTGCGGTCTGCTCACCAACCATCATATTGTAATTATTCTTTACATATTTAATTATTGCATCATCCATTTCATCACCAGCAATTCTTATTGAATTTTGCGTAACAATGCCAAACCGCGAAATTACAGCGATTTCAGTCAGTCCACCACCGATACTAATAATCATATAGTTTATTGGCTCCTGAACTAGCAAGCCGGCACCGATTGCTGCGGCGATCGATTCTGAGACCAGGTGAACATTTTTTGCCCCAACATCCTCAGCCGAGTCACTTAATGCCTTTTTTTCGACTTCAGTTATTGCTGAATGAACAGAAACGATCATACTCGGCCGTTTAAAAAACCTTTTACCTCTAATCATATTAATGAATGTTCGAAGCATCAACTCCTCCATCTCGAAATCAATAATTACACCATCCTTTATCGGCCGAACGACTTTAATTTCTCCGGGAGTACGGCCAAGCATTTTTTTTGCGGGTGATCCTACAGCGAAACATTTTTTAGACTCAGTATCAATCGCTATGACTGAGGGCTCTCTAAGTACAATCCCTCTCCCTGCTTCATAAATTAAGGTCGTGCTAGTACCAATATCAAGTGCTATGTCATTAGTAAAAGAATTATCTAAATTCTTAAAAAAATGTACAAATGCCATATCTTTACTCCTTTCTTAAACATTACATTAACCAAGTATAATTAGAGTCGCATCCGCTACACTTATACGATTATATCTTATAAAAATTGGCAGGTTTGCGATAACAGTTCTTTTATATTCTCCTCATAATACGGGCAAGAATTATTCTCTAAATCATAACCACTTTTTCTTGTCTTTAAGAACGTCATCAGCATATTTTAAACCAATCGCATAACGAGTTTCACCTGCATTATAAACTGCTAATGCCATTTTCTCACCGTGATACTCAAGTAAAAGTGTTAGGTAACTACAACCAAGTTTAAGATTATCTTCCACATCATGCAAATCATAATCTACCATACCAAGATAATGGGCAACAAGCATTCCCGTTTCAGGCATAACTTGCATTAATCCTCTTGCTCCTGCATGGCTTCTTGCCTCTTTATAAAATGATGATTCGTTTTCAATAACCGATAAAACTAAATCGTGATCGACATCTAATCTTTCACAATTATCATATACTAAACTCAATATCGTAACACACTCAACAATATCAATTGTTGAATTAATTTTCATTACTGCATCACGATGTTTTTGGATGAATTGTGTTTTTGCTGCTTCAATACTCACAATCTTATCAAACATTGCATCCATATTTTTCTGGTAATTTTTTAAATCAACTCTGTTTTGCCAATACAATAAAACAACTACCAATGACAAAATAACTACTAAAATATACATACTAATTCCTGATACAGATGTTTTTTCCTTTTTCATTTTATGTTCCTTCTATAAATGCATCGGCTGGTAGCGGCGATGTGGTTTATTACATCCATGATACCTTTACATTTCAAAACCAGCCAAAGAAATTCCTTCTTTAATAATAACTAATCTCATTTCTACTAATAATGTTCCCTGTCTATCTCCGAAACAAGGTATTCACCCAATTCCTCAAACCGCTTTTTATATTTATGATGGAAGGGAATCAATCTTTGATACTCCTTTACCTTATCTGCATCTTTCACCTCTATTACCTGGATGCGCTCGGAAAGTCTCTTTTTAATGTTATGATATGCACCAATCAAAATAATTCCTGTCTCACCTTGATTTAGGGTCTCAGCTATTCTTTTGGCAATAAAATCATCTCTCTTATTTAAAAGTATACTTTTAGTCAATTTATATTTCAAAAAACTAAGTAATTTTTCAACTCTCGTCTTGGCGTGAATTATCTTAAGATATCTGTCACGCTCCTCTCTAACAAGTCTAAAATCCTCTGTTTTCATTAGAATGGCTCCTCTTTTAAGGAGTTTTGAGATTACTTCATAATTTTTACTTCCTGATTTCACTCCTTCTTCAACGATTTTCTGACCAACCTCACCATCTGCCACCATTCCATCCTGATATATTTTAAAACCCTTAACCTCTAAATCTTCAAAATATTTAATTATCGAATCCCAAAATCCGACGATAGTGTCTCTATGCCATTTCCAGAATTCTTCTCCGAAACCTGCGATACCACGTTTATCCAACTGCTTGGCAATACTGCCTAAATCAGCACTTGAATGTATGATCGGTACATATATAAGTTTTCTCATACTTGTCCTGTTTTCTTTCTCACAACCTTTTGTCTTTAGTATGGATAGATACCTTTTTACCGGGATCAATTCTGGACAATTTTTCCAAAACTGAATGCGCTTTCATAAATACCTTACTCCTTCTTATTTAATCTTTAAAAGGATATTATTGGGGACAGGTGAAAGGGCGTCTTTTATAAGACCCTTAACATAATCAATCTGAAATGGCTTGGTGATATAGTCATAAGCACCCAGTTTCATTGCTACCCTTGCTGATTTCATCGTTCCATACCCCGTAATTATAATTACTTCTATATTCTCATCTATTCTATTAATTCGGCGTAAAATTTCAATTCCGTTCATATCTGGCATCTTCAAATCCAAAATTACCAAATCTAGCTTTTTCTTATTTGCCAACTCTAACGCCTCTCTACCGTTATTAACTGTGAGAACTTTATATTCGTTTCTTAATGTTATATCAAAAAGTTTAAGTACTCCATCATCATCATCTACTACTAAAATAATCGGTTTTCTTTTCATCTTTTCCTCCTTTTTCTCTTTTTTTTAGGTTTGTGTCTACCCCCTTTTTTGGGTAACGTTATCTCTAAAATCCCATTTCTAAAATTTTCCGACGTACTCTCAATATCCACATGAGGCGGCAGGTCAATTTCTTCTCTAAACTCCTGTTCCTCGTGTTTAGCAAAAATGATGTATTTATCAGGCTTCATATCTATGTCTATTTCACCCCTTGAAAAACTGCCCAGGTCTATTATAATCTTCACCTCACTGGCTTCTTTAAACACATCTACCAGGGGCTCTTTTATCTTCTTAAAAATAGGTTTGGTTTCAAATATCCACTGCCTGGGCCGCCTACGAACTTTTCGCTTAAACCCTTCTTTTTTTTTAGAACTGGTGATTTTTCTGTGAGCGTTTAAACTTGACATCATTGGCTAACCTCCAACCATACTTGTTTATCATTTTAATATCGCCAGCGATCACAATTCCTTTCCCTAATTCGTAAATTAAGGTCATGCTAGTACCAAGGTCAAGTGCTATATCATTCATTGGAGAAAGAATTTTCTAAATTCTAAAAAAATCTTTAAATGACATCGCTTATCTCCGCAACAAGGTATCCGCCCAATTCCTCAAACCTCTTTTCATGTTTATGATAAAAAGGAAGCAACCTCTGATATTCTTTCACCTTCTCGGTATCTTTTACCTCTCTAATTTGAATATCCTTAGGCAATCTCTCTTTGATATTATGATAAGCACCAATAAAAATGATTCCCTTCTCGCCATGATTTAAGGTCTCATCTATTCTTTCAGCAATGAAATGATCCCTTTTGTTCAAGAGTCTATTTTTAATTGATTTATATTTCATGAATGCGATTAATTTCTGTTTAATTGACCTTGCCTGTGTTATTGCAAGTAACCTATCGCGCTCTTCTTTAACAAGCTTAAAATCTTCTGTTTTAACTAAAATGGCACCTCGTTTAAGGAGCCTTAGAACTAACTCATAATTTTTACTTCCGGATTTAGCTGCTTCTTCAACTATTTTCTGACCCACCTCGTCTTCGGCGACCATCCCATCCTGGTATATTTTCATACCGGATACATTTACAGAATCAAAATAATGTGATATGGCATCCCAAAAACCTTCGACTACCCTTCTGTGCTCTTTCCAAATGTATTCTCCCAAATCCGCAATGCCCCTTTTGGCCACATCTTTCGCCAAAGAGCCGAGATCTGCGCTCGTGTGTATAATAGGGACATAGATAAGAGTTCTCATATTCTTTGAATGTCACCACGCTTTCTCATCCTTATCCTCTCATAACCAAGAAGGTTTCCAGAGGCGTCGAGTCGGACATCGTAAATTCCAAGGATCTCCAGATTAATTGCTTCAGAAGGCTTCTCGGTTATTTCGACAGTGATATGCCATATATCCCCTTCTTTATCAATCCCTATCACATTTGGGGAACTGAATCCTGTAAATTCAGCCAATTTCTCTTTTGCGATTTTTGTAATATCTTTTATTTCCATTTTTATGCTTCGCTTTTTAATTTTTTAACCTCTGCCTTAAGCCCTTCGATTTCCTTCTCTGTTTCTGCCTCTTTCGCCTTTGAAGATAAAAAGGAGTCTGTTTGCCACCAATTTATACCCATCTCCATTGCTTTATCTACAGAAGCAACCAAGAGCCTTATTTTGATGGTGAGAAGGTCAACATCAGCAATTTGAATCTTAATATCTCCGGCAATCACGATTCCTTTATCTAAGACCCTTTCCAAGATATCTGCTAAATTGGTAGTGTCAAGTGCACTCGCTACTGATGCTCTAGGCATAGTTTATTCCTCCTTTCTTATTATACTAATTTTTTTGCCTTGATAATTAAACCTGCTGTTTTCTTCCGCAATTTTGCAATGAAACGACAATTTCTACAGTCTAATTTCTTGTCATCATAATCCGAACAAGTCAAAAGCACATCTACTTCTTTCTGTAATTCTTCGGCAAATATCGCTTTCTCTCTCACTCCTTTAGCTTGATTAATCTTATCAGTAATATCCTTTATTACTGTTTCCTGTTTTAAAAATGTTGGGCAACTTATTCTGGGTTCTTCCTTTTGCATATTCTCCTCACATTAAATTCCCCAGAGGACCTAAATCTAAATTCAACTCTTCATCTTCAATACCAAAGATCGCCTGAATCTCCTTTATCTTTTTCTTTACTGCTTTAAGACTCAATCCTAATTTTTGAATTTCTGTAGGAGAGAGTGTTCCTCTCCTTACTCTCCTGAAGGCTTCCTTCTCCATAAGTCTTCTTATTAATTCAACCAGTGTTAAAACTAATTTGGCTAAACCTTGCTCTGTCTTTTCAGGACTGCCTAAATCAATAAGTTTGGGGATATTTTCTTCAGCTCTTTTTATCTCCCTTTGTAATTTCTGGATATATGCTATATCTTCAGGTGTAAATTCTTTATCTGGGTTACTGAAACGTTTACCGGATACTTCTTCTGCCTTAGCAATAGAGGTTAAAATAAGTCTTAACCCTAAATAAACGAGGTCTATATCCGCTACCCTTATCATTATATCGCCATTGATAACTACCCCTTTTTCTAAAACCTTATCTAAGACATCTACCAATGTTACATTGTCATTTTTATTTAATAAATTAGCCATAATCGTTAAAAAGAGGTAAAATTATAAGCAGGCCAGGGCCCAGCATATTCAAGGCAAAATCCTTTTGCCTGCATTTTTTGATTTAAATCTTCAATTTCTTTCTTAAAATCTTCGATTTTCTCCTCAGGAACTAAATAGGCGGCATTTAAAACCATCGGCTCACTTCTTCCAGTTAACTCTTTCTCTAAAATCTTATTTCTAATAGAATCTGCGGTCTTTTCTTTTAAGCTTTCAAAAAGGACATCAACAATATTTTTTAATTCTCTGTCTATTGCTTTGGAAATAATCTCCTTCAACTCCTCTTCCATAAAAAAGGCCATCCCTTCAGGTAAATCGGCAATTTCTCTCTCCTTTTCTTTTATTACTTCATTTTTCTCTTTTATCACTTGCTCAAATTTTCTTTTATCCTTTAGATATGCCTTTACAGACCACTCCTGTTTGCCGCGAATTCTTTCTAAGACTTCTTTGAGCCTGGAATAGTCTTTATCTAAGGTCTCTTCTAATCTTGCTTTCCCCTTAAAAATGGTGCCGAACCTCATCGGTATCAGGCTTAAAATCTTATCATCATTCCTCATCGCCTCCTCGATGATCTTTGCATGAGTAACAGCCTTTCCCTTAATCCAGTTCAGATCCTCCTGAGCCTTAATTTGAATTGCCTCAGAATCGAATTCCTCTAAGGAAACTTCACTCAGAACTGCCTCTAATTCGCGGTAAGAAAAAGCAAAAACCTCTCCCTTTCCATCAATACCTTTTATAGAAAAACAAGGGGAACCAGTTTTTTCTCTGATACAATAAAGATATAATCCTTCCATTTAATTCACTCACTCACCCCTGTTTCCATACGCTTGCGCATTCCCTTTCGCTCAAAACCCAAAAAATTTCCTTCTTCATCTAAAAGGGCTTCGTATGTAGCCAGAATATCCATCTGGTCAGGGATAGACTGTTTTTCTAACATTTCAATAGATATGCACCATCCCTTTTCATTCTTGGTAGCCCCTATAGTAGATGAGGCTTTAAGCCCAGTCAGTTTGCTTAATTCTTTGCGAGCTTTTTCAATTAAAGTTCCAACATCCTTTGCCATTTTGTCACCTCCTCGAATATATCAAATCCCTCTCCCCCTGTGGGAGAGGGCAAGGGTGAGGGGTAATCAATTTATTCACCCTCACCTTAATCCTCTCCCATCAAGGGAGAGGAAAATCTCATTAAATCCCGTAAGATTCTCACATCCCACAAGTAACCCAGTTCCATTTATTGAATTATTTAGCAACCCTCTAATCCCTTCCCTATCCAATTTTATTCTTCCCTTTCGCATTATAGTAAGTCTTTTTATTCTTTCAAACTTTTGCTTTTTATAACCTTCGCTCCACAATGTGGGCAGTACTTATAATCATAGAAGTACCGCCAGTTTGCTCCACATTGATCGCATCTTACAATGAGAGATTTCACCACACCTTGGGCAGTTCTTAAGATCTCCCCATGTTGTGTTTCCACACCTTGGACATTTAAATGACTCTGGCATTTTATTCCTCCCCTTTTGCCTTTCTAATAGTATCTAATTGCGACAAAAGTTCCTTTTCCTGGATATTATACTCATCCTCACTTATCTCATCTAATTCAAATCTAAGCTGCAATTCCATAAGTTTTTCTTTTATACGCCCCTCATTGGGCAATTCTTGTTCTGCTACATTCTTGATTTCTTCTCCAAGCCAAATTAAACCCTTTAACGGCGCAAGTAATATATCGTCAATTATAAACATTCTCAATACTCTCCTGTCTCAATGGTTCGACTTACGCTCACCATTGACACTGAGCGGAGTCGAAGTGTCAATTATCAGATTAACAAAATTAAATGGTGGTATAGTTCCCACATACTTAAATTTTATTTTATCACTGTATTTTGCATCAAGTTCACCGACCTTTTTGTCAAATTCTGCCTCTTTATCTTCATTCACTAAAAATGCAGCAGTTACAATCATCCTTTCGCCATAGGGATTATTGGTTTTAACTTCTACTGCTAAAGGTAATAGTGTATTTATAATATCCTCTTCACAAATCTCTTTCTCTTTTTGCAAAGCAGCTTCGACCATCTTTCCTATTTCCATACGTTGATAATATGTCTTCTCCGGAGGCAATGCCGCTACTTTTTCTTTTAATACCCTTATACCTTCATGTTTTTCCAAGATATCCTCATAAATAACATCTTCTTTAAATATCGCTTTAAGTCCAAGCTCCTTTTTGCCCTTCATCTTACCTAACAAATCTTTAAATTTATCGTACTCTTTCTCTAATATTTTCTTAACCTTTTTTTCATCTTCTGCAATCGTACTAAACCTTACCGGTAAAACTGTATATTTCCTCATCACTTCCTCAACTGCTTTTTCATGAGCAATCGTGTTTTCTCTTGAAACAACATATTTTTTAATTGGTGCGTTACTAACTACCGCCGCTATGTCATTAAAAGAGACTGTATATAACTCATCACCTCTATCACCAATCCCTAATGGACCGAATATTTGATACTGGTTTGACTCTATTATGCAGTACAAATATTTACCTTCTTTTAAAGCGACTTCCATATAATACTCATCCCTTCAACTCTGCCCAATCATCAACTACTTTTCCCATTCTTCTGGATAAATGACAACATTAACAAAATTAAATACCGGTAAAGGGCCGGCATACTTAAAATTTACTCTGTTTTTATATTTTTCACTCAAATCATCCATTATATTGTCAAATTCTTTTTCTCTACCTCTATCAACCAAAAAGGCAGCATTCATAAACATTTCATCACCAATAGTTCTATTGAGTCTATAATCAAAAGATGCTCTTTTTAGGAAGCTCACGATTTTTTCCGCCTCCTCCTTTTTTTTCTTTATCAGGAACTGCTTAACCATTCTTCCAACCGCTATCTTAGTCCGTGTGTTTATCGTGCTCGAATTATTCTTTATTTTCTCTTTAAATTGTTTTATTTTCTTATTGTCTTCTGCTATTTTTTTAAAGATAACGGACATATCTTGCCATTGGCCTTTAACACCAAGCTCAATTTTATGATCCATATCTTTTAAGCAATTTTTAAATTCCCGGTATCTTCTGTCCAGTAAATTTCTTATCTCACCAGCATTAGATGCAATAGTACCAAATCGAACCGGGAGTATGGAATCGAACTCGTTCATCACTAACTCAACCACTCGTTGATGGGCTAACATGTTTTCGCTATTTACAACAAATTTAGCCATTGGATGACTGCTCACAACCATACTTAGATCATTATAACCAATAGTTAAAACCTCGTCACCTCTACCACCCAAACCTATAGGGCCAAAATTTCTTTCCTGCTCTGTGCCGATTATACAATAGATATATTTACCTTCTTTTTCCACCCTAATCTCTCACTTTAATTAATATTGAGTTCTTTTTAAATTCTTTTTCCTCAAATGAATAACCATCTCGTTGACCTGTCTTTTTAGCAGCCAGACAATAGTCAACAAGCATCTTATAAGCCTTGGTTAAATTATCAAATTCCTCTTTGGCACCTGGTTTATCAGGATTTTGATCAGGATGGCATGAAAAGACTGATTTATTATAAGCGCGTTTGATTTCATTTTTAGTTGCAAAATTATGTAAACCGAGTTTCTTTCTCGCACAATCTATTTCGCTAAATTTAATCTTTTTGATCTCGACTGTGTAAAAACTGTAAGGGGGAAGTGGTCCGACACATCTAAAATATAGTTTTCCGGCAAATTTAATATTCAGTTCTTCTACTTTTCTATCAAAATCTTTTTGTCTGATCTTATTAATCAAAAAAGCAGAGTTTGCGACCATGCTGTCGTCCATAAGTTCGTACGTTTTGATATCTTCGCTAACTTCACTTAAAAATGTTTGTATATCAAAAGAATATTTTTTTCTTCTCTTATCTAAATGATTCTTAATCATACACCCTATTTTCATCTGGTCATCTACATTTATCCCTTCAGATTTAGCTAAGAGTTTCTCTTTATATTCCTTAATTTCCTTTTCCTCACCAACTTCTTTAATGACTGAGTTAAGGTCACCCCAGATAGCGACAACATCTATTTCTATTTTATCTTCTATCTTTCGCACTATGTTCTTTATAACGCTATATTCTTTATTTAAAACGTCTTCAACCTCGTTCTCATCTATGGCGAATGTTCCTATTCTTGCAGGAATAATTGCATACTTAAGGTTCATAATTCCTTCAATTATTATCTGATGCCATAGTAATAGTTTTGCTAAACTATCTTTACATAAATTAGTACAGTCAATTATCTCTGAGTCGCTTACCACGGCTGAAATGTCCTGGTAAGAAATTGTATAGACTTTATTGGAAAGAGCGACCTTGCTTGGCCACATCGAGGTCTCCTTGGCAAAAGTTACAGAGGATAAACTCGGGGTGGCATAAGGGTCAAAGGACAATTCCTCACCAGAATTCATAATCCCATAAATATATTTTCCCATACTACGCATATTGTACCCCCTTTTGCTTTATTTGATAGATAAAGATTTCATTAAGTAATCTTTTATTTTTTCTGTAACCTGTAACAGTTTTTATAATATTCATTATTTTTAATGTTTTTGAATATTTAATAATTTAATCGCCTTTTTAAAATGTTTCTTTTTAACAATGGTCTCCTTTTTCTTCTTTGAATTTTCCAAAAATTCTCTTATTGCAAACATAGCGGATTTCCTGCATATAAATTCAATGTCAGAACCTACAATACCTTCGGTTTCCTTGACCAGGTTTTTTAAATTAACATCATTTGCGAGTGGTTTATTTTTGGTATGTATCTTAAATATTTCAAAGCGTGCATTTTCACCTGGAATAGGAAGTTCAAGTAAAAGATCAAATCTTCCACTTCTTAACAGTGCCGGGTCTATTATGTCCAATCTATTGGTAGCAGCTAAAACCAGCACGCCTTTAAGCTCTTCAATCCCATCCATCTCAGCCAGAAATTGGCTTATCACTCGTTCTGTAACATGTGCATCCGTGCTCGCAGAACCTCTTATTGGAACTATCGCATCAATCTCATCAAAGAATAAAATGGTAGGTGAGGACTGTTTTGCTATCTTAAATACTTCGCGAATTGCCCTTTCGCTTTCTCCCACATACTTGGATATAAGAGACGGCCCTTTTACCGAAATAAAATTAACTCCGCTTTCATTAGCTACTGCTTTGGCCAAAAGCGTTTTTCCTGTCCCTGGCGCACCATAGAGTAAAATGCCTTTAGGAGGATTTGTGTTAAATTTTTTAAAAACATCGGAATATTTCAACGGCCACTCTACAGCTTCCTTCAGTTCATCTTTTATATTCTCAAGACCGCCTACATCTTCCCATTTTACGTCCGGCACTTCCACAAAAAACTCCCGTATCGCAGACGGCTCGACTTCTTTCAACGCTTCTAAAAAATTATCCATTGTTACTTCTAACTTAAGTAATGTTTCATAAGGAATGTCTGCCATTTCAAAATCAATCTTAGGTAAAATTTTTCTTAAAGCCGACATAGCTGATTCTCTTGCTAATGCCTCTAAATCTGCACCTACAAATCCATGAGTAATTTCAGCTAATTTTTCTAAACTAATGTCTTCTGACAAGGGCATACCTCTTGTATGTATCTGTAATATTTCCAGTCTGCCATTTTTATCTGGAATGGGAATAGATATTTCTCTATCAAAACGGCCGGGCCTTCTCAAGGCTGGATCAATCGTATTGGGGATATTAGTGGCGCCAATCACGATTACCTGCCCCCGTGACTCTAATCCATCGAGTAGAGATAAAAGTTGGGCTACAACCCTTCGCTCAACCTGCTTTTCGCCACCCATTTCTTCCCGCTTTGGTGCAATGGCATCTATCTCATCGATAAAAATTATGGCTGGTGCATGTTTTTGTGCATCCTCAAATACATTTCTAAGACGGGCTTCAGACTCGCCATAAAATTTACCCATAATTTCAGGTCCTGAGATGTTATTAAAGTAAGCGTCTGTTTCATTAGCCACTGCGCGCGCTATTAAAGTTTTCCCTGTACCTGGTGGTCCATAGAGAAAAACTCCTTTCGGCGCATCGATTCCCAATCTTTCAAATATCTGAGGATATCTTAGAGGAAGTTCTATCATCTCTCTAATTCTTTGGATTTGTGTATCGAGTCCACCAATATCTTCGTATGAAATTTTGGCTGGCCTGCGCTCTCCTAACTCTTTTGTCTCCATTCTTATTAAAGTAGTCGGACCTATTAAGACCACACCATCAGGAACAGTATCCAATATCCTGAAATCACAAGACCTTGACCCAAATAGCATAGCCCTAACTCTATCACCAGTGATCACAGGGAGACCGCCTATGAGTGAACCGATATACTTAGTGTCTTTATCTCTTTGACGTAAACTCGATACGGTCAAGGATGAGAGCGTGATTCTGTCAGCAGGTTTATAGTCAATTTTCCGAATCTTCACCTTTTCATCTAAACCTATTTGGGCATTCTCTCTCAATATTCCATCCATCTGAATAATCTTTTTTCCTCTGTTTTCAGCATAACAGAGCATTACCTTGGCGGGTGTCTTTCTTTTGCCTTCAATCTCTATTATTTCCCCAACTTCAATGTCTAAACTTTTCATATCTTCAGGGTCTATCCTGGCTATAGCCCTACCCACATCCTTTGGCAAGGCTTCTTTTACCTTCAACATTATTGTATTATTATTTTTTTTCATTCTTCAATTAAAAAGTAAATCCTTGAAATTTTTCAAGTTCTCTATCCCTTTAACTTCTCTGGGTTGTAACGGAGTAATCGCTATCTTTAGATTGCTAAATTTTCTTCTTATCTGATCTATATATTTTTCCTGTTCTTTTCTTCTTTCTCGACAAAATACACAATCTCCTGATTTTATAACATTGTTTATTACCAGTTGCCGCACCTTTACACCATAATTTGCCAAGCTGTTTATAAACCTCTCAGTTTCTAAAATTGCCATATCTTCTGGAATGGTAACAGCTATAAATTCGCACCTATCTTGATCTCTGAGAAGATTTTCTATTCTCTTAACCGTCTTTTTCATACTTAATAGAAAATCATCGCCTTCATCAGGATTGTACTTGCCGGCGAAGGTATGGACAATATATCTATACTTCCACCTCATCTTTGCCAGAACCTTAATCCAATCATCTAATAGTTCAGGTAAAGCCAAAAGTCGTAAGGCATGGCCACTGGGTGCAGTATCTACAATATATTTGTCGAATTTTGCTTCACATATTAAGTCTACTATTTTTTTAAATCCCATAACCTCATCCAAACCGGGAATAGGTAAGGCAAAGATAGAGTCGATGTCTTCCTGATCTAAATAGGTAGACGTATCCAAAATTTTTTTTATTTCACCTTCATGTTCCCTCTTGAATTTAGAAAAAGTTTTCTCTGCACTTACTTCAAGTGCGCTCAAATTTTTTACGCCCTTTACTTCTGTGACTTCATCGCCAATCTTTCGACCTAAACTATCGGATAAAGAATGTGCTGGGTCCGTCGAGACAAGGAGAACCTTGAAATTCTTAGCCAAATGAAGACCTGTGCTTGAAGCACAGGTTGTCTTTCCTACACCACCCTTTCCGCCAAATAGAATCAATTTTAACGTATCTTGTCTTAATTCAGTTGACCCTTCTTTTGTCCTGGACAAAGTCGTCGGAATCATTTTTTTATTTTCACTTCTAAGATGCCATTTTTATAACTCGATGTAAGGGTCTCAGTCTTAACTTTTGCTGGGAGTAAAACTTCCTTGTGGTATTTTCTATCTCCACTTTGGGCTAGAATGTCAAGAATATCCCCTTTTAAATCTAACTGTATATTCTCTTGATCGACTCCTGGCATTTCAGCGTAAACTCGAACCTCTTCTTTTTCATCAAAGACATCTGTAATAGGTTCTCTCTCATCCTCAACTTTAGGTCCTTCAGGAGTCTTTTTAACATTACCAAATGTCTCAACTATCGGCTTTCCTCCCACTGCTGTCTTTATCGAAAAACCAAAAATTCCCTTCATACCTTTTTTAAGATGGCTTAGGTCAATCTCGCCTTCTTTTTTAATCTCACCACCTGCTTCTTCCAATTCAGCAGCAAGGTCTACTAATTTCTCAATACCCTTAAATAAACCTCCCAAACTTAGCTTACCTATTCCAAAATCAATATCCAAGCCCTCCTCTTCTTTTTTCTTCTTCTCTTTTTTCATATTATCTTCCTCCTCTTTTTCTTTTTAGAAAAAATACTTTTTTTAAGTAGAGAAGCTAATATTTCAATAGCCCTTTCTTCTCCCTCTCGGTACTTTCTTAAAGACTTATACTTCCTATATCTTTCAAACATATTCTCTGCGACGCCCAGGTGTTTGTTAAAAAATAAATGTAATAGCTCATGTATAATAGTGTCCTCTAATTCATTATTCATTTTTTTCCTGTTAAATAGCACTGTTGCCTCTCTGCCGGAATTACTGTATTCAATCTCAGCATATCGAGAACTATTATTAATATTCTCTATATGGACCTTTATTTTATAGGAGTTTAACCCTAAAGTCCTCTGAGCCTTTTTGAACATCTTCTCTGTTCTTGTTATTATCGGATCCTTCGTTATTTTCAATTTATTTGCCTCATCAATTTTCATGTTCTCTCCTGTTTTGTAACAACACCTTTGCCTCTGCATTTTAAGCAAGGCAGTTTATTACCCGGTTCTGCACCAGTCCCCCGGCAATGTTTGCATATCTCAATAGGCTCAGTAATACTAACCAGACCTTTCCCTGTGCAGACTGTACAGGTTATGTTTGTCCTGGGTGGATAATCGCCCCTGCCTTTGCAATAAGCACATACCACAACCGGCCCATTTAAAGAAACTATGCCTTCACCTTTACATACTGGGCATTTTATGCCTTTGCTTCTAGGTAATATCCCTGTGCCGGTGCATAAGGAACATTTAAACTTATCGCCTTCTAAAATCTCACCTGTTTTTCTGCCTAATCTTGTTTTGCCACCTTTAAAATCAAATGTCTTCCAAGTCATTTTAAAAATTTCCTTACCCTAATAATTTAAAGACATTTTTTTCCACTCTTTTTTGACTTCATTTTTTTGAGTAAAAGTTCGTCCTGAAGAACTTGAGTTTGTACTGGCTTTACTACCGGCTTCCTGTAGCTTATTCACCTCTCGGTCTATCTCTTCCAGGCGCTTTTTAATTTTATCTTTCCTCATGCATAGCCTTTCATCTTCTTTTAGAAGTCTTTCTTTCTCTTTATTAAGCATATACAAATCCAAATAGGTTGAACTCTGAATCCTTGGTATAGAACGTTTCTTTGTGCTGTGCATAGTCCTTAATCCATGGATCCCTTTTAAGCCGTTAATATCTTTCATTATTTATCCTCCTTTCACTCCCTCTTATATCCTCCCCCTTCAAGGGGGAGGGTAAGGGTGGGGGTCTCATTATTTAGCTTCGCTATCATCCGCTAATTTTTGTCGTCTTTTTACCTATCTTGCACTATCTTTAACTGAGACTAAAATATTCTTTTTTCTGCTAACCCCTACAATCTTCACTTCAACCAGTTGACCTTCTTTAAGGCCTGCTTCCCGTTGAATATTGCGGGGAAGTTTTATCTTCCCATCTTTTTCTACTCGGGTAAATGTTCGCATAAGTGTCATTTTATTATCCTCCTTTAATAATTAACTGTATTTTTTAACTAATTCTTTAACGATCTCTTTTACCCTGGATTGATTTGTTTTTGAACCAACCCTGCTTGTCTCAGACGTCAATATGTCCTGGCATACTGTCATAAAGGCGCCATTAGATTTAGCAGGCGTAATGTTTTGAACTTTAAGGGTTTTTGCAATCATAATACATCCGCGAATGGTCGGTGCAAACTCACACTTTCCAGCTTCTCTTAGTCCTCTTACGATCTTAACTATTGTCTCGGCGTGTTGTTTTGGCAGCCTGGACTTTGCTTTTGTAATAGCTATCTCTGTTTCTTTATCAAAATGATCTAAATCCATGGTTATCATTCTATCCCTCAAGGCATCCTGGCTTCTATGAACTCCTGCGTATTCCTCAGGGTTGCTCGTGAAAATAGCTGTAAAATCTGGGTCAACCTTTAAATATGGTTCTTCACCACCTCTTCCTACTGGTAGATCCATCATCTTCTCTTGTAATATTGAGAGGAGAATATTATTTGCCTCTGGTCGAGAACGCGTAAATTCATCATAGATAAGAGTAAATCCGTATTTGCACGCAACAGTGAGACGATTATCAACCCAACGCTTTACCATGTCTTCTTCCAATTTTAATACCCTGGAGACAAATCTATCCACAACCTTTCTAATTCTGTAACCATATTCACCGCCCACCAAATCAGAAGTCGTAAATTCTTCATCACCGTGAATCATTACGACTGGTCTTCCTATTTTACTTGCAATATGCATTGCCATAGTAGTCTTGCCAGTACCTGAGACTCCTCTGAAGTGGACTGGGAACCCAGCTTTAATATAGGAAAGGATTCGCTTGGTAATATCCTTTATATACTTTGTCTCCACAAAGTCTGGTAAGGGACTTGGCTCAAGCACTGTAGTCATCTCATCAATCATTTTTTACCTCCTAATTTAAATTTTGTTTTCTTCTTTCTAAGGCAAGAATTGCCCCCAATTAAATACCTTGCTGATTTCCCGCCAGATCCTGCTTGCTTCTTTTAAATTTGCTTTTATTCTCTTATCTTTTTTTCTAAAGTCTTGTTTGAAGAAATTGATTTTAGCCAATGCTTTTTTCTTTTTTTCAATAAAGTGTTCTCTGAAGAAATTTAATTTGGTCATTTCTTTGGAACAAACCCTTTGCCTCTGCATTTAATACAGGGAAGACCACTATCTGTTGTCCGACCAGTACCTTTACATTTAGGACATTCTTCAGTTGCTCCTTTAATTGTAACCACACCCTTGCCTCTGCAAACGGTACAGGTTATACGTGTACCCTGAGGATAGATACCCGTGCCTTTGCAATAGGCACATTCAATCACTGGTTCCTTGATTTCATTCTTACCCGTGCCTCCACATACCTGACATGTAGCAAGCTCGGACAGCAGATTAAAGGGATCCTTACCTGTTCCTTTACAGAAAGCGCATTTTATTTCGTTCATAACCTCACCTCTTTCGATTTTTCCAGCACCCTTTTGACTCTCTTCTGAAAGCGAACTCCCTCAGGTAGATAATTTCGGGCATTAATAAGGATGTGTTACTTCTTCTTTTTCCTTCTTTTTTCTTCTTTTCTTTCCAGCATTCCCTTTGCTTTTTATCTTGAGGGTTTCTTCAACTGTAGTCACGTTTTCGCCAGCTTCGACTCTAGATATGATATCTCCAGTTTTAGATTTAGCCATGACCGAAGACATACTCATCCATGCCTCTTTTGCCTGTCCAATATCAGAACGATACTCACCTAAAAGATTCTTAACACTGTTTGCTATATCGCTAACATATTTAGCTAAATCTTTCTTAAGCTCCTCGCTCATATTACTGTGGGCCTCAGAAAATTCCTTTAGTTTGTTTTTAATATAAGTCTCAATATCATTAATGTCTTTTTGAATATTCGCCATCATATCTTTAAAGGCTTTAGTTCTATCTGCTTCACCTTTCTTAAGGTTTCCCTTAAGGTCATTAGCCATAGCCTTATGGTCTTTCTGAAAACCTGTTATCATATGGCCCACATTTTTAGTCAGGTCTGCCACAAAATCTGTTAATGCTCTGGCTTGTTCTTTGCTCATCTTCTTCCTATCAACCGCAAAACGATTGAGTGTTTTATGGGTATTGCTGACTAATTCTCCTATTGCCTTTATTCTCGTATCATAAGAGGCGATAATGTTATCGCCAAGTTTTTTTATGTCATTGGCTATTGCCATTTTTTCCTCCTTTTATTTTTTCTGTCCCTTGTTTAGATGCATCAAGCTTAATTGCCTCAGGTATTTTTATCCGTCCTTGAAGCAATTTACTCTGCACTGTGCGCCAATTCCTGGCTGCCTTTAATCTATTTTTCTCAAATTTGCCAAGCATAATACGGACTCCTTCTCTTCTTCCAGTCTGGCAAGCTATCCGCTTTTTATATTGACCCTTGAATTTCTCAAGCATTGATTTGAGATCCTTTATTCTGAGCTCGCTTCCTTTAGCTAAAAGTTCTTTGAGCACTTTCGCCATCTCCTGTTGTTCTTTTTGAAATTCCTTTAGTTTGGAGGTTACCTCCTCTTTTCTTTCATCCTGCTTAGCAAAGATCTTTTTAATCATTTCTTGGAATTCTTTGATCCTTTGGCCTTCACCTCTGGTAAAAGATTCTTTAAACTTCTTTAAATTTTCTCTTAATGCCTGGGCCATACTTCTCTGATGATTAAAATAATTCTTTAATAAATTCCTTACTTCCTCTTCCCGCTGATTCTGAGCTAACAAGATGCTCTGCATCATATTGTCAAAATCCTTCTTTCTGAGATGCTCATTCTTAGCAAGGGTATCACGAAGCTGGGTATTGGTTTTTTCCCTTTCTTCCTTGTCTTCAAGTAGAGATTCCTGGAATTCATCAAGGATTAAGCGGGTAGTGTCAAAGAGCGAACTTATACTTTCGATCCTAACCTCATAGGAAGAAATAATCTCTTCAACCACATTCTTTAGATCTAATGCTTCTGCCATTTTTTGTCCATACCTTTCACTTTTTAGAAAAAGGGTTTCTTGGCGACCCATACTTTTTTGCCCATACAGGACACAAGGATAACTCGACAAGAATTCCTTTTCACCTCATCCTCAGGCTGCTGCTGTGGTTGTTAAGCCAATAGCTTCGGCATACTTCAGGTAAGTCTCAACTGATGCCACTACGACTCTTGCCTCAATAGCGAGTATCTCAATCCCGACTAAAGAGACTCTTACCCAAGCATCAACCACAACACCCTTATCCAGAATTCGGTCAATGACCTCGACCAAGCTGGATGATCCGATTGCTTTCTCAACTGCCATTTTTAATCACCTCCTTTCATTTATATTAGGTATAGACTGCATTTTTAATATCCTGATTTTTAAGTGCCCATCCGCCTAAAGGATAAGTTCTCAAACCCAATTTATTTATGGTTGTTGGTGGCATAAAACCTCCTTTGGCGGATTAGAGCACATTCCTATTCTCCTCCTATTTAATTTGGATAGACCTTTTACATAGACTAAGTATATAAAAGCACAGGCTACCGCTCTTGTCAGTGCACTGAAGCAGAAGATAAAGCATTGGGATAAAAGTCACATCATTAGCTATCACAGAATTAGTGCTACTGACTATCAAATCGTTATTACCAACACTTGGTTCATTCATAATAAAAAACATTATATTATAATAAAAAAATTAAAAAAATCAACTTGACTTGTATACTCAATTTATAGTAAGTATAATCACTCGTATAAATTATTTAGCCAAATCAACAAATCCAGCCTTGATTGCATATCGCACCAGGCTTACAGTATTTGACACGCCAACTTTCCTCGTAATCCTCAATCTGTGGTTTTCGACTGTTCTAACACTAATTGATAATATTTTTGCTGCCTTTTTATTCGAATTACCCTCAGCAATTAATTTAAGGATTTCTCGTTCCCGCTGGGTAAGAAATCCAAGTGATGACCCGCTTTTTGTACTACTTCGCTCTACCAAATTCTTAATGACGTCACTCGAAAAAGATGGAGAAACATATGTTTTATTCCGCTTTATCGACTCAATCGCAAACATCAATTCAGTATCGGCATCCTCTTTCAAAATATAACCCTGGGCACCAGTAACAAAACACTCATACACATAATCTTCATTTTTGTGCATGGTCAATATCAAAATTTTTACTTTTTTATCGATCTTTCTTATCTTATGAATAGCCTCAATCCCCCTTAGATTGGGCATGGATATATCTAAAATGATTATGTCAGGTTCTAACTCTCGGATTAACGGGATGATCTGCAGGCCATCTCCGGTTTCACCTACAACTTTATAACCATGCACCTCTTCAATAATGCGTCTCAAACCATCCCTGATGATCGTATGGTCATCAGCGATAAAAATTCTATCCATAAGCTATTTCCTTTTTATAATTTATTATATATTAATCAATAGAGTATTAATCGCAATTAGGGATAGTACTGGTTTTAGTATAGATAAACTTACCTATGTAGGGTATCGGAGCTCGACGTTCTACTTATAACTATGGGACTATCTAAAAAGGTCATTGCGAAGAGCGCGATTCTTCGCCTGTCATTGCGAGGCTCTCACAGAGAGCCGAAGCAATCTCATAACGGCTCGTAACAGACTGCGCAATCTCCTAGAGATTGCCACGCTCCCTACGGTCGCTCGCCCTGTTAAATAGAAACTATAAGAGAGGAATTAATCATTCTGTAGAAATTGTTATTTAACAGGGCTCGCAATGACAAAAAGGACTTTTTAAACTCTGCCACTACATATTATTTTTATCTGGTACCTTTAATCCTTTAGGTATTTTAATTATATACCTGGTAAACCCCGCTCCTCTGCGAGGAGCGTGGGTAAATCACCTGTCCGCCTCAGGCTGAGGTGACTACAAAATAAAAAATTTTAATAATTCTTTACAGGGCTCGCCCTTCAGGACGGGGTACGGGGTTTACGACCGAGAGGGAAAAATCCCTTTACAATTGTTCCTTTCCCTGGTTTACTCATTATAAATAACGTACCATCAATAAGCTGAGCCCTTTCCTGCATCGTTAGTATGCCATAGTGGCGACTATTTTTCTTCAAAATTAATTTTGGATTAAAACCAACACCGTTATCTTTAATTACCATTTTTAATTTATTCTTGAATACTGAAATTTTAATAGAGACTCTGATTGCTTGAGCATGTTTACGGATATTCATTAACGCCTCCTGTATAATACGAAGCATATTAACCTTAGCAACAAAATTAATTTTTGGAAATTTCCCAGGATAGTTGAATTCAACCTTAGTGCCTGGTCCAGCGAATCTCAGGTTAATCGATTTTTTGACAGCCTGGATTAAGCCTATTTCAGGTTCACGAATTGGTTCTATTTCACTGATCAGACGACGCCCTTGATCAATAGATGCCTTGATTAATTCAATGAGCTTTTCTTTTCTTTCTTGCATCTTTTTATCCAGGGTAGATATATCAATCATCTGCAAGAAATATAATATGGCAACAAGCCCCTGGAGCATATCATCGTGTATTTCTGAAGCAAGGTAAAGACGTTCTTTTTCTTGTGCATCAATGATTCTCTTCGCGAGTTCCACCATTTTCATTCGATCGGTTTCGAGTTCCTCCAATGCCCGGGTCAATTTTTTCTGGAAGCGATCCTTTACTAAACCTGATGTGATAATTTCTCCTGCAGATTGTAGTATGCCAATATCATCTTGTTGCCAGGTTCGGGTCTCTCTGTCATTAAAAAGTCCAAGGGCACCAAAAAATTTTTCTTCAAAGTGAAGAGGAATAATTAAAAACGATTTAATATCCTGTTCACTAATTTTCTTTATATTTTTTTGCAATTGGGATGATAGTTTTTTTACATCAGGGACCGCAATCACCTGATGGTGTTTAAGTTGTTTTATCCATTGAGAGGAATTATCGAATGATACACCTCGGCGACTTCTTTTCGGTACTTTCAATCCCTTGCGAATCCATTCATAAGAACGATCCCACATTTTTTCTTTTTCTCTTATCTGGAAGAGATGAACCTGATCTACATCAAACACTGTTCCGAGATGTACTAAAGCTTTTTTTACCGCAACGCCCATTTGTTTTGCCTTAACTACTGTTGCTGATATTTCAGTCAGGGTTTTTTCCATTTCAATATGTTTTTTTACAATTTCCTCTGTTTGCTTACGCTCAGTAATATCACGGGCAACACCAAGTCTACCAATAACCTTACCCTCTACATCTGATATCGAGGTGACATTTAATTCTATTGGAATCCTTTTACCATCTTTACACACAAATTCTATCTCATAAAGGGGAATTTTTTCGCCAGAGAGTCCTTGTTTGAAAAGTTTGGCTGTTGATTTTATATATTCAGGAACAATGACTTTTGTGAAAGAGTATCCTAACAGATTCCCGATAGGATAACCAGTAAGCTTTTCAAATTGCGGGCTTAGATAGGTGAAATTACCATCTTTGTCTAAGGTAAAAACGATATCTGTTAATCTGTCAATTAATCTGTGGTATTTTTCTTCGCTCCCCTTTAATTTACTCTCCATTTTATGTTTGTAAAGAGCCATTTCAATCGCAGTATAGAGCTCTTTTCCCTCAAATGGCTTAATAATATAGCCAAATGGTTCTGTTATTTTTGCCCGCTCCAATGTTCCTTGGTCTGCATAGGCAGTAAGATATATTACAGGAATATTAAAGCGATGACGAATGTGCTCAGCAGTCTCTATACCATCCATATCTCCTGTTAATACAATATCCATCAAAACTAAAGCTGGTTGTGTTTCCTTTATTTGTTTAAGGGCATCCTCTCCTGACAAAGCAATACCACAAACAGCATATCCAAGATGTAATAATGTATTTTTTATATCTACGGCAACAACTTTTTCGTCCTCAACAATAAATATTTTTGTCTCTGCCATATACTACTTGCTCTCGGGTTTATCAAATTTAATCTTAAACATAGTGCCACCTTTTGTATCAACCTCGATAGTACCATTAAGCTGTTCAACAAGTGTAGTTACTAATTGCAAACCCAATGTCTTTGTATTCTTAAAATCAATCTTATCTGGCAAGCCGACACCATTGTCTTTTATCTTTAACAATAGCTTATTATCTTTACCTAAATAAAAATCAATATCTATCTTACCTTTTCTTCCATGGGGCTTGCCCGCCATAGTCTTAACAGAGGCGGGCTTGCCCGCCGTAGCTTTAGCGGAGGCGGGAAATGCATGTTTAAGAGAGTTTGAAACAAGCTCATTAATAATTAAACTACATGGGATTGCTCTATTAATATCCAAGAAAACATCTTTGATTCTTATATTAAATTTAATTTTTGTTGGGCTAATTCCATGCGACCTGAACAATTGCTTCACAAGATCCTGAACATATTCAGCAAAGTCAATTCGGGCAAGATCCTGAGATCTGTATAATTTTTCGTGGACGAGAGCCATTGCCCTGATGCGTGCCTGGCTATTCTGGAACATCTCTAATGTCTTTTTCCCTTTGATATATCTACTTTGAAGATTTAGAAGACTGGAAATTATCTGCATGTTGTTTTTAACACGATGATGGATTTCTTTTAAAAGTACTTCTTTTTCTTTGAGCGATTGTTTTATTTGCTCTTCTGCACGTTTGCGATCTGTAATATCTATGCCCTGAGCTGTAGTCGCAATGACTGTTGCACAATCTTCAGCATAGATGTTCGCCGAGTTCCAGAATACTATTCGAATGTTTCCATTTTTGCAGAGAATCGGGATTTCCACTGAATTCCAATATTCACCATCCAAGGTGCGTTTGAACTCACTCAACAATTGGTCCTGGCTCGCTTTTGGAAAAAGTATTTTTAGTTCTCTGCCCATAACCTCGTGGGCAGTGTAACCTGTCAGGTGCTCACTAGCATAGTTGAATCTGATAATCCTGAACTGTGGATTCCAGACTATAATAGCAGCGTTCGCTGAGTTAATCATGTTCTCCAGGTAATCGCGCGTCTCGCGCAATTCCTCCTCTGTGCTTTTGCGCTCCGCGATTTCGTGCTGTGCCTGCTCATACAACCGCGCATTCTCAATAGCGACCGCGGTCTGATCAGCAAATATCTCAAGAGCCTGAATACTTTCTTTTGGGGGACGCTTGCCATCCACCGGGTTATCAGGTGAGATAAATCCCAGAATGTTCTCCTTACCCTGAATAGGAATCAACAATATATCCTTTTCATGCCAGCCTTCTGGCTTCAGATCTTTTACAGATGTTATAACCAGATCTGCTGAATATCTCTGCATCTCTTTCCAATGTAAATGGTCAATATAATAAGAGCGGCTTATCTTAAACTCTTCTCGCAAAAATTTCTCCGCAGTTTTTATTAGAACAGGCGGTTTGGACATAGTTTTCTTCTTTGTTTTCTCATCATAGCCTGCCATGGCAACTGTTTGTGCAGTTCCAGCATTGTAGTCCCTGAGTGATAGAATAACCTGGCGCCAGCCTTGAGTTTCAACTATCGTATTACAGATGTCCTGTAGCAATGCTTCCAGGTTCAACTCCATACGCATCTGATTGCCTAACTTAATTAGACTTTTCAACTGTTCTGTGTATTTTTCTTCTATCTGTTTGCGTTCAGTAATATCACGAATGACCGCAACAATACCCACTGGATTTTCTGAATCATCTTTAAGCAAAGAAAAAGATGCAAGCACGTTTATGACTGTATTGTTCATATGTTTCTGGATGATTTCACCGTTCCAATGCCTTTTTTTGAATAATTTTTTTAAGACAGCTGGCTCTTTGTCATAAGGAAATTCTAACTTAGTAACTTCTAGTAAAGATTTCTCCATAACTTCATGTGCGCTCCAACCATACATAGTTTCTGCAGCTCTGTTCCAGGAACGAATATTAAAATCAAGGTCTGTAGAAATAATAGCGTCTGATACATTTTTAAGAAGATCAGCCTGGTAATGAAGCTTCTCCTCTGCCTGTTTGCGCTCGGTAATGTCTTTTGTCACTGCCACAAAAGCTACTGGTTTGTCAGAGGTATCCTTAATAACACTTGCAGAGAGCTCTCCTTGAAATTCCTTTCCGTCTTTTGTTAGTAGATTATATTCCATGTTTTTTACTGTACCGCATTTTAGAGTTTTCTTTAAGTTATCCATTGCTCTTTTGCGATATTTCTCCGCAATGAACATGAATGCACTCTTACCGATTACTTCTTCTTTGGATGAAAAACCATGCATTTTCAGTGTTTGTTTATTGCATTCAGTTATATTACCATTTAAATCAGTAACTGAAATTGCATCAGGAGACGACTCCAATATGTTTTTTATTTTCTCTCGACTCTCTTTCAAAAATTTTTCTGCCTGTTTGCGCTCGATCGCATACATTATGGTGCGCTTCAACAACTTACTGTCCACCTGTCCCTTAATCAAATAATCCTGTGCGCCCTCTTTTATTGCCTGAACACCGAGCTTTTCATCGCCAAGACAGGTCAACACTACAATAGGTACCTTAGGTGCTTTATTGTATACGCTTCTGAGTGTATCAATACCCTGGCTGTCTGACAACCCCAAATCCAACAGGATTACATCAATTCCACCTTTAGCCAAGCGTTTAAGTGCCTTGTTTAATCGATCAACGCATTCCAGTTTAAACTGAGATTTTCTTATGCCAGATATTATCCATTGAATTAAACGGATATCATCAGGGTTATCTTCGATTAATAGAATGTGTGAAACAGGAGAATTAAGCTTACCCTGTTTGTTTGTCCACTTTTTTTTCTTGCTTTTCAATTTTTGCCTTTCACAGGATTCTCGATCCTCGATCCTCGATACTAGATTCTCGATGCTCGATATTACGACAGACGATAGACGACCGCTGCGCTAAGACGACGGACGCACTGTTCATCGTTGCCTACAGAACATATCCGCTTTCCTTTCCATACTTATAAGCATTACGAAAATATGTTCACATTTATCATCCAGTCTATCAAAAATAACTTTATCAATATAACTACATCTCAATGCAAATTCTAACCACGTTTGTGTCTCCGCTGCCTCTTGTGCTGAATCTGATAACTTATTGAGAAATACAGCTTTATACCTACGTTTTCGCCAGGCTTCAGCAAGATTTGAGCACACTGATCTAGAAGATCTACGCACTTGATCAGTTAGAGAATATTTTTCCTCTTTGGGAAAACTCTTTGATATTTTAAATATTTCCATAGCGGTCTCAAAGGCCAATTTATAAACCTCCAAATCTCTTACGCTATTTATCCTTCTCGTCTGTCGTCTCTCATTCTTCATCCATCGTCCCTCGTCCATCGTCTTCCATTTATGTAAACTCCACTAACCCAGTCTTGATCGCGTACCTTACAAGACCGACAATACTTGACACACCCAATTTTTTCATAACACTTAATCTATGATGCTCAACTGTCCTGACACTAATAGATAATAGCCGTGCTATTTTCTTATTCGGCTTGCCTTCAGCAATTAGCTTTAGAACCTCACGCTCTCTGTTCGTTAAAACATCAAGTACAGATCTCCTCTTTGCATTACCGTTGCGCCGCACTAATTCCTTAATAACATTGCTAGTAAAAGACGATGAAACATATATATCATCCTGGCGTATAGATTCTATCGCAGATAACAATTCAGTATCTGCATCATCTTTCAGGATATAGCCCTGAGCACCAGAAAGTAAACACTCGTACACATAATCCTCATTCTTATGCATGGTCAACATCAATATTTTTATCTTTTTATTAATTTTCTTAATTTTATGGATTACCTCAATACCGCGACAATTGGGCATTGATATATCTAAAATTATCATATCTGGTCGCGATTTTCGAATTGAAGGAATGATCTGCAAGCCATCCCCGGTTTCACCTACAACTTTATAATCATCAATCTCCTCGATAATCCTTCTCAAACCCTGCCTAACGATTGTATGATCATCAGCTAAGAATATTGGATACATAAATCTACACTCCTTTCTTTGATTTGTGATTTGTTTAAAAAAATAGTATAGACTACAGAAAAAGAATTACAATAGAGATTTATACGTATTTTTATGTAGGTAACTCTACTTGGGCAATTATATGGAATAAGATACCCGTAATTAGTATAATAGCTGCGACATTTCAATACTTTTATCTCTTTATATTCGTTATTTTCAGCATCTTAGAATGCACGTAAAGTGCGCTTTGCCTTCATCTCTAAAACATAGTCAGTTTCATCATTAAGAATTTTACGTCCCAATTCATCTCCATAAGTAGCAAGCTGTGGTATTTTACTGGGGTCATCTGATTTAATCGGCTCGCGGAAATCCACCTGGAAGCGACGGAAATCAAGTTGCTCAAAGAATGTACGCACAAGATGCACTTGTTGGTCGTCAGCTGACTGAAGAAATGCACCGAGTATTGGCCCGAGCCAATTCCATGCCCGGAAGCGATCAGCATCGCCTGATTCAAAAGTGTGCGGATCGCGGCCCGTACCCAAACTGATGAGCGTCGTTTCAGTCGGTTCCCAATCCACGCAAAAACATAACTCGTAAGCAGCTAAGTAACAGGGATTGGCATACGAACCCACACCACCATCCACATAGCGCCCCTGGACCACGGGGAAATACGTAGGTATAGCACTTGAAGCCAATACTGTCTTGACTACAGACCACGCAGCATATTTATCTTTCCACGGTTTAATAAAGCAGGTATGCTTGGTCACCAGATCAAAAACAGTGATGACTACATCAGTGGGCGGATCCGCTGACCAGAATTCACCCATCATTACATCACCAAGATACTGCTTAAGGGCATCCTTTAATGGCCCATTAGGATAACGATAACGGGTTAAGGGCCAAAATAGGCTGCGCCAGCTTTTGCGAAAGACTTTTTCTCCTAATTCACAGTAGAGCTCGTACATCTGTTTGCCATTAAGTCCAGCGCCAATGCCTGCTGCAATGATAGCACCCGTAGAAGTACCTGTTGCCAGCCGAAAAATATCGTGGACTGACTTGCCAAGATGATCTTCCAACACAGCGAGGGCGCGGGTAACCATCACCCCTTTAATCCCACCTCCATCAATCGAGATGGCAACGTGTTTACGAAATGGTTTCATGATTCTTTACCTCCCTTTCTATATAGTTTTGAAAAATCATACTTCCTTTCCTCCGTTATTTATATTATAATTACTGTTGATAAAATTGCAACAAGATGTTTTCGATCTTTCACTAATACCTTCCTCCTTCATATTTATTATTTTTCCAAACAAAAAAGGTACAAAGGACCTCTCAGAAGTAAAAACCTCTGCAAGACCTTTATACCTTCTCTCTTTCCTTGACAATTATACCTATAATATAAGATTTGTCAAGGATAATCTCGATGCTCGATATCGAAGGAGGGACGATCGCTACGCTAGGACGACCGCTACGCTAAGACGATAGACGACCGCTGCGCTAGGACGATAGACGACCGCTACGCTAAGACGACAGACGACCGCTGCGCTCGCAAATTTAGGTTATTGACAATCTGCAAATTTTGAATATAATCTATGATAATTAGCTGGTGACTAAAGCATAGGCTGCCTCTCTAAAAACAACAATCAACCAGGTATCTCATCCCGAGATAGGTCAGTGTTAACTATTGACAAATATATAATTTTACATATAATTAGTGTTTATTTAAATTAATAATTGGTTAAATTATATTAGTATTGGAATTTAAATCCAATACTTCGATTGCGGCGATTGTAAAAAAGATAACAGTGATAGTTAAGGTTATGTTTATCTCTGTAATCTATATTTTTATCACTGTAATCGATAACTGAGTGAAACGAAGTTAATAAGGAGGAATTATATGGCAAAGGCGAAGTTTGAGCGGACCAAGCC
>Ga0209986_10000351_pt1 | contig 43781 bp, 72 predicted proteins | sample BlataG_FD_183168 | JGI IMG/M metagenome (GOLD analysis project Ga0209986, IMG submission 183168) | Deep subsurface microbial communities from Black Sea to uncover new lineages of life (NeLLi) - Black_00105 metaG (SPAdes) (version 2) | ecosystem: Environmental > Aquatic > Marine > Oceanic >... | reverse complement strand
TAACGTAGATGTATATTTCGGAAAACTTTCGACGTTAACCTCAGACAGAGGTGCACGCATTTTTAAAAATGGCGGAAGAAGAACTTTTGAAAATATAAGTGCAGGATGGCGCATATCTTTCATTACTGCTTCTGGGACTTCTACGTTGCGGAGAGTGGATTACATATGAAATATTTATCTTTATTGATAAGTCTATTTTTATTTTCCTCTATTGCTTCTGCCCAAAATCTTTCTGGTTCTGAAATCGGTTACGAACTCCCCCCTGTAGGCACATATCCTGTAACCTTTGAAGAAGATGTTACCATTTCATCTCACCTTACTGTTTCTGGTTCAACTCTTTTAGTCGGCCCCATAGGCATAGGAGAACCCCCCCCGCAGGAGATAAATTTTACATCGCAGGCAACACCGGCATATCCGGCGACCTCACAGTAGGCGGCACGGCCACAGTTGGAAATATCATTATCCCAAGTGGAAGCAGTGTCTCAACTCCTATTGCAGGTAGTGATGAATATATGCTCGGATTAGTAGTTGGTAGCGATGCAGTAGCAAACGGATTTGCATATCTTGGATTAGATGGTGGTATCGGTGGTGATGTAAATGGTGAAATGATTTTTGTAAATGCCATTGATGAAAATGTAACAATATATCCTGGCTCTTATACCGATTCAACTGGAACAATCTCTTTTGACGATGATAACCTCACTACCACAGGCACAGGGACATTTGGAGATATAATCAGCGGCACAGCCACTCTCTCATCCGATTTAACCCTCTCTGGCTCAACCTCTAACCTCTATGTTGAAGGCTTTGCCGACATTGACGGAAGCCTTGATGTTGATACAGGGACTTTATATGTAGACAGCACGAATAATAGAGTGGGGATTGGGACGACGGCACCTGCAAGCCAATTGGAGATAAGCGGATTAACCGCTAATTCAGGGTTTATTGGAACTAAAGTGACTGAAACTGGATTAGATGGAAAAATAATGTTTGGTATATATAAATCTCCCGCAGGGGACTGGGATTTAATGGGTTTGTGGGCGAATACAGATACTCCAACAGCTGCCAACCTTGGTTTTGCTGTTGCCACAACTGGAGATACCTATTTCAACACAGTAGCAGGTCATGAGATTTATTTTCAAGTTGGTAATGCGAATAAAATGACAATATTAAGTAACGGCAATATTGGCATCGGCGACGGCTACCCCGACGCCAAACTTGATGTAGAAGGGGATTGTATTATAACGAGTGATTTGACTATAGGTGGCGCAACCCATTTTAACAGCGTAGCCTACAACTGGCCTGCCTCTGACGGAACTGCCGCACAGGTCTTACATACTGACGCAGCGGGCGGTGTTTATTGGGACACTGACGACTCTGTAGCAGGCGGGGAATGGACAGACACAGGGGCTATTTTACACCCTAACGAACAAGACGCCGACAGTGTTGCTATCGGAGCAGTTAATCAGGCAGGTGCGGATATATTCTTGGGAGTTACCGGACAGGGTATTTTTAATCAGCAGAAGAATGATGTTGACTTTTTGATTTCAGGCAACAATGAAACCAATTTATTCTACGGGGATGCGGGTAATGATAGGATAGGGATAGGAACGAACACGCCTTCGGCTGTGTTGGATGTGGTGGGGGATGTAACGGTATCAAGTGATTTGACTGTATCGGGTGCAACGGCTGCCCTCTATCTTCCCAACTATACCTTTCCTAACGCCGTTGGTGCTGATAATGAAATTCTAAAGATTGATGGCACTACTTTGGGTTGGGAAGCAGATGCAGGTGCAGGTGGAGCAGCCGAAGTAAGTGTGATGCTCAAGCCACAATCCGCCAAACTCCCTACTTCCAACCCCGCAGTAATAGACGCAGGCAATTCCGGGTGGCGTCTGCTCTTTGATGATACAACCCAAGAAACTGCTGTTTGGGAGTTTATACTTGACGATGATTATGGTAGTGGGACTTTATATGCTGATGTTTATTTCTCAATGGCTTCTGGTGAGGCAGATGAGGTTCAGTTTGAAGTTTATGTAATGGCAGTTACGGCTACTACGGATGACGCTGACTGGGACACTGATAGTTATGATACCGAGAATGTAGGCGTAACTACCGTAGCGGCAACCGCGGGCAGACCCTACAAGCAAACGATAACTTTAACTAACGATGATAGTTTGGCGGCAGGAGATATGATAAGGATAAAGGTATCTACCGACTCTGACGACGCTACTAACGATGACGCAACAGGGGACAGAGAATTAAGAATGGTGATAATAAGGGAGTAAATTATGGCTGACTATATAAGATTTGATGGAAATGGAATAATCACTAAAAAGTATCAATCCGTTGACGGGGCAGATATAAAAGACTTGCCTGATATTCTTTTAGTAGACAGGGCTACTTTAGACCTTATAACTAAATTCCACAAGGTAGATAATGGGCAAGTGGTAGAAATGTCCCAAGCCGAGCAAGACGCTATTTTGCAGGCGGAGGTTGACGCAGAAAAACAGATGCTGTTGGATAGAATAGATAAATACGAGATTAGTAATCTTGATTTGCTTACCGCTTTAGTAAAAAGGATAAATGCGAGAATACCAAGCAACCCTATAACCAAGCAAGAAATAATAGACCAGATAAAAAGCGATTTAGGACTATGATTAAAAAACTTTTTCTAACCTTTCTAATCTATCTTTTTTCTTTTAACGCCTATTGTGGTTGTGATTTTGACGGGACAGATGGTTTTATCAATTTAGGTGATGTTGATGTAGATTCTACTGCTGCAACTATTTCTTTGTGGGTGTATGCGAGTTCTTGGCGAGACCAATGGCAAACACTAATTGCCAAAAGGCCTGCTGGTTCACAAATAGCTAATTATTCTTTAAATGTAAGAGGCGGGGCATCAAACATTTTTCAATGGTTTTGTGGAGATGGCAGTTTTCATATAGATAATTTTGTTGCTTCAGGAGTTTCTACAGGAGTATGGCACCATTTTTTAGGAGAGTTAGTGCAAAATGGAACCAGTTTAGATTCTGAAATTTGGGTAGATAATGTATCGAAAGCATCTACTTCATACGCTAATACGAATTTAGCAGATTGTTTAGATAATACAGAAGCTAACATTGGATGTTATAATTCAGGTTATGAGTTTTTTGATGGGCACATAACTGAAGTGGCTATGTGGAATGCTCAATTAACTGCTCAAGAAAGAACATTATTGACAGACTCAAAGATAAAAGGTATGCCTTATCAAATACAACCTGCAAGTTTAGTAGGGTATTGGCCTCTTGATGACCTTGCCGATAGCACAAGTATAAATGCCCAGACTTTCAAAGATAGAGCAGGAACTAATGACGGCACAGGTTCAGATGCGGGTGGAGAAAGCATTGGTAAGGCCGAGGAAGTTTTATCGCATCCAGATTAGTTATTAAAGAAAGGAGATTAAAATGGTAAGGAAAGCAGACGAGGTTTTGAAGGACTTATGTTTTATGGTAGTAGTGATATTTGTGTTGAGTTTTGGGGGATATTGTTTTGCACAAGATTATATTGAAAGCGAGGATTTATCGCAGGTGGCAGTAAGCAAGGCATTGGATTTTGACAATATGGTTATCCTTCCGACGACAGAAACCTGCGTAATCCGCACTATTGTAAAAGAGTTAGACGCAGGGGGTAATGTGGTAAGTCAGAGGGCGGGGAGGCAGTTTATATATATGAATATTATAGACAACCCGGAAACTTTAGAAATAGATGAAACCTGCAATGACTTTAATGTGTTTATGCAGAAACTCGGCCTATCAAAGGCAAAAGTCAAGCAGGCGATTAGAGAAATGGAATTACCTTAAAGTGAGATGATGGATGTTTGCACTTTTTGACGCCAAGATAAATTTTAACCCCAATATTTTATGGGGTATAGGAGTAGGGATAATAGCAATTATTGGCACGACGGTAAAAGTGCTGACCAGAAATCATATCTCAAAGAATGAAGTCTATAAGAATATGCAAAGTAAGTCATTCTGCAACGAACGAGCAGGGAATATTGAGGAGAAGATAGATAATCTTAAAGAGCATATTTCAGAGAGATTTGACGACCTCAAATCGTTGATTGAGAAGAACGGGAGGAAATAAATGATTGCTCCTATTGCCCGAGAGGCACTATCCATTCATAAAGCCGTATTGACAATTAGTAATTTTTTGATGCAGTTTCCCGCTAAAGGAATGAGCAAAGTAGAGAAAGATTTAAACGATTTGTATAGGGCAGGTAATCGGGTGTGGGCGGATTTGCGGAAATTAAAAATGGTGTAGTATGGCTTCGGGCAATAAGCCACAAGACCATCAGTTAAAAAACTCACAACTTGATAATAAACAAACACGAAAACACAATGAGATACCGCCTCTGAAAAGAACAAAAAAGGGATTGAGGAAATATGGGGTTAAAATGTCGTCGCCTATCCAAGAGAATACAAAAGAATACAATGCCAAGAATGGCGAATGCTTAAAGAAAATTGAGCAAGACCTTAAATGGATAGGCTTATGCTTTCAGTTTTATGCTATCCGGCCCCAGACAAATCATCAAGAAATCAAAGACAAACTATGGGAAGTAACAAGATATATCAAGGAAGATTTACCGAAACAGGGATTAGACCCTAAATTTGTGGATGATGTAGGGCATTGTGTAAATAATAAAGCTTCGGCTTTGTGGTTAATGTTTAATAGGAGCGGAATGGGATTAACAGATTTAAAGCGAAATACTTATGAAAGATTACTTAAGGATTTTGAGGAACTGGAGAAGATAAATGGCCGCTAAATACAATAAAGACTATAAACGAGCCGTCTTAGAGGCACTTGAACATAAGATAACGCCTTTTGTTAAAACAGTTAAGGAACACGCCGAACAGATAAAAAAACAAGGATCCTTAGTAGTGGAATACGACACCAGCGCCATCCTTAAAGCCGTAGAGAAGTTAGAGGGTGCGGTTACGGATTTGATATTGAAGGAATACAAGAAGGTTAGGGAGAAGGATAGGTGAACCCGATTTTAGCTCTAATTCTAATTATGTTGATAGCCGTGGGGTTGGTAGTGGGGATTGAGGTGAAGATATGGAAGACCAACAAAAAGAACAGGGAAGTTTGCTTGACGCCTTAAAAACGGGATATGTTGCCGCCTACAGGAGTAATGGTTCACTGGTTAACCGGATAATAGTCAGGAAACAACTTGATAAGGGTTTTTCGGATGAAGAGGCGGAGTATACGCACGTAGAGATAATTGGAATAAAGTTAAAGGATATTCGGTATAGTATCAATGTTGCCTTTCCCAAAGTCAAAAAGATTGATATGCTTAAACATCATCAGGGCAGGTATGTCAAAATTCTGCGCTATAAGAATGAGCATTACGAAAAATGGGGCCGGGCCAAAATATCCTGGTTGGCCGCAACAAAATGCAATACCCGCTATGATGTATTGGGAGTTTTGGCTTTTGTGTTCAAATGGATTAAGCAAAACAATCGCTTATGGTTTTGCAATGAAGCTGCGGTGGCTGACTTTAAGACACTATATCCCCGTTGTTTTCCTGTGCCTGCAAGCAAAACAATGCCTGCGGATTTTATTGCATCGAAACAATTTGAGTGTGTTTGGGAAGGATATATTCAATGAAACTCAAAAGACTTAAGGAGATTTTAGACCTACTTGCTCAATATGCCATAAATATCTGTATTAGCATAAAGAAAAAGGAGAAGAAAGAAAAGTGAAGAAACCCAGGAAGAAGAAGCGCCGGATATCCATTGAACCAATAGCCAGAACGCCAATGGGGAAGAAGACGAAGGGGTTTAAGGTCCGGATTAAGTTCGCGTATATACTGATTCCTTTGTTACTTTGCGGTTGCGGAGGCAAACTCATCTACGAAAAATACGATGTAATTGACGGCCAAGATGTTTTGGTAGGCAAGGAAGTAGTTACAGTCAAAGGCAACATCAAGGCCAAGAGCCCCAGCGCAGAGGGAGAGAGCAAATCGCCGGTTGAGGCGTTGAAGGTAATTGATAAAATTGAATTTGAATAAATTTTAAATCTCCCCTTGACTTTGGATAAAAGATGTGGTATGCTTTAAGGTAGTGAAAAAAGAAAGGGTGTCTTTCTATGAAACCAAATCTTTTTTTATTTTATATAATCGCCCAGTTTCGAGCCTTATTTTCTACTTTGATTTGGGGTAGAGAACGAGACACCAGCCATAGAAATATGGTCGCTTGAGGCTGGGCTCATTTTTTATAAACATCTATGGGAAGAAAAAAACCCAAATCGCCTTCACCTTTTGTAATGGTGAGGAAAGACTTACTGAAAGACCCAGAGTGGCAGAAATTATCTAATCGGGCAAAAGTTCTTTATATGCCGTTTGTTAGATAAAAAATAATTTGCTTGACAAAACTTTTCTTATAATGTATAATTTAGGGCAATGAAAAAACCGGCTAAAGAATTTGGTGGACGTTCACGGGCAGAAGTTTCCTTAGTCGGTTCTTCTGCCTTTTTTATTTAAAATGAAATATAAAAATTATAATTATAGAAGTCGAGTAAGAAAAGTATTCTTAAAATATCATAAATTATGCGAATTTTGTGGAATAAATAAAGAATTAGAAGTTCATCATAAAATACCTATTGCTTGTGGTGGATTTAGTGGTTGGGCAAATTTACAAACTCTTTGCAAAAAATGTCATAAAAAGATTACTGCTCAACAATATAAAGATACCAGAATTTTGGCAGGTATATTTAAAAAAATAGAGAAAGAGTTATATAAAAGAGGATATAGTGAAGAAAAAATTTATCAAATTCTTAGTAGATTTATAGAGAGGTGCAGTTGACTTTAAATGATTAAAGCCTATTTTGACGGAGTTTGTGAGCCTATCAATCCTTGTGGTTATGCCGCATATGGGATATATATTGTCAATAGTCAAGAGATATTGAAAGAAGGGGTGTTTGTAGGCCACGGAAAAGGTATTAGTAACAATGTTGCTGAATATAGTGGTTTTATCCATATTTTAAAAATCCTTAAAAAAAAGAAACTGAATAAAAAGAGTATTATTATTAAAGGTGATAGCAAATTAGTAATTGAACAGATGTTTGGATATTGGCAAATTCGAAAAGGATTGTATCTTCCTTTTGCATATAAAGCAAAAAAATTATTAGAGAATTTTAAAAAAATTGATGGCCAATGGATACCAAGAGAAGAAAACGAAATTTGCGATAAGTTGGCTAAAGATGTTTTGCGAAATATGAAAGTAAGATTTAAAATCCAACCAGAGGAGGTGAAAGTATGAAAGCAATAATGCTAAAACATAATGCTCTTACAATTCGCTGTGAGAGTAAATTTGAAGAAGAGTGGTTAGCTCCTATAATTACTGCACTTGAAAAAGGAGAGAATAAGGGCTTTGCTCTATTTTCAAGCCCAGATGAGCAAACAGGTCTTGGTTTTATGACCATAGAAACCGAAATACCAAAGGAGGTGAAATAGAAAATGATAAGATTTATTAGTCTAATTTGCTTGGCAGGGATAATGGCCATATCTTTGCCGGTGTTTGCCGAAGGAACAAATCTCCTGGATGAATTTGGTGACATTATGTCTGGTCGTAAGGATAATGTAGAACTTCATCCTTATGTTGCCTATACTACCAAAGATACTTTTAAAATTGGCAGTATTCCCATTATTCCCAAGAACTTGAGGATAAAGTATTCTCCCGGGAAATTGGGTAAAGATGATAATGTAAGGATACATAGGATAGATGCTGGTTTAGAATTCTGACTTAAGTTTAACGGGGGTCGGCTGATATTTCCTGTCGGCCCCCAAAGGCGGATTATGACAAAGCAACTTCTTATTTGCCAAAATTGTGGTCAAAAATTTGAGCATTACCACAGAAATGGACACGCTGGCCCGAAAAAACGATACTGTGATGAGTGTTTAAGGAAGAAACAGAACGAAAAGTATGCCAAGAGATATGCCAATAGATTATCTTAATAAACCTACCCGCAGTAAATATTATAATAAGTCAGTTATTATAGACGACCATAGATTTGCCTCCCGCAAAGAAGCCCGCAGGTATCAAACTTTAAAATTACTCCAGAAAAATGGGAATATAAGAGGATTAGAGTTACAACCCCGTTTTTTACTCCAAGAAGGCTTTGAAAAAGATAATGTTAAATATCGGCCAATTTATTATGTTGCTGATTTTCAATATTTTGACTTTATGAAAAAAAGAATAACAATAGAAGATGTTAAAGGCTTCAAGAAAAACAGGGTTTTTTTACTCAAGCAAAAGATGTTTGAATATAATTATCCTGCCTTAAAGTTGGTATTAGTGTGATTTGTCGCCTATCGTGTTCATTTATTGAACGCTTGAGAAAAAAAAGATAAAAAACTACTTGACAACATCATAGTAATGTGATATACTCCAATTATGAAACAAAGAACAATTAAAATACGAGAAGAAACTTACAAAAGATTAAAGGCTTTATCCAAAAAAGAAGACAGGCCAATGACAGCAATTATTCAAGCAAGTTTTGATTTGTATTTAAAAAGGAAAACCTAAATGTCTAACAAAGTCTCCCATAAAAGTCAAAAAATAAGCACGGGCAAAGGAAGCGCTGAAAAGCGGGAGAGCCGATATTTTTTAATATCGGTCTTTTTTTGCCTGTGCGATTATATAAAGGAGGCAAGCGATGGCTGATACTTATACAGGTATATGTAAAGTATGCAATATAGAGACAGATTTAATTGAAGGCATTTGTGGAAATTGCTCATTGGTGCCTCAATATACTTCAGGGCCGTGGGAAGTAACCGAAACACTTGGGCAAACAGCTGTTACCATTCCACATTCAAAGATAGGCATTGCTTTCGATATTGTTTGTCATATTAGCAAAGACATCCGCAAGGGAAATCCAGACGGTAACGCCCGCCTTATCGCTTCCGCACCTGATTGTTATGAAGCGTTACGAACTGCTCCTATTAAATTAAAAACGGAAACTTTGGAACAATTCTATAACACTTACAAGTCTTGGTATCGCACAGAAAGACAACAAGCCATCATCAAAGCGGAAGGTGGTAAATAATGGCCGCATTGATTACCATAATTACATTTGTTCTCTACGGGAGTATGGCGATTGCGCCGATTATCACAGACAAAAACGGAGGTGCAGTATGAAACGTGAACTAAAGAGAATAAAAAAAGAATTATATTACTATAGGGATGGCAAGAAAATAACTGGCGTGCACGATAAAATCACAGGCAACGTCAGCGGTATCACAGGCGACGTCAGCAATATCAGGGGCGACGTCAGCGGTATCTGGGGCGACGTCAACGGTATCACAGGCGATGTCAGCAATATCACAGGCAAGGTCAGCGGTATCACAGGCGACGTCAGCAATATCAGGGGCGACGTCAGCGGTATCTGGGGCGACATAGATTTATGCGAGATAACGGAGGAAGAACGCAAAAAAGGCATAAAGATAGAGGATTTAATAGGAGGAGGTGTTTGATGATTTTCGATAACGACCGCCGACTTGATGACCTTGCAGTAGAAGCCTGCGAGGAACAAGACCGAGAGCCGATGTCAATAATAGATATGGTAAAGCGGATGAAGTTTTGTGCGGATGAGATAACGAGGTTAGAAACAGAAAGGATAAGGTGAAGACGATGGAAAAGCAAAAAGAAGGATTAGTAGCAAGCTCTGGTAATTCTCCGGCTGATATGATTATGCGGGCGGTTGAAGGCCGAGCTGATTTAGAGAAATTAGAGAAGTTGCTTGCATTACAGGAAAAGTGGGAAGCAAACGAGGCCAAGAAAGCCTATCACAAGGCGATGGCCGCCTTCAAAGCTAACCCGCCTAAGATAGACAAGGACAAAATTGTATCTTTTAAAACCTCGGTTGGGGCCACCAGTTACCATCACGCTACTCTTGCCAATGTAACCGAGAAGATTAGCTCCGAGCTTAGCAAATACGGCCTCTCTGCCTCTTGGCAGACCCAGCAGAACGGACAGATTATCGTAACCTGCAAGATTACCCACGAAATGGGGCATAGCGAACAGACCAGCCTTTCGGCCCCGGCTGATACATCTGGTTCAAAGAACGCCATCCAAGCCATAGGCAGCACGATTTCATATTTGTGTCGCTATACATTGCTGTGTGCAACAGGTTTAGCCACCCACGACCAAGATGATGACGGCAATGCAGCAGGTAAGCCGGTAGAATACATTGATGAGAAACAGATTAAGCAGATACTGGATTTGGCCACAGAAGCGGGAGCAGACAGAGCTTTGTTCCTTACATATATGCAGGCCGAGAGCGTAGAAAAGATCCTCAAGGCTGATTTCAAAAAGGCAATCAATGCCCTTGAGCTTAAGAAAAAACAGGTGAAGGAATGAAAATTATCGAGTGTATCCAGAACTTGCCTGAATGGTTTACGGCCAAAGTAGGAATACCTTCGGCTTCCAATTTTGATAAAATAATAACCGCAGATGGTAAGCCCTCAAAGCAACGCATCAAATATCTATATAAATTAGCCGGAGAGGTTATCGCTGGAGTAGCCGAGGAAACCTACCAGAGCGCAGCGATGCTTCAGGGAATTGAACTTGAAGCCTCTGCCCGGGAAATGTATCAATTCGTTACCGGACAGGAAGTCAAAGAGGTAGGGTTCTGTCTTGCTGACGGATATGGCTGTAGCCCGGACGGGCTTGTGGGGGATAAAGGCTTAGTCGAACTCAAATGCCCGATTATATCAACCCAGGTCGGATACCTACTCAAGAATGTTGTGCCTGTTGAGTATTTCCAACAGTTGCAGGGGCAGTTATTAGTAACCGAAAGGGAATGGGTAGATTTCGTCTCATATTACCCAAGCCTCAAACCTTTGATTATGCGTGTCAATAGGGATGAGGTATTCCTCAAAGCCTTGAGAGTAGAGCTTGAGATTTTTACAAAGGAACTCGCCGAATTAGTAAAGAAAATAAAATGATATTGAAAAAATAAGGGGGTAACTATGAAAGAAAATCAGTTACAAGTTATTGTTAAAGAAAGTGGCCTTGAACCAACGAAAGCAAAAGTTATTCTTGAAAAATTCCAGAATTACTTTGAAATTGCGTCTGAATGGGAAACTAAAGCTAAGAGTCTTGTAGTTACTAACGAAACTCAAACAGCTGAGATGGAAATGGCTCGCACTGGTCGACTATTCCTAAGAGAAAAACGAATTGCCATAGAGAAGGCCCGGAAAGAATTAAAAGAGCAGGCATTGAGGGAAGGCAAGGCTATTGACGGAATAGCCAATGTCTTGAAGGCTCTAATCGTTCCTATTGAGGAATATCTTGGTAATCAGGAAAAGTTTATCGAGATACAAGAAGAACAAAAACGAGAGGCCAAACGCCTTGAGGTTGAGAAGCGTATGGAAGAAGAACAGATTGCTAAGGAAAAAGCCGAAGCCGAAGAAAGGGAGCGCATTAAACTTGAGAATGAAAGACTTAAAAAGGAAGCCGAAGTGCGTGAACGTAAAATGGCTAGGGAAAGAAAAGAACAAGAAGCCAAACTTGCCGAGCAAAAAGCTAAAGCCGATGCAGAGCGCAAGGCTATAGAAGAAAAAGCAAGGCTTGAACGAGAAGAAGCCGAAGCAAAACAAAAAGCAATAGAGGAAAAAGCTCGCAAGGAAAAAGAAGCACAGGAAAAGAAACTCGCCAAAGAAAAGGCTAAAGCAGAACGACTCAAGAGAATAGCAGAGGTAGATGCTCTTAGGAAAGAAAAGGCGGCACAAGCCAAAGCGGAAGCCGAACGCAAGGAGAAAGAACGCCTTGCGGAGCTATTAAAAAATCAAGTAACTTGTCCTAAATGCGGGCATAAATTCCAATTAAATAAGGATAAATAATGCCTCGTGTTAAAGCCAGGGTATTAAAAACCCAACCAACAAAAGGCGAATTGAAAGCCTTGCTTCAATTCAATGGCAAGCTCCCGAAAGTAGGCGATATTATAACTTGCAAATGGGGAAGCCAGCGGAGCACTCAACAGAACAAATTTTATTGGCTATATCTTGAGTGGATTTTAGAACACGGCGGATTAAAAGACGAGTATTTAAGCGTAGAAGAATTGCACGAAACATTGAAAGGACGCTTCCTCTCGAAAAAGGTGCAGACTAATTTAGGCTTTCAAACCATAAGAATAGGCTCGACGACCGAATTGGATAAATTGGCTTTTGGAGAATATATCGATAAAATTGACAAAGTAATGGTTGATTATTGCAAAATTGACACCAGCCCATTTTTTGAGGAGTATAGAGAAAACTATGGCACATTCTAAAGGCAACTTTTCTCCAGAAGTAAAACAGGCGATTATGCAAGCGCAGCACAATTACTGCCGAGTATTAAATTGTTGCGAACCAATCCATAGCATTCATCATAAACTCCGAAATACTGCGGTCAATAGAAAACTATATCCTAAATTCATTCAGAGCGTTTTTAATGCAGTAGGTTTATGCTTTTCCTGCCATACGAACAATACACATTTATTTAATATTACTGACGGGGAAGCAAAAATCTATGAAAATTATTTACATTAACCGCCAATCCCCGGGCTTTCTATCCCCCTTTCTTGGCTCGGGGAGCGGGGGATAAAGGAAACTCACTATGGTTGACCTCTTTATAAAGCCTATATCAATGCGTCAGAGAGTAATAGATTACTGCAAAGTTAAAATCTATGTTTCAAGTATAGATATAGAGAACCTTAAAGACCATATTCGTAGGACAGAAGGTAATGTAAAGGGTTTATTAAGAATACACCGAGAATGGCGGGCATTGGCAAGGACAGAGGAGAACCCCAAAGGCGTTATGCGCAGATTAGATAGGCGAGAGAAGATATTCCGAGGTTTTAAGAACCCTGATTTAGCAATATACGAATTTATTGGAGAACCAACCCCACAAGAATAAGATAGGAGAATGGAGATGGAAGAAGTAAGATTTAATATACCTAATTTATCCGAACTTGAATATAAGTTAGTAATAAATGCATTAAAAGTTTGGCGAGGCGATTTTGGAAATGGTATAAGCACACAAATATGGACGAAGGAATTAGACGCCTTGTTGACCAAATTAGGTTTTGCTGAAAAGGGATGGATAAAAGATTAGAATGACCACCACCATCCCAACCCAAGACCTAATGAATAAGCGTATTTTGATGGCATTGGCTTGTTTGATGATGGAGAGGGTGAATTGAGATGGGAGTTTCAATTATACTTGGCAAAAAAAATATAACTCCAGGCTGGCGGTCTATGATGTATAGACTTATGACAGACAATTTTGGTTGTATTCATACGCAATATGGAACAGAATTTATCTTTATGGATTATGATATTCCTACCTTAATGCGTATAGCAAAGAGGCAATATAAAGGTCAAAAAGAAAAGCCTTTTGATTATGCGGAAGATATTGAACAATCTTTTAATGAGATAATAAAGACTATTCAAAAAAAAGGTGAAGCCAGAGTTTCTTGTGGGTTTTAAATAACTTAAACAACCCGTAGAAGGAAAACAATTGATGGCAGATGGGATGAATTGAGATGTCCATTAAAGACAAACTTCTAAAACTCCTCATTGACGAACTAATCCTCACCCCTACCGAGGCCAAGAACCTGAAGGACACGACTACTTTTGAGGAATTGGCGGTTGACGACTTGATGTTTATGGATTTGATAGGGGCGATAATGGATGAATTTGACATTTCCCTGCCGGATGTAGAGGGGATTAAGACGGTTGGGGAGTTGATTAAGGTGGTTGAGGGTAAGGTAAAGAATGGATAAACGGGAAATCGACCGCCGGTATTATCAGCGTAATCGCCAAAAGGTTTTAGCCAGAGTGAAAGATTATTATGAACGCAATAAAGACTCCATTTCGGAATACAAAAAGGATTGGTGGAAAAACAAGCAAACAAGGCTTGATTTGATTAAAAAAAGACATAGGCAATTAATAAAAGAAAAGGCTTGACAGACAGACCAAAGGGGTGTAGAATATAAGGGACTAACGGGAGGCGGGTTTTTTTATGTCAAAACAATGGGTAGTTGGATGGCTTGAAGTATTTAACCGTGCTTCTGTTAGTCGCCTGAAGGCTACCCTCTTTTATTGGAGTAGATAATGGATTATTTGCATATAAAAAATCTTGAAAAGTATCATCCGACATACAAAGACCGTAATCTTATCTGGTGTAAAACATATTTTAGTATGATAAATGCAGACCCTGAATTTGAAATGCTTGAAGAAATAGACAAATGGCGATTTATGGCCTTTATAATGTTAGAGATACAAAGTAAGAAACCAATACCTTTAGATGAAAGATATTTAACAAGAAAAGGATTTAACTTTAAAAAGCGTGCTATCTCTCTAACTTTAAAGATGTTACACAACTTTATAATGTTGTATACAGAAGATGAAAAAGTGCGTGGCGTAGATATAGATAAAGAAGTAGAAGAAGAAATAGAAAAAAGAAAGAAGTTCGTTACAGAAACTTTTGATTATTTTCTCTTAAAGACCAAACAGAAACTTCAATTAACATCTGAACGCAAGGCTATTATTGAAAAGCGATATAAGAATGGCAAAACAATAGAGGAATTAAAAAAAGCAATAGATAATTTCATTCAAGATGATTGGGAAGACCGTTCAAAGTTTATGGATTTGATTTATTGTTTGGGTGTTAGAAATAAGATAGATAACTTTGAGAAATGGTTAAATATGCTTGAAAAGAAACCTAAAGCAATGCACTGGGGGAGGGCAGAAGATTTTATACAGAAACAAGCAAAAACTAAAGAACAAATTGAGAAAGAGGGGCTAATTCCCAAAGAGAAATTGCAAAATCTTATAAAGAAAATAGGAAAAAAGTCTTGACAAACTCCAATAAATTTGATATAGTATTAGGTAGTGATAGGGGAGTGGATTTTTTATGCCTAAAGAACAGGGCGCATAGTAGGTTACGGAGAATAAACCATTTTCCTATCACGAACCGAATTGCGCCTCTTTTTTTGGAGGATAGAATGCGAGGTTTTAGAAATGAAGATGGCTCTAAACTTGGTTTTCAAAAAGGCCATAAAATCAATATAAAAAGGAAGTTTTCTTTAAAGCATAAAAAAAGATTAGGTAGAGCAATTAAAAAGGCACATAGGATTAAGACATTTGGTTATCAAAAAGGAAATAAATCTATATACGGATTTAAAAAAGGTCAAATCGCTTGGAATAAAGGAGTCTTTGGAGAAAAAAATAATAATTGGAAAGGTGGAAGATTTAAAACTGACCAAGGTTATATTCGTATTCTTAAACGTGAACATCCTTTTTGTAATAGTGTGGGATATATAACAGAACACAGATTGATTATGGAAAAAATACTTGGTCGTTATCTTAAGCCATTTGAAAAAGTCCATCATAAAAATGGTATAAGGGATGACAACCGCCCTGAAAATCTTAAACTTTTTGTTGAAGGCAAAAATTGGCATCCTTGGTTATGCCCTAAATGCGGATTTGAATTTTTGATTAGATAAATTGATACACCGATTTTTACTCCAGACGGAAGAAAAATTTAACCCCTAACCTTGCGAAGAAAATGATTATCCTACTCTGGCCATTAGCGATATTTCTGATTGTTTATTCTTACCATATGAGATGGTGGGGAGTAAAATGAAAGTTTGTTATAAATGTAAGCAAGAAAAGCTATTGACAGAATTTAGGCGATACAAAAGCGGAGTGAATAAAGGATATTATCATTCCTATTGTAAAGTTTGTGTAGTGCAAGATAAAAAAACCCAGAAAAGTAAAGAAGCAAAAAATAAATATATGCAAGAATAATGAGGAATAAAAATTAAGAAAGGAGAAACTAGGATGAAGAAAATAAATAATTGGGATGAATTTAAAAATCTTTCTATTAAAATAAGACAAGTAGAATATAAGAAGATAATTTATACCAGACACAAAAATCCAGATGGCAGTATTGGTGGCTTTGTAGCAAAAACTGCAAGGGTAGAAGTTACTGCTCGGGTTTCTGGGAACGCCCAGGTTTCTGGGAACGCTCGGGTTTGTGGGGACGCTCGGGTTTCTGGGAACGCCCAGGTTTCTGGGAACGCCCAGGTTTCTGGGAACGCTCGGGTTTGTGGGGACGCTTGGGTTTCTGGGAACGCTTGGGTTTCTGGGGACGCTCGGGTTTGTGGGAACGCCCAGGTTTCTGGGAACGCCCAGGTTTCTGGGAACGCCCAGGTTTCTGGGAACGCCCAGGTTTCTGGGAACGCTCGGGTTTGTGGGGACGCTTGGGTTTCTGGGGACGCTCGGGTTTGTGGGGACGCTCGGGTTTCTGGGAACGCCCAGGTTTCTGGGAACGCCCAGGTTTCTGGGAACGCTCGGGTTTCTGGGGACGCTTGGGTTTCTGGGGACAAAATTATTACCATTTTAAAAACAATTCAAGTTTTCCAATATTGTATTTCCATAACTCCGAATTATATCTTTTGCGGTTGTGAAAAATGGCAACATAAAGAAATCAAAACTTTGCAATATGAAAAATGTTCAGCAAAAACCCAGATGACTAAAGAGCAATTTACTATTTTAAAGAAAATGGTTTTGTTGGCAATTCAGTATTAAAGTTTGGAGGGTGAGAGGACAAAATTGATGTTTACTTTCCTCGTAAAAAAATCTTGGGCCAACTGTCCGGAAAATATGCTACAAACAATTAACTACGCTAATTTACATAAAGTAATATTTTATCTAATATGTATTTCAGTTTTAATCGGAGTGGCTGTTTGGTCGAATGGGAGGATAAGATGAATAGAGATGAGAAACAAATAAAAAGATTGGAAATGCGAAAAATAAGTAATACTATGAAAGAGAGGGGGATATGTCCACCAATAGCAAGGTTAGGGAAGTAGTTCAAGCAATTCGTTCACGAACGATATGAAGGGAGGAAGAGGATAATGGATACATTAAGAGAAGGTTTACAAGAAGAAATAGGCGATTTAAATAGTTGTTTACCAAAATCAGATTCAAAAGATTTAAGAGATGTTGCAAAAATATGGTCTTGTTATGTTCTACAAGCAAATATAGGTAAAGTACTTGAATATGGACTTGAGATTTCGAAAGCGATAACTAACTACTTAAATGAATTGGACAATCACCCCAACCAATAAAACCAATGACAGATAACCCATTTAAAAAGCAAAAGAGTAGATAAGATGAACCCCTACAAATTTGCCTTACTTTTATACTTAGTCATCGGCCTAATCCTGTGCGCCACAGTATGGGTTCAGAAGGTTTGGCCTGAACAGATGTATCTTGACCCTGAATGTAAATTTCCTTTTAGTAATGAACCCATAAATCCAGTTTTGATTTTATATAGAAAATCACAAATAGAAGAAATACGCTGGGATGATTTAGTTGCTACTGTAATACAGATAGAAAGTTCGGGCAATCCCCAAGCAGTATCTAAAGCAGGCTGCATCGGACTTATGCAGATAAATCCTAAAGGAGCATTGGCGGAATGGAATAATGCAATGGATAAGAGATATAAAATGTTAGAAAAGGGACATCCGTTTCCGATTGATTATGATTGGATAAAAAGCAAATGTTCCTTTCATACTTTAGGAGATTTATATAACCCAAATATCAATATCAAAATCGGCACTTGGTATCTTAAACGGCTTAAAGACCATTATCTAAAAAACAATTTTACTATTGAACGGATGTTGGCGGCTTATAATGGTGGCCCAACAAGAATGAGGCGTTTATTAAGACAAGGCAAAGATTGGCAGGATATGCCCCGTGAGAGCGTCAATTATGTTCGTAAGGTATTGAAACTTTATCGCAGACCTGCAAAATGACTCTGTGATATATTTAGAGAATTAAATCTGACAGGGGTTTTAAGGCACGATTTACCACGAACGGCAGATAAGCCAGTAAGAATGCCCTAAAAACCGAAAATCGCAAATACCTGCCAAAAATGAGGAGGAGGGATGAGTAAGAAATCTGACAAGAGAATGGTGGAGGGGATAGTGCTTAAAGATATTTGCATAAATAAAGTTACTCAATTAGCAGTGAATGAACTTATCTCTTTTGAGCAAATTGAACCGTTTAAAAGATTAGCAAGATTATTAGATGACGAAATCCAGAAGAAACTTGCCCAAGCAATAGCCTCTTATATACAGAGCAAGAAGCCGTTAGGAGATTAAATGAAAAAAGTTTATCAGACAAAATTTGGCAAGGAAGGTAATTGTTTTTCTGCTTGTCTTGCTTCTATATTAGAAATTGATATTGAGAAAGCGCCGACTTTTCGAGGGCCAAAAGGAGAATGGTATATAAAATATAAGCGATGGTTAAATCAATTTGGATTAGATTTGGTAGCCATCTCTAATTGGGATGATTTTCCAGAAGGCAGACCAAAAGTTTATGCAATGGTAGGTGGAACAAGTCCTCGTGGATTAAAACATTCAGTAATTTATTTTGACGGCGATATGGTTCACGACCCTCATCCTGAAGGTGGTGGAGTCAAAGATATTACTGATTGGATTTATCTTGTTCCCAAATTTCCTAATATACAGAGCAAAACTATTGAGGATGTCGTGATGGATGAGGGGAAGCTATTAAAATGAAGACGAAACCGGAAACACAGCTATCAGTGAGGAAGAAGAAAATGGAAGACACAAGAATAGCAGGCGCATTATTCGACTTTTGCGGATATTTAACAACTTTAAAAAAAGAAATCACGGTGGGTAGTAAAAATTTTGCTTCCCCCATAATAGACCACTTACAAAAATGGGCAAGAGAAAGAGGACTTAACTTAGAAGATGCTGATGTAAAAAATTGGGATAAGCGAGAGCATAAGTTATGAATTATTACGATAGCCTTGCTAATACCGGCCAAGGCTTCAGCGCAATAGATAACTGGTGGGACGCAATGCCCCTTGACTGCAAAGTGGCCTGGGGTATTGTGATATTGATAGTTTTATGGATAATGTTTACCGAGAGGAGGCCAAGATGAAAAAAGTAGAGAGCCTAACTATATCTCTTACCAAACGACAGATTTATCAAATCAGGGAATATGTAACTAAGAACGGTTATGAGGAAAATTGCGGTAAAGAATTCTGGCTTATTATGCAGCCAGTGGTGCGGGAGTTTAGAGAACGGTTGGAGGTTCTTTTACTTACCAAAACTCAAGGCCGGAAATTAGAAAAGGTATTTAAGCAGATAAGGAGGCAATAATGGATAAGAAATGGACAATCGAGCAGTGGTTAGGGATTATGCTTATTGTTTTTATATTTGTCCTGGGGCTTGGCACTGGATTTGGTTTAGGCCGGGTAGGCAGAGAGGTTAAAATACAGATTGAGGAAAAGGAGAAGATAGTCAAACGGCCTTATCTTGATTTAACATTGCCGAAAGAGAAACAACTGCAAAGGCTTAACGCTTATGCGAATACTTTGGATTTAGAGGTATTGGAAAGAGGAACGGAACACAAGATTTGGCAATCGGGGTATAAAGAAGGATACAAAAGTGGCAGAGCAAGATAAAAAGATAGCTCCATATCAACAATCCTCAGAACGAATGTCCGTTGCGGCAATATTTGTAATTACCACAAGCCTCCTAATCATCACCTTGATAGATGTATTTGATAAGGCGCCTTGGACAATATGGAGATGGGTAGATAGAAAAATAACAAAAGAGAGATAATTGAAGAAACAGTTTAAAGAACCAATACTTTTACCGTTAAAAAAGATAATAATATATGTAGCTCGCAAATACATATTGAGGCGTTTATATAGTACAAAACCGCTTACTCCGAAAGAGATACGAAAATTGGGTAACATTTTAAAGCATATTGAGAAAGTAATTAACTATCTCCGCCATTTCCAATCTCTCGTCGAGAAAGTCCTCCGCAAGACATATTCCTAAAAATAATCCATTTGACAGAAATATAATTATATGGTATATTTAGTGCATAGACTTTCAAGTATTATATTTAAAATAAATAAAAATATATTTATTTATTATGCTTAAACTCCCCAATGTATTAACCGCAGAAGAACTGCGAAGCCTTGATGTGGCAGGCCTGATAGAGCAGTTAGCCCTGGCCCAGAAAGCCATTGAAATCCTCCAGGACAAAAGGCAGGATAAATACACTTCTTTAATCACAGCCCAGAATACCCTATTGGAAGCCCAGAAAGAAACCCACCGGATAAAGGTCAATTTAAAGGATTTAGCCAATAATAGTAATAAGTTCTTAGAACGGCTCAAAGTCATTAAAATGCTGATTAAGGCAGAGAAGTAATGAAGAAATGTATAATGTATAGAATCTCTCCAAAGACAATTAGCCCTTAAAAACCCAAAATGGCAAGAAAACTTAATAAAAGACAATTAGCATATTGCTATTATAGAGCAAGGAATTATACAATAGAAGAAAGTATGAAGAAAGCAGGTTATAAAGGTATAGGTGAAGTAGCAAGAGCAGTAGGGTCAAGATTGGAGACAAATGATAACATCAAAATACAGATAGAAACAGAAAGGGCTAACGTCTTTGATAAGAGTAAGATAACAGATGAATATATATTAGAAGGATTGAATAAAATTGCAAAAGAAGGAAAGCAAGAAGCAAACAAAGTGAGAGCTTGGGAACTATTAGGCAAATACCTTGCGATGTTTACTGACAAGACGGAACACTCCGGCACAATTGAGCATACCCAAGCGGAAAAAGAAGAGTACAACCGACTTCGGAATAGGATAAATGACACAATTCCTTTACTCAGTTGAAGTTATGTAAATCAGCGAAGTTAACATAAGTTTTATTATACCACCAAGTGTCAGATATGGAATTCTCCAAATACTTTAAAGAGATACGAAGAGTATTAAGGCTTCTTGAACAAGACAGGGATAAACGGGAGCGCAAACGATGTTATAAGGAGGCCGGGCCGGGGGGGGGCACCAACCCATCCCCACCCCCACGATAATTATTAACCCGACCCTCTAAATTTCTGGGAAAATTTTAGAAAAATTTTATGAGCCTGCTCTACTACTTCATCATCCGTGAAATTGGAATATTCAGCCTTGGCAGATTTGTTGATTTATTACAGAGAGATTTAATTAAGGTGGTGGAGGGTAAGGGATAGGTGAAATGGCAACAGCATTTCGAGCGTCTCGGCAAGGAAATCGTCAGAAACGGACTTGGAAAGTTAACCCTAAATGTTGGCCCGATAGGAAAAGACCAGACAAGTGTGTTTATAGAGTGCGGGAAGGATAGCAGGAGATTTATAATAGCGAGAGATGATGAAGAAGATTAAAGCAAGAGACGGTTCATAATAACGCCCCAAATTTAACTAAAGGGCAATTCCGTCATAGTTTCATTACCTATGGTGTAGTTGCCCTTTTTTATTATGATAAAACTAAGAGAAGCAATAGACAGGAAAGTCCAACTCTGGGATAACGCTATCAGGCAGGCCTCTAACGAAAATGTAGGTATCCGGCTTCTAAGGGACAAGAAAAGGTGGCTCTGCCGGAATGACCTCTACTTCCTTGCCCAGTTTACAGGACATGATAAGTTAATTGAACATTTCCATAAACCCTTCTGCGACCACGTTTCTTTGATGAACTGGAGAGTAGTTAACTTAGGGATGATGCCCCCTTCTGAGGGGATGCTTAGGGTTGATGAAGTTGATGAACTTGGAAAATACCAGAGACTTTTTCTTTACTTTCGTTCCGCCTTTAAGACCACTATTGACATTACCTTGCATACCATTCAGCTTCTCCTGAACTTCCCCGAAATCCACATCGCCCTCTCACACAACACCCAAGTCAATGCTTCTGACATTTTGGAGGGAATTAAAAACCTTTTTTTAACTACTGAATTGGCAAGGATTTTTCCCGAATACATCCCTAATTCAAAGGAATGGGGGAACAAAACCGGCTTTTCCGTAGCCTGTCGCAGGGACTTCGTGATGAAAGGGGATAATCTTGAGGCAATAGGGATAGGAACAGAGGTTACTGGTCGCAAGTATCACATCTTCAAGAACGATGATATTGTTACGGAAAAGTCCGTTACCAATGAGGAGCAATTAAAGCAGTCCCGTGATTATCTTGAACTCCATAAATCCCTGTTCGTCAATCCGAGTGTTCGGGTGGAGGATTACTGTGGAACGAAGTATCACTTTGCCGATGCTTATTCTGCTCTGGAAGAAAACTCGGAAGTAGAAACTCTTAAAGTGCCTTTATTGAAAAACGGAAAATGTGTTTTGCCTGAGATGTTCAGTGAGGAAGGGATAAAGGGATTAAAAGAAGACGCCTATATTTTTAACTGTCAATATCAGTTAAATCCGGAAGACCCCAAGAAAGTCAAATTTACCAAAGGAATGATACAGACATATACCTCTATCCCGCAGGGCCTGAATTACTACCTTTTAGTCGACCCCGCCGACAGCGAGGAGAAGCGGGCCTGCTATACGGCAATGAAGGTTATAGGGATAGATAACGAGGAAAACTGGTATTGGACAGACGGCCTTTTTGACAAGATAGATGACCGGGAAAGAATAGATGAAGCGATAAGGCTTGCCCTTAAATGGAACGCATTTGAGGTCTTGTGGGAGAGTATTTCATTCGGCAGGACAGATGCCCGCAACTTCGAGCGACGCAGGCGTGAAGTGTCAGGCTTGAAGCATTGCCAAGTCAGGGAAATCAAGGCCTCAAGAACGAGTAAGGATGACAGAATTTTGGGACTTAACGACAGGTATTCACGGCACAAGATATTCTGGCCGCCGAAGATGCTCTACTACTCACGCTTTGAGGGAAAAACTATTGATATTGTCAAGGCGCAGGAGTATGAGTTCTTGGGATTTCCTCTTGTGTCGCACAAGGATTTGCTGGATGCGGAAAGTTTTATGCTTCAGATAGACCTGATTAAGGGCGACAAAATAGCCAAACCCGAAGTCTCAAAATTCGCCCACATCAAAGACCCTGTCCAGAGGGGCAATACCGAGGTGTTTTGGCACGGCTGGGATAAGTGGAAAGAGAATGGTTTTAGGGCACCAGAGGAAATGCAAATGGTGGATAACTTATGAATAAGGTCTTTCTTTTTAGTAATGGTGGAACCGATGTTTATATGGATGCGAATAAGTATAAATGGAGAAATCAAAAAGTAACATATAGAGAAGCACAACTTATAGGGATGTTATTTAGGCAGTTTCAAGAAATAAACAAGTTAAAAGATGATACCCGACAGAACTGAAATATCAAAATTCTTAAAGAAACAAAAAGACAATTCCAAAGAAGAAGTCTTGGCCAATTTTGCCTCTTGGGTTATAACTCAAGGTGTCCCTGTTGACAAAGTAGGAAAACTTATTATGGACATCAGAAGTTATCCCGAATGGAAGTGGGGCGAATGAACAGACTATATCACATCGCAAAATACATTAAAGACAGATGTCTTTATGACGCCACAGGCAATCAGGCAATCAGCGTGGAGAAGGTTATTAAATTATTCTTACAGTATCTTGACGAAAATAATATCGTCTATGGCGAGGGGGAATTCCATTCGCTTGCCAAAGACGGTAAAGCAGTGGTAGATGAGCCGGTATAATGTCAAGCCATTGGATAAGGTGTCCGAGTTGTAATTCAATTTTAGCAAGAGAGGAAGGTGATAGGTTAATCCTAAGAACAGGATTTGGTAAGAGAAGGGTATTCCACGCATTCAATAAAAAAGACGGGACATTGACTTGCTGGTTTTGCAAGGAAATAAAAAACTTGGAGGGAAAAAGCAATGGGAAATTTCAAAGAATTGTTAGAAAAAGCAAACTTACTCAGTCAGAACCCCTCACTAAATAGCACTAACGGTTTGCTTGTAAAACTCTGCCGAGAATTGAATGAAAGATTTCCTGCCAAAAAAATAGTAACTACGAATATAGCGCCGATTGAAGAGAATACCCTTGTTGTTGAAAAACCTGTAAAGAAGGAAACAGGACGGAAAAAGAAAAATGTTTAGATGCAAGTCGTGCAGAGAAAAAGATAAAATAATTTCTTTCCTAAAGGAACAAAATAAAGACCTCTACGACCGCCTAATGGCCTTTAATAAAGATGCCTTTGTCCATTATAAGGCGGAAACCAAAACAGGTAAACCTTTATATCCTATTGGACTGGATAAAGACGGAAAGCAAATCAATTATGGCGATACTGACCCAGTAGTGGCAAGGGATGAGATTTTCAGGGCAATGGGAGAAGAACCAATAACAGTGGAAGAACCGGAAGAGGTTATTAAAACATAATGCCATTTGAAGAGTTGGACTTAACTGATGTAGAAAAAGGCGATTTAGATGCTCTTGCCTCCAAAATAGAAACCTACTACAAACAGGATATGTCAGATAAACTCTTGCGTGCGTATTCCTGGGATGAGGCAATTCGTTTCTATGACGGCGATCAACACATTGAGTATAACATTTCTACAAACAGGTTCCAACAAGTTACAGTAACTCGCAATAACGACTTTATCCCCCGACCTATCACTAACTACATTTTAAACAATGTAGAGACTATTGTCTCGCTTCTTACCAAACAGAAACCTCAACCAAAGGTTAGGGCGAACTCCCAGAGTCCCAAAGATATAGCAGGGGGAAAAGTGGGAGATTTAGTCTTGGATGTCAAACACGAGGAATTGCGAGAGGACGAAAAGACACAGGAGAAGGCGTATTGGGGAGTGATTTGCGGAACAGTATTCAAAAAAATCTTCTGGAACGAAACTACCACTAAAGTCATCCGCTTGCCCAGAATGGAGATGGCCGAGGAAAATATTCTGGATGAGCAAGGTCAACCTACTCCTGTTCTTGATGAGTTGGGTCAACCTTCAATGGATGAATTAACAGGACTCCCCAGATACCAAACTCAAGAGATAGAACGCCAAGCCCAAGATGAGAACGGCGAAGATGCCTTTGATGAGTTTGATGTAGGGGATGTGGATACCGCAATCATCCCGCCTTTCAATATTGCCCTGCCTCTGCAAGCCAGAAGTCCATTAGAGATTGACTGGATTATGGAGTATTCCGTCCAGAAAATTGACTGGATTAAAGAGCAATACGGAAAAACAGGAAATGGATATACCGGTCAAGCCAAAGATGTTACAGAGGAAAAAGAACTTTCAGCCGTTATGCAACTTGAATATCGTCTTAGAACCCTTACAGGCAGGCGTTCCGGTGGAGGATATTCTACCGGTGCAGCAGGATTTATTGACCTCAAGAACTCCGCTATCCTGAAAGAATACTATGCCAAGCCGGATAAAAAATATCCCAAAGGCAGAATGGTTGTTGTGGCCAATGGAAAGACACTTTTTATGGGAGACAGTCCATATTACGAGGAAGGATTTGAGGACAGTTGGAACCCTTATGTTGAATGGCGAGCAAAGATAGTTCCCGGAAGATGTTGGGGGAAAGGTCTTGTTGAGGAGCAAATTCCTTTAAACAGAAGGATAAATGCTATAGATAGTCTTATTATATTGAACCGCAAAACTATAGCAATAGGACAGTGGCTTCTTCCTGAAGGTTGTGGTGTGCCTAATGGATATATCAATGGCAGGCCAGGTCTTAACATTCCCTATCGTCCTGTAGGTGCAGCCGGGGCCAAACCGGAAAAAGTCCCTGGAACCCCACTTCCACAGCAGGTTTATCAGGAACGGGAACAAGCGGTTGAGGATATTAAACGGGTAGGAATGACCAGAGATGTTTTAGAGGGGACAAATCCTCAAGGCGTTAAGACTGCCTATCAGTTAGAACAATTATTGGAAAATGCCCTTGCTTCTTTAGGCGCAACATTCCAGAGGTGGGAAAAATCCATTGAACGGGAGGAAACCAAAAAACTCCTCTTAATTGCCAAAAAATACAAGGAACCAAGACCTGGGTTTGGAAAGAAACTCCAAGCAATAAACAAGGATATTACCGACATAGAACTTGAGATGTTTATGGGGGAAGATTTAAGAGACAATGTGAATGTCAGGGTCGAGATGGGTTCGTCTATTCCCCGCTCTAAGGCAGGAGAAAATGCTGTCCTGCGAGAAATGGTTCAGAATAATATTTTAGATGTAGTGCAGAACTCTGTAAATAAAAGAGAATTCTTAGATAAAATGGGTATTAAAGGATTTGACTATCAGTCCTCTCCTGATGTTAAGCGTGCGCAATGGGAAAACTCCATTATTGAAAATGGTGATATGCAGAACTTGGTTGTAAAAGAGGCTTCACAACAGCCAGACCCGACGACAGGTGAAATGGTAGATGTTCCTGCCTCAACAGTTCTGGAACTTGACGACCACGAAACACACATTGTTATTCACTCAGCCCGTATGAAAGACCCTAATGTAATCCCAGAAACAAGACAAAAATATCTTATGCACATTGAGGAGCATTTGGAATTCTTAAGGTCAGCAATGGAAGCCCAACAGCAGGCACCAGTAGCAGAATCACCAGCAGAGCAAAAAACAAGGGCAGTTAGCGGAGAACAGGCACAAGAGGCAGTAACGCCGGAAGGAGTGTAAAATGCCACCACCAAAATCACGTGCCCAAGCCAAATTATTTGGATACATAGCAGGAGGAGGAGACCACAGGTTTGAAAAGTTCCCAGCCTCGGAAGCAAGAGAACGTTTAAGGGGCGTTAAATATAAAGGTTTGCCAGAAAAAAAGGGAACATTGTCAAATGCACTTAGAAAAAGAAGAGGAAGGAGGTAAAAATGCCTAAAGGAAAAGGTAAAGGTGGTTTAGTGGAAAAGGGCCCGGGAGATGTAAAAGAAAAACCTCAAGTCCCTGCTTTCAGAGGAGACAGCGGAGATTCATCCGCCAAAGGGTCGGATGAAACCAAGAGCGTTCACTACGAAAGGTAAAAAAATGGTAATGGATTCTAATAAACCAAAATTGAATTATCCTTCAGGTAAAGCCAAAGTAATGAAGAAAGACGCTGCGGGTAATCCATTTCCCTATGAGATGGAACACGCCGCCGACGGTGGAGTATCTGATGGTGAAGTGGCTGAGAAGGGATTAGGAGCTGCAAAATATACTCCTAAAGCCCAGACCAATGTTGGAGAGGACGGTTTGGGAGGCCACCAATAATGTCAAATTTTTCTGAAGCTTTATTAAGAAGAAGGCTTGGCAAACAGAGAAGATTTGGCAAACCTCGCACAGACACCGAAAGACGCAAAAGACATCAAAAACTTTACGGAACGAGCAGATTGCCTTCCAGAGGTTCCGGTTTGTTCCGTTAAACGTCTCGTCTGCGAAACAAGACGATAAAAAAGGAGAAAAAGATGTTTGATGAATTAGATACCGAGAAATTGGTAGAGGAAGCCGCTAAAATTACGGGTGAGGAAGAAACCACTCAGGAAACGGCAACTGAGGAAACTTCCACAGAGGAGAAAACTGAAGAAACTCAGTCTCGAGAGGAAACCTCCGAGGACACAACCTCGATAAAAAGTGAAGAGGAAACCCAAGAGACGGAAAAAGAAACCGAAGAAGATACCCGATTTGATAAACATCCACGATGGATAAAGCTCAGGGAACGAGCCGAGACAGCCGAAGAACGAGCAAAAGTAGCCAATGCCTTAGAGGAAAAGTTAGGCGACTTACCTATTGAGGAACTGACAAGGCTAAGGAACGCAGGAAGTCTATTACGCAAATATCCGGAACTCGCTACCAAAGTCCAGAAGGTCATTGATGAGCATACCTATGTCAATGAGGAGACTAAAGGTGAGATAGATGCCATAAGGCAGGAAACAGCGGACTTGCGTTATGATTTGGCTTTGGACAAATACGATAAGGTAGTAGATAAATTGATTTCCGAAAACAAGGTTGATAAGGACATAGAGCCTTTGGTTAAGGAAGTGCTTGAAAACAGGGTAATAAATCAAAAACTTGACGCTAAAGACATCCCCCAGGCATTTGAGAAGGCTTTAAAAGATGTCAACCTCGCTTATCGTAAGAAGCTGGCTTCTCATATTGAGACTAAAAAGTCAGAGACTAAAGTCCCTGCTTCGCCTGCTCAAAAAGGTAAAGTCATCGTTACAAAGTCAGAGGCTACTGATGTTGGTTCTGTAGTTAATGAACTTGCTGAAGGTCTTAAAGCCCATCGTGGAGAACCTATAAAGGAGTAAACAGATGGGAGTTACTACTACGACTTTAGGTGGACTCCTCAAGCGTATTTACGGAAAAAGGCTGGTTCAAATGCAAAATAAAGCAGCCTTTCTCTATAAAATGCTTCCGAAGTCTATCGAAAAACCAAAAGGCACTGGTTTCTATCCTGCTGTTTCAGTTGCGGGCAATCAGCAAGGCGGCGGGGCAATAAATGAGTCCGAAGCCCTGAAGACTGCCGGGAATGAAACCGTTGTGCAGTTTACAATTATACCCAAGATTAACACTTGGACAATCCAGATTAGTGGCCTTGCCCGTGCAGTATCAGAGGGGGATGAGGCATCATTCGCTACAGGTTTAGTCAGGCAGTTAGACGAAGCCTTAGAGAATATGCTTAAAGACCTCAACCGCCAATGTTATAGCGATGGCAGCGGTAAACTTGCTACTGTTAATGGCACACAGACAGCAGCGACCATAACTTGCGATGATGTCATCAATGTAAAGCCTGGTATGCACTTGGATAGCTTTTCATCGGCAGGAGTGCAGGACGAAGACGACATAACCGTTTCTTCTGTTGATAGGGCTAACAACCAGATAACCTTTTCTGCTGCTGTTAGCGTAACTGATGATGATTATTTCACAAGAGCAGGCGTAAGAGATAGTGTTCCTACTGGTGGCAAGGAATTGGCAGGGACAACTTTTATTATTGACGATGGAACTGTTGCTACAACATTCCAGGGCCAGTCAAGGACAACCTATCCAATTTTGAGGGGAAATATCATCGCTGCTGGCAGCGTAAACTTGACCAATGACCTGCTTCAGAGGTCGGCGGATGAGGTTTCGATTGTCGGTGATGGCAAGATAGATTTTCTCATCTCAAGGCACGGCCAGCGCAGAAAATATCTTGACCTTGTTACACCGGACAAACGCTTCCTCGATGACAAACTGGACAGGGGCTATCAGTATATCTTTTGGAATGGGATGAAGTGGTCAAATAAACCATCAATAGGCCACCTTAACTAGTAATGGTTATGAAAAATACTCTCAAATTCGGAGAACACCTCAAAATGACAGAAAGAAAAATTGGTTGGTTAGCAGGTATTGTGGATGGTGAAGGATATATCGCTATCCACAAACTTTGGGCTAATGATAGAAACAATTACCGTTTTCAAGTTAGATTAGTTGTTTCTAATACCAATTTTGATATTTGTCAGCGATGTAAAGATTTATGCGGTTGTGGTAAAGTTTATACCAAAAAACAAGTTAAAGGACAGAAAGTTGTTTATCAATGGGTTCTTTACGGTGTAGATAAAATTGTAAGTATTTTGGAGATGATTAAGGATGATTTAATTCAAAAAAAAGAAGTAGCCGAGATTGTGATTAGATACAAAAAATTTTACCAATCAAAAGGTGGCTACGCAAAAAGAATATCTCCAGAAACTTTGCAATCTCAATATCTATTATACCACGCTGCATTAGAACTAAATCGCAGAGGCAATTCCGAGCCAAGCCCAAATAGGGAAGGTGTAGAGACTAGATGGGAGTCCCCTGAAAAGGGTGAAGGTATAGTCCGAGCTACACGGAGACGTGTAGAGTCTGGTAGAAATATCCAGACCGTTCTGGAAACAGAATAGTAACAATCCTGATATTGATGTCGACTGTCCTAAAGCAGAAATTATCGGTATCACCCCAAAATACCTTGAGAGGTTTGAAGTCCGTGGTATCCATTTGGCGGATGATGACAACTCAATCCTCAAATGGAACGGGACTGCTGATATATTCTTGGCATATTACAGGTTATATGCCAACTTGGGAAGCCTGAAACCAAATGCACATTTCAGGTTAACCGAACTTAACGAACCCACGGGGTCTAACTAAGAGAGGAGGATAAAGCTATGAAGAAACTTTTACTTGCTTGCCTCTTTCTCTTAATTTGCACTCCTGCATTTGGGTTGATAGTTACGGATAATGTAGACAGGGATAACTTTGGCTATGAAGTTGCCTTTAGTTATGCAACAGATAATATATCGGCAAACACAATAGCGTGGGAAATTCCTGTAGAATCAACTTTGGATGATAATTTCTACTATGTTGTTCCAAGAGACGGCAGAGTAGTAGGGATGTCTGTTGCTGGAAGTGCAGCCTGCACAGCAGGAGCAGCTACATTTGATATAACTATCAATGGTGCAGTTACAGGAATTCAAACTGTAATTGAACCGACAGCAACTACAGCACGTTCAGCAGTAGGTATAAACGGTGCAGCAGACCCTCAATATGCCTATATCAGGCAGGATAGGGCAGATAGTGTGGTCGCAAGGGGATTTAGGGTATCTTTGGATAGAGTTGGTTATCACGATGCCGAACATCCTTTTGGTAAGGCTACTGCTTTGACTGCTGGCAACAGAATAGGAGTAACCATTAACACAACTACAGGCTTTACACCAACTGCTACTACTGATTATCTAGTAGTAATCTATGTGCTTGAATAAAGCCAAGAAAACAGGGAAATGGGAAACAGCCTTAATTTGGCTGTTTCCCGCTTTCCTTGAAAAATGTTTCCTGTATCTTCTTATATTTGCCGTTCCACTTTTGTATTATCCCCTGAAAGTGGATGGAGGGATTATTGATTTACGCAAGATACGAGAAATAGGTTTTTATTCTTTTGCGATAATTATTTGCTCTTTCTTGCAAAGGAGCCGGTGGTTAAGATATTTTGTAATTTGGTGTGTGATAAACTGGTGGGTTAATTTCTTCCTGCCAAGAGAAAGTTATATCGGATTAACTAATGTCTTTTCCGCTTTAGTTCTTTATATCGGCCTGAAGTTCTTGCTTGAAAAAGGTTTTTTGAAGGTTGATGTAATTCTCCGCATTGTCTGTGTAGCAGTATTGTTTCAATTTGGCTGGCTGATAACACAGATGTTTAATTACGACCCTTTGGAGTGGTGGAAATGGGGCCCGGGATTTTATGCCATAACTGCTTCAGGCCAGCCGTTGGGGACTAAAGTTCCTTTAGTAAGTTGGAGCGGAAACCCTTGTGTTTTGGGAATATTTTTTGCAAGCACTTCATTTTTGCTATTGCATTATTTTAAGATTAGAAAACTACCAATTCTGTTCTTTGTTATTTTAAGTTCTGCGTTTATTATCAAGAACGCCACTACTGCGATATGTTTTGCTTCCGGAGGATTATTTTATTTGCTGAACAGATACCGTTTTAAAATGAAATATATCCTTGTTTGCCTGTTGGTTGTTGTGATGCTCGGCACATTTTTCGTATATATTAAGGCGCCGAATTTTGACAGATTTCCTATTTGGCAAAAGTTACTTCAGGATGGTATAAAGGTAAAACCATTTACGGGAAAAGGAATTAACTTCTTTGCCCATTTATTTATTATTGATAAAACTGGAACACCGTGGAAAGAAGCACATAATGATTATTTGCAGATGATTTTAGAACTTGGAATAATCGGATTTGTTTTATTCTCCGGCTGGATTGTTTCAAGATTTGTGGTGTTCTTTAGACAAGCAAAAAATAATAAACAAATATGTATAGCGACGTGTCTGGTAGCATTTTTGATAGCGGGAGTATCTATGTTTCCGATGCACTTGGCTCAAATATCTTTTTATGCCGTTTTACTTTTAGCAGTTTTGGAGAGCATTTATGTCAATTCCAAAAGTTTTAGCCCCCACAATATCTAAAGAGTTTCAGAACAGATTGCGCAATTTCGACCCTAAATTGCAAGCAGTGTTTAATTGTCAGACAGAGAGGTTCGAAATATATCGCCATTCAAAAGGCAGATGCCATTGGATACTTGAGGTGAGTAATGAAGATGAAAGCTACCGTTCATTAGATAACAGAGTAATAAAAAAATTATGGAGGATGGATATTATCGCAAGATATGGTTCAGTTGCCAATTACGAGAAACATCTTGATGAAAAACAAAAACTATGGCGAGAGAAACAGGACAAAAAAATGAACCACGAATTGCGTTACGATATAAAGGACAATAAGCGTCTCTGGCAGAGGGCGGCGGAGAACTTAAGGTCAGGAATAATCAATGACCCGCCCGAAGAAAAAGAGAGGAAGATAATTTCCTGCTCTAAATAAGGAGGGAACGATGCGGTTATGGAATGTTGGCGACAACGAAATAAAGCAAAGGTATAACAGCCAAGCAGTTATTATCAAGGCTAACTCAATAGAGGTGCTTCCCGATGATACTGCGGTATTCCTTTTAAGCAAAAGAGAAATAAGAGGCAAGGGATTAGTTCAGATAAAAGACGGCGATAATAAAGAAGAGCATTATGCTGAAGGCCGTTTAAATATCTACAACTGGAATATGCAAATATACGGCGATTACGAGAAGCATTGTGAAGAAAGAGAGGCACAGAGACTTCAGGCACTAAAGCCGCACGAGGCAGTGGTTGAGGCAAAGAGAATTATTGATGAATACGAAAAATGGATAGAGGACGGAAAACCTGTCAAAGACGAAATAAAGGAAACAATCGGTGAGAAGAAAACCGTTTATGCCTGCCCTTACTGTAATAAGGAATTTGATGTAAAAGTGGCATACTTCGGGCATCTGCGTTCTCACCAAAAGGAGCAAAATGACACTAGCGCAGGCAGTAACAAAAGTGAGGGAGAAGGTTGATGAAGCTACGGCAGCCTTTTGGACTCAAACCGTAGTAAATAGTCAACTCAATGAGGCATATCGTTATTATTGGGCGTTCATTATTAAACTCCACGAAGGCTACTTTACAAAAACAGATAATATAGATTTTGACGCAAATGCGGCAGGTGTGTATAATTTGCCTGCTGATTTTTTCAAGGCACGCCTCGTATCCCGCCTCCTATCAAACGAGAAGGTTCCCCTAAAATACCACGAAAGGTATGATTATCCTATTGCCAAGACGATAGGGAACGCTACCTATAATCTTCCTACTTACAGATTTAGAGGAGCGCAAATACTCTTTGAACCTGCACCTGATTTTACGGAAGTTAACGCTGTGGAAGTGGAATATGTGCGAACTCTTGCTGTCCTTACTGCTGCTGTTGATGTAGACAGCGAATATCCGTCTTTGGCCGAAGACTGCGTAGTTTTGAGAGCAACTATCAAATGTAAGGAAATAGAGGAAATGGTGGCCGGTGGCGGGGCAGATACTACTCCGTTTATCAGGGATTTATTGACAACCGAGCAAATGCTTAAAGAGGCGATAGAGCAAAGAACAGTTACCAGACAGTATGTAGAACAATTCGGGCCGGATGACAATGTATAATAACTTAAGGAGGGAGAGGATGAAAAAGTTTTTGATGTTGTTTGTATTGAGTTTTTTTATTGCTCAAGTGGCGGAAGCAGGGCAGATTATAGAAAGGCATAATTTCTATAACAGGTATGACCCGACCTCGGGGAGTTTTGTTTATAATGATGATGGTGCATCTTCTACAGGAGACCAAGTAGCAGTAAATACTTATAAACAAAAATCTATCCAGATTACAGGCCTTACAGTAGGAGAAGATATAAGAATAAGCATAGAAGGCCGTTCCAAGGACCAAACAAATCTACGTTCTAATCTACAAAGCGGAGTGGCTAACTGGGCTATTTTAGATACCGTAGATTTCGGTTCTGCTTCTGCTGATAGTGCTATAAATAAAATAGTGGATGTTACCGAATATGTGGACTTCTTAAGAATAGGAATAAAAACTCACGGGGCAACTGGAACATCCCACATTGACATAGAAGGTATATTTACTAACCTTGAAAGGTAAAGGAGAGAACTATGGATGCTAATGACATTGCCAAAGCTATTGAATTAGGTAAGTCTCTTGATGATTTAAAGAAACTTAAAAGTGATATTCAAGAGGCAAAACTTGAGAAAGCAAAACTTGAGAAGAATATCGTTATTCTAAAAAAGGCAAATGCCGAAGAACAACAGGAATACGAACAGGATAAAAAAGAACGGGATGAGCAAATACGACAACTTGAAAGCAATATAAAATTGTTAGAGGCAAAACGCTCTAATCTGGCTACTTCGGCTGTTCCTGAAGTGAAAAGGCTGGAAGGGCTTAAAGCTGAATTGGCTAAGACAAACGCAGGCTTGGAAAAAAAACAAAGTGAGCTTGATACGAAATACGAAGTATTAAGCAAAAGAGAAGGCAAGATAGAGGGCAAAAAAGAGGTTTTAGCCCAAATTGTTAAATTGACCCAAAAACTATGATTTTTTATAAATGGCTAAAACAAAACCAAAGCCCGCAGGTAATAGAAAAGAGTTAGCAAAGGCATTAACAACAAAGCCATTAGAAGGGCAATTTACTAAAGAACAAACTCTTAAATATGTAGACAAAGCAGCAAAACATTTTAAAACTAAACCTGGTGTTATCCTTAGTGAAGCAATAAGACGACGGGGGTTATGGCGTGGAAAAAATCTTAAAAATCTTTATTTTGACTTAAAGGAACGCTGGGGAACTTCTAAGGAATGGGAAAAAGATAAACAGAGAATTTTTAAAAAGTATGAAAAAAAATGGAAAAAAGGAAAGTTAAAATTGTTGAATATGTAGAATGTCCGAAGGTATTTTTGGATTTTCTGGAAATTTGTTCCAATAATCTCTGGAAGGTAAAACATAATTTTCAGCTTTATAAAATAACCATAAATCTTCTGGCTTAATGTATTCTAAAGTGCTTGTGTTTGGTAATGGAGTTTCATCAGCAAAACTAAAATTTCCACAAACAGACAAAATTAGTATTAACCAAAGTAATTTTTTCATCAATATAAGTATAGCATATAATTGATTAGAAGTCAAGGAGACAGTTTTGATACCGTTTCAGACCAAACGCTATTATTTTTCTGCCAAAGGCCTTCAGGAGAAAACTTCACCTCTTGTTATTGATACCTCCGAACTCCAGATAGCCCGTAATGTCCATTATTTTGAAAGCGGGTCTCTGACTAAAAGGGCTGGTTATATAAAAAGATTTACAAATGCCCTGACTGGAACTCCTATACTCACCGGATTATACGAATTGGTAAAAAGAGACGGAACAAAAAGGTTCATTGCTGCAAGCGATAAAATTTACTATAGTGTTCAGGGGGCTACTTCAGCTACAGAAATACCCGGAGGCCTGACTTTTACTCCCGGAATTACCGGTGAGAACTTTATGTCATTTATTACCTTTAATAACAAAGCAATAGGAACTAATGGTATAGAGGTAGTATGGAGTTGGGATATAGACAACAATGCGGCTATTCTGGGAGGTTCACCGCCCATAGCGGAAATTATCGCAACCTTTCAGAACTTTGTCTTTTTGGCCGGTAATGACACTTATCCCTACCGACTTTACTTCTCAAACGACGGTGATGAAACTACTTGGTCGGGAACAGATTATATTGATATAGGGGATTTAACTAATCCTATTACGGGACTTGCGGTATTATTCGGAAAACTTTATATCTTTACCCGTAGGGCGATTTATGAATTAAGGGGATATGATAGAGATACTTTTGCGGTAGACGAGGTAAGCCTTTCGGTAGGTTGTGTGGCTTATAAGTCAATAGTGCGAGTAGATAATAATTTAATATTTTTATCGGACAGGGGTATTTATTCTTATGATGGAATAAATGTCCATTACCTTTCCCAGAAAATTGAATCTACTATTGCCGGTCTTAATTATGCCAGGATAGCACAAGTCGTAGCGGAACTTTACAAAGCAAAAAACCAGATATGGTTTGCAGTATCTACTGGTTCAAGCGGTAATAACAACGAGGTTATTTGTATAACTTATGAACCGACTGCCTCCGAAGGAGCAGGAATAAGAACGAATAATGTTTCCTTTGCTAACTATACCGGTATGGCCTTTAATGCTTTTGGCCTTGAAACATCCGATACGGAAATTGACAGATTATATGCCGGAGATTACGGCGGACTTGTCTACCAACAAGACTCTGGAACTAACGACAACGGTAGCGGGATAGATTTTGTAGTTAAATTGCCGCCTATTGATATGGACGCCCCTGAAACATTTAAAAGGTTTCGTTTTCTATGGTTATTTATAAAACAAATCGGGGCATTTGACCTTAATATTTCTTATAAAACGGATTTTGCTCCCGGAGATACTACGACTACTGTTAGTATGCGACAAACAACAGATGCTTCTCTGTGGGGAAGTATGATTTGGGGAGTTTCAACGTGGGGCGGTTCAAGCGTTATTAAATCACGCATAGGACTGAAAGCACAAGGACAACATTTGGAACTACTTTTTTCAAATGACAATGCTGATGAAAATGTAGTTATTCACGGGTTTTCATTACTTGCCCAACTTAAAGGTGCGGGCAGAAGTGTCGTCTATAGGTAAAAATGGCAAAACCACAGAAAGCGTTTACATATATTGAGAATAGGGAAATAGATAGGGATGTTAAAACTCTTTTTGATTATGTTTCAAGATTGGAATATACAGAAACAAATCCCGACGGTTCAAGAGTTGGCAGATATACAGGAGAAGCAGTCTTATTGAAAAGCGGAGGAAATTATTATGTTGAAATATGTGTTGGTGCTGGCACTACTGTCTGGCGTGGCTTTTTGCTCTCCGATACACCTTGAGGCAGGTAATTATATTCCTGGAAAATGTCCGATAACCAATAAACGAATAATCAGCCGAAGCAGAAAAATTTTACCTAATTACAGAATTATCTGGTTTGAATTATCTAACAATTCTCATATGCCTTTAGCGGTAGATAAAAGTGCAATCGTAACCGAGGCTGACTTTGAGAAAATTATGGAACACGTCCGAGCAGGCTGGGAATGGGAATTATCAAAGAAAAAGATTAAGCCGAAAGATGTAAAAAACTATAAAGATGAGTTCTTTAATTTAACTATTGAACGGATTATTGAATGAAAAAAATACTTTTTCTGACTATTGGATTATTGTTTTTATGTCAAAACATTTATGCTGCTGTTCCTGTTACTTTTACTACAGGAACAGTTGCCTCTGCCATAGAGGTAAACACTAATTTTTCCTATTTCGAGACCAAATTTTCTACTATTGGCGGCCACGACCACGACGGAAGCAATAGCAAATACATTAGTCAAACACAAGACTTGGACATATCCGGCGATCTTACTATTACAGATGATGTTGCTATTTCAGGGGATTTAACTGTAGCAGGAGCAGCGGAATTTTCGTCCGATTTGACCTCTGTTGGCATAGTTTATCTTAACGGCACAATTAAAATAAACAATACAAACTTAACTTCTTCTGCTGCTGAATTGAATATATTGGACGGAGTAACGGGAGTTACTTATGATGAGATAGACCGTCTTGATGGGGTAACAGGAACCATTATGGCACAAGGCGATGCAGCAGGCGGCGACCTAACAGGGACACATCCTAATCCGACTTTAGATGCTGATGCTCACGGTTCTCTTACATCTGCTATTCCCAAGAATATCCAAGTATTTACATCATCTGGCACTTGGACAAAACCTGCTAATGTTTCTATTGCTTATGTTAAAGTCTGGGGCGGTGGCGGGGCTGGAAGTGCAAGCTCTACTGCGGCAAGTGGCGCAGGCGGTGGTGGCGGTGGTTATTCTGAAGGTCTGGTTGCCGTATCAGGAAATGTTACAGTTACGGTTGGTGGTGCTACCGGAACAAGTAGTTTTGCTGGCGATACTACTCCACAAGCAACAGGCGGCGGTAATGCCTCTGGAATTATTGGTGGAGCAGGTGGTGTTGGTTCAGCAGGAACTGTAAACTTGACTGGAGCCCAAGGGCAAGGCGGCGGTGGCGATACAGGCGGAAGTATTGGGGGGAACGGAGGAGGGAGCCCTTGTGGCGGTCCTGGCGGTGGCGGCGGTGGATTCGAGGGAAATGGTAATAGTGGGCAAGTATCCGGTGGTGGCGGTGGCGGCGGTGGAGAAAAAAGTGCAGGGGCTTCGACAGGCGGTTCAGGTGCTGCTGGATTAGTAATCGTTTATTATTAGGAGGCTTAAGATGAAATTATTATTTATAGCAATCTTATTATTTCCATATATCGCATTTGCCGATAGTTACGCAGTTTACAATAAAGATACTGGAGAAATTATAAATGTAATAGTCTATGACGGAGTAGCCGAATATGACGAAACCGTATTTCACGGTGTTAAAGCTAAAAAAGAAGAACTTAAACAAGAAGATAAAGATAAAGGTATTACCATAGGCGACGAATACAAAGACGGGAAGTTTGAGAAAAAATGCCAACTATAGTTGAGGATTTAATCACCGTATCCAATAGCAAGTTTAAATATAAAGACCCAGAGGAATTAAGAACTTATTACGAAAAGGCAGTAGAGGAAGGCAGATTACTTTACCTACGCAATAACGGCGATGTAGTTGGCTACCTTATTTATTTTATCTTTAATAAAGAAGGACTTGAAAGGTATCTAAAGGACAATATCCCCGAACATAAACCTGATGGCAAGTATCTTTATATTGATGAAAATGTAGTCTTTACGGGAAAGAAGGCGAACTACTTGCCTTTAAGGAAACAATTCAGGCAGATGTATCCGCAACTCAAAGCTGTTTATTGGGATAACATTGTTACAAAGGGTGGACGCAGGGAAAAACGACTCTTTAAATATACGGAGGAGAAAGTTAGTGCCTAAAGGTGTTTATGTAAGAACACAATATTATAAAGATTTATTAAGACAACGTCAAGGGACTAAAGAATATAAAATAAAACATAGCCAAGATTGCAAAGGTAAATGTGGAGTTTATAAAAGAACCGAAGAGCAAAAAATGATATTGCGTGAAAATGGCAAAAAATACGGATTTAAAAAAGAAAATAAAATTGGTCATAGATTTAAAAAAGGATATAAATGGACAAAAAAACACCGGGAAAATCACAAAAAATACAAAATGACCGAACATCATAAAAGTTTATGCGGGCAATATAAAAGGACTGAAAACCATCTTAATTTATTGAGAGAATTGAATAGTGGCGAAAAAAATCACGGTTGGAAAGGTGGGATTTCTTTAGATAAAAAGAAATACAACCAGAAATACCAACAGAATATACCAAAAGAGGAAAGAAATGTTTACAGAAGGGAATATAATCATAGGTTAGGTATAAGTAAAAAATATAGTTATAAATACGGAGGTTTAAAACCTTTAACTAAAAGAGAACATAGATTGCTTCGTAAATATAACGAGAAAGAAGCAGGAGAGTTAACAATTGAAACCATTCAAAAAGTATATGAAGACAATATAAAAGAGTTTCAAACTCTTACTTGCTATCTTTGTTTAGAACCAATTATTTTTGGGAAAGATACACTTGACCATATAATTCCTCTCTCAAGAGGAGGAACAAACAAATATGAAAATTTAGCTATTGCTTGTAGAATTTGCAATAGTGTTAAACACAATAAGCTAATAGAGGAGCTCTGAAAAACTATGTCTAAGAGCCGCGAAACTAAAGAAGCAGAGGCCAGAGGACTACAGGCACGAGAACAACGGGCAGCGGGAGAAAGAGAACGGGCTACTGCACGGGAAGCAGAGAGAAGAATAATTGAGGTTGGCAAGCCTACTGCCGAAGAAACAGCCAGACTTGGCCGGTATAGGGAAAAAGCTGTAACGCCCGGGGAAACTCTAATGACACAGGCCGGGCCGATTTCTCAGGCAGTAGCAAGGAGAGTGCAAGAGAGAGTAGAAACCCCTGGACTTGAGTTTCAGAGAGACTTACCCGCTTATGAAGCCGGAGTTACTGAACCCTTATGGCGAGCCTTAAAAGCAAGGGGCATTGCTCCACCCCCTGGAGTTGAAGGCGGAGGTTTGGGTACACAACAATATATGAAAGGTGCTGAACCTGCTTTGGCAGGTTTAAGGTCAGAGGCTGTATCCAGAGACATAGAAAGAGGTTTGGCATACGGAACAGAGGCAAGAGCATTGCCTATGCGCTATGAAGATTTAGAAAATATTCTATCCGAAGCATTAAGAAGCCGTCAGGTTGCCGGTGTTACTGGTGGTGTTCCTTATGGAGTAGCAGGGGAAGAGGCCTATGGTAGAGGTAGAGTAGGTGCTGCTACTACAGAGGCTGAATATGCTGCACAACGAGCAGAAGCACAGAGACAAAAGCGTGCAGAAGAAGGTGAATTGGTCAGGATGTTAGCAGAATTGGGAATAACTTTAGCAACTGGTGGGGCTGCAGCTCCTGCTGTTGCAGCAGGTAGAATGGTTAAACCTGGCACAACTTTTCAACAACAAACGCCATACTCAAGGGCTTTGGCCGCCAGAGCAGCAGGAAGGAGATATTGACGATGGCCTATGAAATTTTAAGAGGGATATTAGGAGGTATCAAAGGTGCTCGGGAAAGGCGGCGATTAGAAGAAGAACCAGTCAGAGAAGAAGAAAGATTAAGAGCAAGAGAAATCCTCAAGGCTGTTATGGAGGGCACAATTGAGAGAGCACCTACCAGTGAAGGCACAATCTTCGCCCCCCCAGAAAGAGTAGCACCTCAAGGAATTGGCCAGAAAATAATGGAGGGTTTTGGCATAAGACAACCGCAGTATGAAAGAGGACAGGGATATAGGAGAACCCCTGGTAAATATCAACCTACAACTCGTGAAGAAGCGTTGGAATTTGAAAGGGCAAAAACTGGTTTAAAACCTTGGAAACCCCAAACACGAGAAGAACAGTTAAAATTTGAAAGAGCTAAAATAGGAATTAAAGGTGAAGTTGAAAAAAAACCTACAAAATTTCAACTTCAAAAGGAGGCTTTTGATGAAGCATTTAGGCGTTTAGGTGGCTCCTATATGGTAGGTCTTGATGAAGAAAGTAAAATAGAATATGAGAATTTAGGAAACCAGATTTATCAAGAGTATTTAGGCCAATATGGATATACTGGAAAACCAGAAGCAAGACCAGCAATGCCCAGAGTAAGAGAAACAGGCAGGGTAACTGTTATATCTCCTCAAGGAGAACGAGGCAATATACCGGCAAATCAATTACAAGAAGCATTAAGAGCTGGTTATAGACAGGTAAGATGATATGGCGATTGATTTCAGACCAGAAAAAACTACAACAATTGATTTCCAGCCGGAGAAACCTGCCATTGATTTTCAACCAATAAAGCCTGCTATTGACTTTCAGCCAGAAAGAAGATATGGTGGTGCAGGCGGTGAATGGCGTCCTGAAACAAAAGTAGAAAAGGCCCTCCGAATTGCCCAACCTTATATGCCTACTCCTTCTCGTATTTTGGGACTTGAAGAAAAAGGTGTTAAGGCACTCCAAAGATTTATAGAACCTAAAGAACGAGAAGTAGCATTTGAGGTTCCTGGATTAAGAGGTAAAAGATTTCCTGTCTATAAAGAGTTTCCTCGTTATTTAGCCTCCGAACTTATATCTATGTATAGACCTTCTCGGCTTGTAGCAGCTGGGGCTATTGGTAAAGGATTAGGTTTAGCAGCAAAAGATGTTGCTCGTATAACTCCTATGCCTATTAAAAGAATATTAGGCAAGGCTTTTAAGTATAGGTATGAACAGCCTCCAACTTACGCAAGGGCAGCAGAAAAAGCAACATTAAAGAGAGTTTTAGGTGGAGAGGAAGCAACTAAAGTGGCGAAAGTGCTTTCTACCACAAGAGCAGGTAAAACATTAAGCCCTTCACAACAAAAATATGTAGGAAGATTATTTAGAGGTGAAGTAGCAGTAACTCCAAAGTTATTAGCCAAACCTCAATTTAGGGAATATCAGGCTGTTGCCAAAGAGGGTAGAGCAATAATGGATAGATGGTCTCAAGAATTAGTCAAGTCTGGTATACCTTCTAAGCAGGCCACAAAAGTTATTGAAGAAAATATAGGTCGTTATATGCCTCGAATGTTTGCCCCTCGATTATTGGAACGGGGAGTAGGATTTCCAAGAAAACCCTTAAGATTAAGGCTTGCTGGACTTAAGCATCGCAAAAATTTAAGCGAAAGTGTGTTAAAGAAATTAGAAGTAATTAAGGAACCAGCCTTGCCTACCGCAATAAGAGTTAGGGAACTCGCCACGACTTCCGCTAATGCGGAATTATTTAATACAGTAGCCAGAAATCCCAACTGGGCGGCAAATACAAACATTACAGGCCGTATGGTTCAAATGCCTAATACTGTTTCTATGGGAGCTTTAAAAGGAAAATGGGTAATTCCCGAAATAGGAAACGATATAAATGGGCTTGTAGTGGCCAGAAGTCAGGCATTAAAAATATATGATAAGGCTCTATCGGCGTGGAAATTCGGCAAGGTTGTATTAAATCCTGCTACCCACGCAAGGAACATAATGTCCAATACAATGTTATTAGATATGAGTGGAGTAAACCATTTAAGGCAGGCGCAACTTTTACCCCGTGTAATCAGAGACTATACCAGTAAAGGCAAATTTTACCAAGAAGCAAAAGCACAGGGATTATTAGGGACAGAATTTTATAGAGTAGAAGCAAGCCAATTTTTAAATAGTTACAATTTAACTCCGGCGGATACTCATTTGTCCAGAATAATGAATGTATTAAAAGTGCCTTTCAGAAAAGCAGGAGAAACTTATCAGTTTGAAGAACAACTTGCCAAGATGATAAAATTTACTGATATGAGGCTTAAAGGTGCTGGGGCTACATTAGCAGCTAAAGAAGGCGAAAAATGGCTTTTCAATTATCAGAAAATACCTAAGTTTATTGAATGGGGTAGGCGGTTCGGCTCTCCTTTTGTAACATTTTCTTACAAAGCAATTCCCCGGGTTGCTGAAACTGCCGTTAATAATCCTCTAAAATTATACAAATACTATGCCTTTGCCAATGCTTTCAATAATGCCTCTGCTAAACAGATAGGTTTAACTGAAGAAGAAATGGAACGGGAAAGAAGGTATATGCCTGAATGGATGAAGACAAAAATCCCCGGTATGCCTACACAACTCCTTATGCCTGCCAAAGACGAATATGGAAGGACACAATATCTTAACCTTGAATACATTCTGCCAGTTGGTATGGCTCCTGAAATAGCCGAAAGAGGAATTATGAGAGGGTTAATTACCAATCCCGCCCTTACGGCTTTTACGGAGATAAAAAGCAATAGAGATTTTAGAGGTAAAGAAATTTATTCGGAAACAGATACCGCCAAAGAAAGAAACTTCAAAATAGCAGAATATCTTTATAGACAGGCAATGCCTTCATTTGCTCCCGGACTTCCAAGAATTAAAGGTGGTTATTCTTGGGAAAAATTAAAGGCTTCATTAGAAAAAAGAGGGGACTATTTAGGGAGAGTTAGAAGCCCCGAGCAGGTAATGTTAGATATATTTGCTGGATTAAAAATTCAACCTGTAAGTGTTAGAGAGGGAGTTAGATTTGAAAGTTATAAAAAACAATCTGACATTCAGGAAGCATTGCGAAAAATGAGAAGGACTTACCGGCATAAGGGAATTAGCAGAGAAGAAAAGGAAAGAGTTAAAAGAGAAACTTTAGAAAAGATTAGGAGAATACGAGAGCGATAACAGCAACAAGGGTAAAAAAGGCTGATATTGCTAAAAAATATCTTATATGTAGAAGAACGAAAAAGGAAATGATGACACCGAAAAACCATTTAGCGATTAACAGAATTATCATATCTAAAGCATACCACATAATTTCTAAAAGTCAAGGAGAAAATAAATGTTAGGAAATCCTACCGACCAGACCCCTATAGATGTAAACAATGTTGCT